>OMCD01001694.1_pt1 | contig 12455 bp, 12 predicted proteins | sample 1674171 | NCBI WGS metagenome assembly OMCD01 (sample SAMEA103958149, study PRJEB25191) | human gut metagenome | biome: human-associated habitat [ENVO:00009003]; feature: intestine environment [ENVO:2100002]; material: feces | place: Germany | collected 2013/2015
TGTAATTTTATTTTATTAACAATTTTTTTGTACAATAAAAAAAGAGATTTTACTCTCTTTCTATGATTAAAAATACTTTTCAATATCCTTTCTTTCATCTTCTGATAATCTTAAAATATCCATTGCTCTTTGATATGAACAATTTAGTTCATTCATAACATTTCTTATATGTTCAATATTCTTTTCTTTACGCGCTATTTCTTTTCCTTGATTAATTCCTTGATTAATTTAGTGCTAGTATAAATTTAGTACCAGTTAAATAGAAATAATGTCTCAAAAAATGAATTGAAAAATATTGAAAAGAATACTAATCTAAAATAAGAAAAAGAGGTACTAAATATGGCAGGTAAAAAAGTAATAGATAAACAATTTAAATTGGATGCAGTGCAATATAGAAAAGATCATCCTGAATTGACTTTTGAACAAGTAGCTAAAAACTTGGGAATTTCCAACAGCTCAATTCATAGATGGTGTAAACAATTCAGTGATGCAAAAGACAAAAATGATAATAAGAATGAAAATAGAGATTTATTTAGAGGATCAGGCAATTTTTCAAGTGATGATGCAAAAGAACTTGCCCGTTTAAAAAAAGAAAACAAAGATCTGAAAGATGCCGTTGAAATATTAAAAAAAGCTATGAGCATAGTAAGCAGCCAGTAAACGTACTTTACGAGGCAATCAAAGAATACATAGAAGAGAATGCTGGTATTAAAAGCGTTTCTTTAAGAGCTGTAACTCAAATACTTAGTGTTTCAAGAAGCGGGTTTAAAAGCTGGTCAAATAGAAAACCATCAAAATCAAAGAAACGAAAAGAAACTGTAAAAAAGGAAATAAGTGAAATACATAAAGGAAGCCATGAAATCTATGGAGCGCCAAAAATCACTGAAGAACTCAAGAAAAAAGGATATGTGATATCTGAAAAAACAGTAGGAAATTATATGCGGGAAATGCATGTAAAAGCACATTATATAAAACCATGGACAAGAACAACAATATCAAAAAATTTTTCAAAAAGGTTGAAAAATATCTTAAAAAGAGATTTTGATCCATCATCACCAGATGCAGCATGGTGTACAGATATAACCTACATATGGACATATGATGATGGTTTTGTTTATTTGACAAGTGTAATGGACTTGTTTTCAAGGAAAATAGTATCTTGGGTACTTACAAAAGATATGACAGCAGAATCAGTGCTTGAAGCAATAAAAATAGCACAGGAGCGAAGAAATATTAAAAAACCAGTAATTATACATAGTGACTATGCCGAAGAAAAAACTATACCGAAGTTTTGATAACGGTATAGGAAAAACTTCTCATTCTTCGGTATAGTATTCTCATAATAATCGTTAATTGATATTGTATAATCATAGGAGGTTATGATTATGAACGATATCATTTTTTTATCTCAAGAACTCTTAGCTTTCTTGAGAAAAAAACATTACAAAGAATCAACATTAGCTAAGTATGAAAGAGAACTAAAAGTTTTAAAACGTTTTTGTGAGGCACATCACACAAGTAATTATACTTTTGAACTGGGCAATAAATATGCCGAAGATATTTATGTTGATGGGCATTTTAGTGCTCATCGTTACTTTGACAGAGGTCGAATCACAAGACTTTTAAATTTTTATTTAGTTAACGGTTATTTTGATCTAGCGATTAAACAGGGAGTGAAATTTGATGATACAAAAATAAGATTTCAAAATGAATACGATGACTACAAGTCATATATCTATCAAAAGGATTTAAAGGAATCAACGAAACATGGTTACACATATAATGTTTATATGTTTTTGAATTACTTGTCAGAAACTGATTTAAATCAAATAGATGCCCTGTCTGTTGATCTAGTCTACTCTTTTATATCAACAATTAAGCCTAACAGACAGAGGTACATACTATGTGGATTGCGTTCCTATCTTCGATTTATAAACAGAAATGATCTGCTTCAACGAATCAAAGGTATTCATTCACCAAGGTTCAAAAGGATTATTTCTGTTTTAAGTGATGATGAAAATATGAGGATACAAGAAGTATTAGACTCAAACAAAGTAACAAATAGAGATAAATCTATTTTCTTGTTAGGATATATTTTAGGAATGCGAGCATGCGACATTGTATCTTTAAAACTAACCGATATAAACTGGGAAAATGATTGTATTCAATTTGTACAATCAAAGACAGGGAATGAAGTTAAGTTGCCACTTCGTACTGATATTGGAAATGCATTATTTCTCTATATGACCTTGGAGCGTGAAAAGAGTAATTGCGATAATGTCTTTCTCAGCCATTATCCTCCATATAATCCACTGGTTGATCATTCAGCATGTTATCAAATAGTCCGTAAAATCATGAATCTGGCTGATATTCCAATGGACAATAGGTTTTTTGGTGTACACTTTTTAAGGCATAATACAGCATCAACACTTGTACGAAGTGGTGTGGCACTTGAAACAATATCTGCAATACTTGGACATTCAGATCCTAATTCTACAAATGTCTATATTTCTACTGATTCAGAAAAATTGAGGGAATGTGTTCTTTCAATGAAAGATATTGGAATGGATGGTGAACTGTATGAATGAGTTCAAAAGCAGATTAGGCAAAAGTATTGAATCATTTCTTATGTTTAAACATTCAGTCGGTCTTTTATATCAGACAGGAGAATATTATTTACATAACTTTGATAAATATAATTCAGTAAATGGAAATTATGATTATTTGGACAAAAAGACAGTGGAAAACTGGGTTCATCAGCTGAAGGAACATACTCATTCGCAGTACATGGGATATATGTCATACATTAGAGAATTTGGCCGATATCTCAATAGTATTGACAATAAATCTTATATACTAAGTGACAAATATAAATCTGTAAGATATAAAGCAAACATATATCTCTTTTCTAACGAGGAACTTCATAAATTCTTTCAACAAATTGAGCTGCATAAAAGCAAGACATCGAAGATTAAAGAGTCTCTCGTACTGCCAGCAATATTTCATTTTTTATATTATTTTGGTGCAAGATGTAAAGAAGCACGTGTTTTAGAAAGAAAAGATGTTCATTTAGATTTAGGATATATTGATATTATAGGATCAAAAGCATATCGTGATAGAAGATTATTTATAAGTACCGAATCAAAAGCCTTTTTTGACAAATATGATTCACTCATGAACAATATTATTCCAAATAGAAAATATTTCTTTTCTGATCAAATTGATAAGTATTATTCCTCGAATTCAATTCCGCTATACTTTAATAAAATATGGGATTTAGCTGGACTAAGAAGAGAAACTGAAGTAAAACCCAGAGCATATGATTTAAGACATCATTTTGCATGTGAGAACCTTTTGAAATGGTCATCAAATGGTGAGAATGTATACGCTAAGCTTCCGTACTTAATGACATACATGGGACATTCCAATTTAGAAAGTACATATTATTATCTCCATCTCATTCCCGATTTTTTTCCCAAGTACAATCAAATTTCATTTTCAAGTAATGACTTGATTCCGGAGGCAGATGAATATGAAATATAATCGCAATCAGGATTCTTCTTTTTGGAAGTTGGCTCGCAGTTTTCTGCATGAATACATGCCAATTGTAAGAAATCTATCAGATAAAACAGTTGAATCATATAAAATATCAATCAAATTGTATCTTACATTTATCAATGATGAAAAAAATATAACCAATGACAAAATAACGTTTGACATATTCACAAGAGCAAATATGAAAGATTATATCGTTTGGTTGAAAAATAAAAATGCATCAGCAAAGACTATAAATTTAAGAATGACCGCCTTGAAATCATTTTTAAAATAATGTTCAGAAGAAGATTTTGAACTTAGAGTGTTCTATAATAACGCATGTACCATCAAAGGTCAAAAAATCATTAAAAAACCCATAGAATATCTTAAACCAGAAGCAACAAAAGCCATTTTATCAGCATTTGTTGGAGATACGGTAAAACACAGACGTAATCGAATGATACTTATATTAATGTATGATTCAGGATGTCGTGTTCAGGAAATAGCTGATCTGAAAGTTTCATCATTACATTTGGATGTACGTAACCCATATATGACAGTTATAGGAAAAGGACGAAAAACACGAAATGTTCCCCTTACCAGAAAAACAGTTTTACATCTCAAAAACTATTTGACTGAATTTCATGAGGAATCAAAAGATGAATATTTGTTTTATTCATTTTTAGATAACAAGCCTCATCAGCTTTCCACTGACAGTATTGCCCTGATTTTAAAACAGGCAGCTAAAATAGCCAAGGAAAGATGTGCTCTCGTTCCAGATCGAGTACACTGTCATATGTTACGTAAAACAAAAGCAATGGATCTATACAAAGATGGAGTTCCATTACCATTTATTATGCAGTTTCTTGGGCATGAAAGCATGTCAACAACTTCTGGTTTTTATGCATTTGCATCATTAGAAATGATGTCAGAGGCATTGAACAAATCACATGTAGGAACAATAACTGAAGAAAAGCTATGGACTAAATCTAACAATATAAAAGATCTATATTCACTTGACTGATAAGAATACTATACCGAAGAATGAGAAGTTTTTCCTATACCGTTATCAAAACTTCGGTATAGTTTTTTCTTCGGTATAGTCACTATTATACTGAATTCGGTATAATAGTGATAGAGGAATACAGTTTACAAGTGAATTATATAAAGAAATAACAGAAAAAATGAAACGAAGCTATTCAAAAAAAGCATGTCCATGGGACAATGCATGTATAGAATCGTTTCATTCATTAATAAAGAGGGAGTGGTTAAATCAATATAAAATCCAAAATTATGATGATGCATATAAACTGATATTTGAATATATAGAGACATTTTATAATACAGTGAGAACGCATAGTCACTGTAATTATCAAAGCCCAAATCAGTATGAAAGAAGTTATGCAAAAAACAGTTAAACTAAATGAAATATTTCAGTTTAACTGGTACTTTTTCTTGACGTAGTACCAAATTCCTTCATTTCTTGCTTCTAATGCAATACTTTCACCTAAATCGCACATATCTCTAACCTCTCCTTCTATTTTCTTTGTATCAAATCCGTATTCTTCTACTATTTTTAATTTTTCTTGATAATCTAATACATTATTCAAAAATACCATCAGTGGTGTAAATAATTCATCATATACTTTATATTTTTCATCTAAGTTATGTTCTTTGTTTAAGTATATCACAAGAATAACACCCTTGTCATAAACTTCTTTTTCTTCTGCTGTCGTTCCACAAACAATCCTTTCATTTGTTTCATAGACATTCATATGCCCATCTTTTATCTTTGGAGCCTTTGGCATAATCCACAAAGAATAAACCTTTTTCATTCCATCATAGTTTTTACCATCATACTCTCTTCCCCATTGACTAGATAACATTCTGGCAATATAAGCTTGCCCTCTCATAATAATTGAGTATCCTGGATAAAGATTATTTTGTATTTCTACATTCAAATAAACCCGTATTTTCTTTCCATCTTTTTGTGGTACATCAATATAACATAAAATATCATAATATACCATCCCTTCATCTTTGATGAAGCCTTCCTTATCTACAAGATGAAAATGTGGATTAACTATTCTATCACCTATATGTACTCCTTTTATTAGTCTTCTAATTTCTTCAATACTTAAATGCTTTGCTTCATCTACAACTACCTTTATGATTCTTGATAATACTTCTTCATTTCCTATGATCATTTTACACAGATGATCATACATTGTTGTTTGTTTACTTGTTGTTATTTTATTTATTTTGTCCATAAGTAGTCCTCCTACTTATTTTCTGTTCTTTTTTTACTTTTTTTCTTCTTTTTTTGAAAAAAAATAAAAAAATTGTTAGGAAATCAGATGATTTCCTAACAATCATGTATCTTAGTCTTTAATAGCTTTATGATATTCTTGAAGTGATTTAACTTCATGTGTTCCATGAATTTCAGCTTCTAAGATACCTTCTACAGCTGCATTTGCAGCAGCAATGTTTGTCATGTATGGAATTTTCATTTTAATAGCTGTTTTTCTAATATAACTATCATCATGTGCAGATTCTTTACCATGTGGCGTATTGATCACCATATCAAGTTCACCATTTGTAAGAGCATCTGCAATATTTGGACGACCTTCTTTGATCTTTTTAATTTTGATAGCTGGAATGTTATTGCTATTGATTAATTCAAATGTTTTACCTGTAGCCACAATTTCAAATCCTGCATCATAATATTTTCTAGCAAGAGCAACAACATCTTTTTTATCTCTATCAGAGACAGAAATTAAAACACGACCAGATGTTGGTAATTTTGTTTGAGTAGCTTCTTCAGCTTTAAAGATAGCAGCTCCATAAGAATTAGCTAAACCTAATACTTCTCCTGTTGATCTCATTTCAGGCCCTAGAATTGGATCAACTTCAGGGAACATATTGAATGGGAAAACAGCTTGTTTTACACCAATATGAGGAATCTTTCTATCTTTTAAATCTTTAACAGGTGATGGTCTACCTGTAAGTTCACGCGTAACGATATCTGTTGCAAGTTTTACCATGTTGATGTTACATACTTTAGATACTAAAGGTACTGTTCTTGAAGCACGTGGATTTGCTTCTAAAACATAAACTTTATCATCAGCAATCGCATATTGCATATTCATTAAACCACGTACATTCATTTCTCTAGCAATTTTCTTTGTATATTCTTTAATTGTTTGTACATGTCTTACTGGGATATGTTTAGATGGTAAAATACATGCTGAGTCTCCTGAGTGAATACCAGCAAGTTCAATATGTTCCATAACTGCAGGAACATAAACATTTTCTCCATCAGAAATAGCATCTGCTTCACATTCCATAGCATCATTTAAGAAACGATCAATTAAAATTGGACGATCTGGAGTGACACCAACAGCAGCTGCCATATATTGTTTTAATGAATCATCATCATAAACAACTTCCATACCTCTACCACCTAATACGTAAGATGGTCTTACCATTAATGGATAACCAATTCTTTGAGCGATTTCTAAAGCATCATCGATTGTTACAGCCATTCCTGATTCAGGCATTGGAATTTCTAATTTTTCCATCATTTCATTAAATAAGTCACGATCTTCTGCCATATCAATTGTTTCAGGTGTTGTTCCTAAGATATTTACACCATTTTCTTTTAATTGACTTGCTAGATTTAATGGTGTTTGTCCACCAAATTGAGCAATGACTCCTAATGGTTTTTCTTTTTCATGAATACTTAAAACATCTTCTAATGTTAATGGTTCAAAATAAAGTTTATCAGATGTATCATAATCTGTTGAAACTGTTTCTGGGTTACAGTTTACAATAATTGTTTCAAATCCTAATTTCTTTAAAGCAAGAGAAGCATGTACACAGCAATAATCAAATTCAATACCTTGACCAATTCTGTTAGGTCCTCCACCTAAGATCATGATTTTCTTATTATTTGAAACTTCATCTTGATCTTTTCCATTATATGTAGAGTAATAATAAGAACTATCTTTTGTACTTGATACATGTACAGGTTCCCAGACTTGATGCATACCCATAGCAAGTCTTTGATTTCTAATTTCTTTTTCTTCAACATCTAATAACTTAGAAATATATTTATCAGCAAATCCATCTTTCTTTGCTTGTTTTAAAACGTCATCTGGTAATTGATTTCCTTTATAAGAAGCAATTTTTTCTTCTTCTTCAACGAGTTCTTTCATTTGTTCAATGAAATAATGTTTAATTTTTGTAAGTTCAAATAATTCATTAACAGTAGCTCCTTTTCTTAAAGCTTCATACATAATGAATTGTCTTTCACTTGTTGGATTAATTAATAATTTTAATAATTCATCTTTAGATAAATCATTAAAGTTCTTTGCATATCCTAAGCCATAACGTCCTGTTTCTAAAGAACGAATTGCTTTTTGAAAAGCTTCTTTATAAGTTTTACCAATACTCATAACTTCCCCAACAGCTTTCATTTGTGTACCAAGTTTATCTTCTGCTCCTTTGAATTTTTCAAAAGCCCAACGTGCAAACTTAATAACAACATAATCTCCATCAGGATAATATTTATCTAATGTTCCATATTTACCACATGGAATTTCATCTAATGTAAGTCCAGCCGCTAACATTGCTGAAATTAAAGCAATAGGGAAACCTGTTGCTTTAGAAGCTAAAGCAGATGAACGTGATGTTCTTGGATTGATTTCAATAACAACAATACGATCTGTTACTGGATCATGAGCAAATTGAACATTTGTACCTCCAATAACTCCAATTGATTCAACAATACGATAAGCTTGTTCTTGTAAACGATTTTGCACTTCTTTTGAAATTGTAAGCATTGGTGCACTACAGAAAGAATCTCCAGTATGTACTCCTAATGGATCAATATTTTCAATAAAACAAATTGTAATCATGTTATTTTTAGCATCTCTTACAACTTCTAATTCTAATTCTTCCCATCCTAAAATAGATTCTTCAATTAAGCATTGGTGTACTAAACTTGCTTGCAACCCTCTATTTACAACTGTTTTTAATTCATCAACATTGTAAACAAGTCCTCCACCTGCTCCACCCATTGTATAGGCAGGTCTTACAACTACTGGATATCCTAATTTATCAGCAATAGCTAAAGCTTCATCAACCGTATTTGCAATTTCACTTCTTGCCATTTCAATACCAAGTTCATTCATGGCTTTTTTGAATTCTAAACGGTCTTCTCCACGTTCAATAGCATCTACTTTTACCCCTAATACTTGAACGTTATATTTGTCTAAAACTCCGGCATTACTTAATTCAGAACATAGATTTAAAGCTGATTGTCCACCTAAGTTAGGAAGTAAAGCATCTGGTCTTTCTTTTTCAATGATTTGTGTTAATCTTTCTACATTCAATGGTTCAATATATGTCACATCTGCAGTTTCTGGATCTGTCATAATTGTAGCTGGGTTAGAATTGACTAAAACAATTTTATACCCTAATCCTCTTAATGCTTTACAAGCTTGTGTTCCTGAATAATCAAATTCACATGCTTGACCAATAATAATTGGTCCTGAACCAATGACTAATACTGTGTTAATATCTTCTCTTTTTGGCATCTTTAATCCTCCTTTTGATTGTAAAAAAAACATATCTTAGAAAAGATATGTTTCAAATTAAAAAATAAAAAGCGAAAAAGGGCCCATGTCTTTATATTGAATTGTCATAAGTAGATCTTTTTTCATAATGGCCTCCTATAAGCAATTTCGCTCTATCTATAGAAAAATTATATAAGATAATGATTGGGAATTAAATAAATTAAAATATAATTATCATACTAATTTTTTATTTCCATGCCAAATAATATCCTTGCCAATTCTTTTTAAGTTGAGCTGTTACTTCTTGTTTCTTTTTTATTCCCATTTCATTTGTATACATATATTCAACCATCACAGTATCTTCTTTTTTTATATTTTTACATGTATATGCTTTGTGAACTACTCCGACTTACACTTCGTTTAGAAGTCGGAGATTCTTGCTTCAACCACTACAGCCTCTAATGACAATACATTATAGGTCTTACACAGTGTCCACAAGCGTATAAGTTTGGCTCGTCCCAAGCCTACTTTTATAATTTATCTATAAGGACTGAAGAATTCTCAATCCTTCTGTAAGTATGTTGATTGCTGCATTATGGTCTCTGTCTCCAGTATAGCCACAATCACATGTATAAACTCGGTCTTTTAGGTCGAGTTTTTTTACACTTCCACAGCAATGACAGATTTGGCTAGAAGGGTACCACTTGTCAACTTTTACAAAATATTTACCTCTTTCTTTAAGCTTGTACTCAAGCATATTAAGAAACATTCCATAACCGTTGTCAAAGGTCGCTTTTCCATTGCCAAAACCTTTATTTCCAATAGCTTTCATATCTAAGTCTTCGACACATACGATATCATACTGATTGGCTATCTCAGTAGATTTCTTATGAAGACTGTCGAGACGTTGATTCGCTATTTTTCTATAGATTCTGTTTACTTTTCTCATTTGTTTAAAATAGTTGCTTGATTTTGTTTCATTCTTTTTAGAACCTGCTTTTCGTGAAAGTCTTCTTTGTTGTTTAGCAAGCTTCTTATGACTTTCTCGATAGTATTTATGAACTCCTGCTTTATTCCCATTACTGTCCATATAAAGTCCATCAGATTTATAGTCAAGTCCAATAGCATTTGTACTTGATTTGGAAACAGATGGAATGTCTTCCTGTTCATATTCAAAAAGAACGGAAGCAAAATAGTTACCGACACTATCTTGAGAGACAGTAACAGATTTAAGCTTCCAATCATCTTTAGGCAGCTTATGAATAACAGCTTTGACCATTCCAACTTTAGGAAGCTTTATGACATTTTTACCAATAAGAATATTGTTGTTGGTAAAATTTGTTGTATACGACTTTTTAGATTTTCTTTTGCTTTTGAATTTAGGGAAATGATTTTGTTTTTTAAAAAATCTGTCATAGGCGTCTGCTAAATGAAAAACGGCATTTGAAACAGCAAATTTATCTATTTCTTTGAGAAAATCATAATCTTTTTTTAATGTACGAGTAGCGAACTCATTTGATTTAAGCTTAGAAAGATGGGATTCTCCATCTTTGTATCTTTGTTTTTGTAAGGCAAGTAATTGGTTATAAACAAAACGACAGCAACCAAAAGTTTTTGCAAACATGACTTTTTGTTCATCATTTGGATAGAGTCTATATTTAATTGCCTTGTTACTTTTGTTTGCTTTTGACATATATTTTACCTTCCTTGCGTTTGAATATATTCCTTAATAATATCTACGGTCACCCCACCTGTAGATATCAAACAATAGCTTTGTGACCAGAACATATCCTTCCATAAATGTTTCTTGATTTCTGGATATTCTTTTTTTATAAGTCTACTGCTTGCTGATTTATAAGCATTGATAAATTTAGAAATCTCACTATTAGGCTGCCCTCTGAACAGTATATGAACATGGTCTTTATCGTGATTCCATTCTTCCAACGAAATATTATAATTAAGGCATATGCTTTTAAATATCTCTTTAAGCCGTAATGAGATAGCATCATCAATAACATTATTCCTGTATTTGACACACATAATTAAATGATAATTAAGCATGAACACTGAATGATTATTAGTATCAAGTTCCATAGCAATATCCTTTCTAAAATTAAGTACGACTGAACGTCTTTTATACTTATAATGTATCACAGCTGCACGTCTAAAACAACATCTATTATAAAAACTATAAAAGGAGCTAGATCCCTCCCTACGCTTCGCTTAGAGGAAGGGGATTGCGCTCCTATTTTTGTTCAAATTCAATATATTCTTTATCACTATTAATATAAATTGTTCCTTTCACATCATGATATTCTGTATTTCTTTTAAAATTATATTCTTTATCCCACAAATAGATTTCATCTTTCTTTGTCTTATTTCCACTAAATGAAAGAGTAAAATCACCTTTGTTCTTTTTTTCATTATAACTTTCTAACATAATTCCACCACTAGCATCTTCATCTAAATAGTTTTCAAAGTTCACATCTATATCTAATACTTCCGAATTTGTTTCACCATTTGTTTGTGAAATAAGCTGTGTAGATTGAAGGGTTTGAATAGGAAGATTTATTGTTCCATTAAAATGATCTTCTTCTTTATTTAAAGAAAGTGTATATGTATCTTTATCTGTTTTAAAAATAACTTGTGCTATTGTATTATCTTGATAATTTCTTAAAATCAAATCAACATTTATATTATAACTATCCTTTTTAATATCACTGATATAACCACTAAAATAAGAACAAATAGAATTTGTATCTAGTGAAATTGGTTGATCACCATAAAAGTCATTGATTTGTTGTTGCAACGAAGAATTTGCTTCTTCCAATGCATCCATTCTCTCACTCATCTTAACTGCTACATAACTTTCCATAATAAATGCTAGAAAAATAACAATTCCAAAGATAATAATCATATTTCGATGATTAGTACTTTGATCCGTTTTTATTTTTTTCTTTCATCTAAAAGTTCTTCTAAAGAGATGCCAAAAACATCAGCCATAGCCTTACAACTTTGTATATCAGGTGATGACTGATTACTTTCCCATTTTGATATTGTTTGTCTTGATATATGCAGTAATTTACCTAATTCTTCTTGCGATAATCCCTTCATTTTCCGATATTTTTAAATACGTTCTCCAAGTGTCATATAATCTTTTCTCCTTTTATTCATCATAACATGAAATAAGAAGAAGATATGCTCTAAGGATTAACATTTTGTCTATAAATCTTTACTTTAATAAAAATCAAATATTTAGTACAATTATCTAAAGGAGGAATTCTATGAAATCTAAAATACTCTTTATTTGTTGTTTTATTTTATTATTATGTGGCTGTTCAA
>OMCD01001703.1_pt1 | contig 12409 bp, 9 predicted proteins | sample 1674171 | NCBI WGS metagenome assembly OMCD01 (sample SAMEA103958149, study PRJEB25191) | human gut metagenome | biome: human-associated habitat [ENVO:00009003]; feature: intestine environment [ENVO:2100002]; material: feces | place: Germany | collected 2013/2015
ATAATTGTCCTGTCCTTCATTATAGGTGAAGTCTTCTTTAAAGGCAGCATATTCTGCATTGGTTACCGGTGCATAACCGATGTAGGCATTGGGAGCTGACGCACCTCGCAACACCATCCATGCGTCATTGGGATTGTCGTCGTTTCGAGGATCGATGAGTCGCAGAAACTGCTGTTCGAGTCGGACGTCTCGATTCTCAACCATCTCATCCACAATCTCCTGCATTTCTTCCACCACATCCGGGGTCAAAGCTTCTCTCTCCAGCTCGCGGAGCTTGGCTTTCTTTCGAGCCACTACCTTGTCGTAACGAATTCCCATCTGATTCAATAATGCCTGCTTGTTTTCTTCCGTTTGGTTCTGTTGGTATTGGCGGAGAAGGGCTGTAGTTGTGGCATCCAGTTCCGGACGCTCTTCTTCTACGAGCGGCGCATCCGGGTCGTCAAATTCCAGTTCGCTTTCTGCCAAATCACCGGGGGTTATGAATGTGCCCGGTTCTACAGTCTGATGCACTCCAAAATAGTGGGCAACCAGTCCGTCCTTGTAAATGGAAAGCCGGTATCCTCCGTAGAGGTCGCAAGGCAAGGTGAAAATAGAGTAGTCTTTTCCCGGAGTGAAACCGTTTTCATCGGGAGCATTGAAAACCAAAATGGAACCGGCATTTTCCGCTTCGCCGATAACCGGCTGTCCCGTCTCGTCCCATTGGATGCCAACAGTTCCGGACAAGGCATAACCGTCTACACTTTCCAGTTCTATCCTGGTTACTCCCGACAGTTGAAAATTTAGCTTTAAGCCACTGTAGAGCTTGTGAAGCTCCAGTGAATTAGGGCAGTTTACTATTGAAAAACCTTTTTCATCATATCCATCATTTCCTGCCTTTTGTTCAGCAAGAACAATTAGGGTAGGATTTTCATCACTGAAATTCAGTTCCTCTTCGTTTACCAGGTTTTCATTATCACACGAAGTTAGGGTAAACATCACAAGGAACGATAAACCAAATATGCTAAATGTTTTTAATCTCATAATCTTCAATTATTTACGGTTTTCTTTATTTTGAGAGCGATGAAACAGGCGATTCATCATCTTTCTTTCCAATTCATATACTCTCTCAATTTGTTTGGGTGTCAAAAATTTGCTGTATTTCAAATAATACCTTTTCCTTAGGTCAAGTATCTTTTGACTATGAGTGAATCTTTCATTCATTGCCTGTTCAGCTTCTTTATCCGAAAGATGGGAAGCGTCTCTTTTAGGACGGGGCCCCAATGCCCAAATATCTTTCTGGAATTGGCAGAAAGTTTCTACAAACTGCTTGGCTGTCGTATCATCCATCGCCATCTCATCGGCAATAAAATGAGCTTGGGCTTCAGCCAACTGTTCCCGAGTCATACGCTGTCGTTCGCTCTTCTGGGCATAAGTACTCACATTAAAAGTAATCATTGCTACTGCAAGTACAAGAATTTTAATCATATTCTTCATGTCTGTTTGTTTTTTTATTCGTTCATAAACAAATCGTTCTGATAGGTTGCAAACAGGTAATCCTGATCACTACTGCTCAAATTGGCAAACGCCTTTTCAACATCTTCAAAATTATTCCTTGGATGATGGGGCAATAGGTTGAAGACAATTAATAGTGCAATACTTGCTGCCACAAGTCCTCCCGTTACAGAATACCAAAGACGAAAGTTGCGTTTGGGTCTAGAAGGCTGCATCTCCTGTTTTACAGTTTCCCATACGTTGTTTTCTATATCATCCAAGAAACTATCGGGTGTGGTATAGGGCAGACGCTTACCTATGCGGTTGAAATCAAAATCTTCTTTCATACATCTAATTGTTTGAATTCATATATTTAATAATCTTATCTTTGGCAATATGATAACTGGACTTTACACCATCTGCTGTTGAACCGATGATTCCGGCAATCTCGTCATATCCCAAATCGTCATAGTATCGTAAGTTAAAAGCCAACTGTTGCTTAGTTGGCAACGTTAAAATAGCTTTTTGTAGTTTCACGACTTCCAAATCGCTGTAGTCTACATATTCGTCAGCTATCAGACTGTCTAACTCGTCTACAGAGTCATTCAACGATACCCGATCGTCTCGATACCGGTTTAGAAGACGCAAGGCTTCGTTGGTGGCAATCCGGTATACCCAAGATCGGAAAGAACATTCGCCCTTAAAATCGGACAGCGACCGGAATATCCTTACAAAAGTTTCTTGCGTTGCGTCTTGTGCGTCCTCATGAACCACTACCAACCTTCGGATATGCCAATAAACTGCATCCTTATACTTTGCCATCAGACAACGAAATCCTTTTTCCGGTTCTTTAGCTGCTATCATCACCAGTTCCCGGTCATCCTTCATTTTCATAAACAGCAGGTTTTGACACCACCCAACATTCGGTAGGAAGAAAGTTATACAAGGTCGTATCGGTTATCCGTTGCGTAACGACAAAACAATGTTTGCGATGGTGATGGCGGTGGGACCGGCGCACGGTCACACATGATTGCAGCAAAAACATAACAGCCATTCCTAAAACCAGTAATTTCCAAATCCGCTTCATACACTATTGTCTTTTTATATACACTTTCTTTTTTCCTTTGATAATAAGTTGTATAGGCTTTTTTTTATCCATAGCGAAAGCATCAAGTTCAGCTTCTGCCGCGGCCATGCTAAGTCTCGTCATTTTTGCATATTGCCTGATGCCTAGGTGCTTATGCGTTTCCAAGTAAGCTATAGCCATTGCCAATCGTTCCTTTTGATTAAAAGGGTTGCTGACATAAGATGTCACGTCAGGTTGAACCACAACAGTCACCACCCGATCAGGACGATAATAATAATGCCGATGCCAATGTTGTGCATTTGCGGATCCGCAAACCAGCGCCATCGCAACTACCAGTATTCCTGTTTTCCATTTTATCGTTGTACACATAGTCATTTATCTTATCTCGTTATACATTCATGTTCCACGTACCTTTTCGTGAGCTCAACCGAATGGACGTTCTATATAAAAGACCTTGTAAAAGAATAAAAGTAAAATAGAAGAAGTGATTTTTTCAGTTTCCTCTATTAAGAGTCTACTTAAAAAAGTCGATAAATTTAAAAACCGAGGTTCATTCGATAGATTTTTCCCAATCAAAGTCCCTTTAAAAAAGATAGGTTATTGGATGATAACAGAAAAAGGGAAATCTATTCTGTCATAAGACAGAGCCGTAAGTTAATTTAAGCGGTATAAACGCCAACGGAATGTCGGCTGCAAATAAAAACAACATCGCCAGGAACTAGCTAACAAATGCTGTAAGCTAATTCACTGGCGATAAAAACTATATCAACTAATACCTATTCTACCACTCCTGGAAACGTAAATCGGCTTCTGGATTCTGACGACGAATCAGTTCCTCGTCAACCTGATAAGTGACGCCACCTTTCGTGTACTTATAAGAAAGCGTAAACTTTGGCTGCTTTCCTACAAATTCCAACGATTCGGCTGCAGGATCTAATGAGGCGGACGCATCTATGATAGCAACACTTCCTCCGGCTTCGATAGTAACGCTTCCGTCCGGATTGACTGTCAGATTTACCGACTCATTATTTTCCAATGTGTTTCCGAAACCCGGTCTGCGTACTTTGTTTCTACCTAACGAAACAAAGTCGCGGGTCATATTCTGACTCAAATCCTTGTTATTGTATTCAGTCACCTGCTGGGTGGATAAGTTAGTAACTTTCCCTTTCACAAAGTATGTCCCATGATACTGGCTGACGAACTTGACAACTACAATGCTGTAATCCTTCAACTGACCGTTCACGTCGGTACTTACTTCATCCTGATTATGATCGACCAGCCGGAAAGGGATGGCATAATGCTTATCCAAAGCGGCATCGTCATTATAGAAAGCATCGGAGAAAGTCACTTTCACATCTGCTATTGCCAGATTCGGATTGCTAATTGTCATCTTGTTCGGATTAGCCAACTGATAATAGTTTTCCGGCATCAGTGTCAAGCCCGTACCATCCAGTAAAGACGGATCGATCTCAAACGTAGCCCAATCATCGGTATGCACCTCTCTTTTACCGCCAATAGCCACTCCCACCTTTATCGACATATCTGTATCGGCTACCAGTGTCCGCAGAGGTTTTTGCGAAGCAAAGTACACAGAACTCTTATCGTAGTCCTTTTCATAATCGTCATAACAAGCAGTCATCAGAACGCTTATCAGCCCTATCCATAATATATTTAGTCTTTTCATTGTAAATAAGTATTTATATCAACAGCACGTTATTCCCAACCCTGATTATTCATTAGATTCTTATTCTTTTCCAGCTCTGCATACGGTAGCGGCATGAAATAGTTTTTCACTTCATATTTCCGTTGTTCCACTTTCTGTACTTTGAAGCTGAATGTACCATCTTCCTTGCGGGTAACGGCAACACCCTCCACCTCTTCGTTCAACGGCAATACCCAACGACGCATATCAAAATAACGATGATTCTCGAAAGTAAATTCCAAGCGACGTTCGTTCTGAATCAGCTTTCTGAACGAGTCTTTACTTTGAGCCATTTCATCCAGATAAAGATCAAAGTTGATACCCCCGGCTTGCGAACGGATTGTTTTCAATATTTCGTATGCAGAATACAGGCATCCTTCGGCTTTCACCGTCGGGTTGCCCCAAGCCTCATTAGCAGCTTCGGCAAAGTTAAGAAGAACTTCCGATTTTCGTAACAAAGGATTGTAATGAACCGAGTTTAAGGTCTGAATCGGATTCAGCATAGCCGATTTCTTGGAAACGAATTTAGCCAAATAATAACCCGTACGTGTAGCATTCTCACTAAACGAAGGAGAATCTTTTCCACCCTCGGACATATCCAACGGCTGGCCGGAATCGCCAAATATAGCACTATGATAGTAGACATTCAGCGCAAAGCGATTATCAAGTACGGCATAAAGCTGCGTCAGATCGAAATCAGGATCAGACAGATCGACACCGGAACGAACATCGGTTGCCGGATAACCATTCTTCGCATAAAAAGCCTTTACCAGATTATGAGAAGGAGTGGTACGAGCACTTCCATAATAGAATGGCGGGAAATGAAGGCCTTCCAGTAGATTACTATTAAAATATTTGCGGAAAGCATAATCGGAACTTTCGGTCTGCACATCGGCAATGGAGGAAGCCGCAACAGGAACATAAGTTCCGAAACCTTCCATGCCCAGAATCTTATTGATCTCTTTGGCTACCGCTTCCCATTTTGCCTGGTAAACCGTAGGATTCAGAATTTCGAATTGTCCCATGCCGGTGATCTTCGTCACGTCATCATCCTGCATGGCAGGGCTTGCGCTATATAAAAGCGCACGACTTTTCAGAACAGCTGCCGCCGCTTTCGTGGCACGGCCGATTTGTGTATTACCAAACTCCAGGTCATCTCCCTGATACACATTCGGTAATAACTCGATGGCATTATCCAAATCGTTGACGATAAAATCGACTGTTGCCTGATAAGTAGGACGAAGAAATTCACCGTTCTGCGCGGCCTCATCCTGCGAAATAAAATGATCTGCCAACGGAATACCCAACGCTTTTCCATTCTTCGCCTTTCCGCCGTACATCTTCAATAGCTCAAAATGCCACCATGCACGCAGGAAATACGATTCACCTTCCAGACGCAGCTTGATTTGCTTGTCCACTTCCGGATCGGTGCGGTTGTACTGCACCTGGTCGGTCAAGCCGTTTTCGAGGAAAGAGTTTACATAGTTCAACATGTTATACGCATTACTCCAGTTTCCGATCGGGTTGTTAAACGCTGTCATCCCACCCATATTTAATTTATAGACAGAAGAGCTGCGCAGATTAGTCACTGCATTATCGGTAGCACAATCCAGAAAGTTATCTTCAAAACAATCCGGGCGGTTGGCTATGCCATTATAAGCTTTATATAGTACGCCTTGAGCAAGTTCCGGCACTCTCCAGGTATCAGAGTCTCCGATCTGCCACGTCACCTTTGTATCCAATGTGTCGTCACAAGCACAAAAGAGAAACAGACCTGCTAAAACGCAACTTCCTAATATATGTTTCATATTGCCATCTATTAATTGTTCAAAATTAAAATACAAAAGAGACTCCGCCTGTAAAAGTACGCGTCACCGGGTAGTTTGTCACACCGGCATTCAGCAATTCAGGATCCAAATCTTTCACGGAAGAAAGCACAAACAAGTTTGCACCACGAGCGAAAACCTTCATCTTCTTCACTACCGAACTTGGGGAGAACTGATTGAACGTGTAGCTCAATTCAACATTCTTCATACGGAAGAAGCTTGTATTCTTCAACCAGAAAGAAGAATTGCGGAAGTTGTTCTCACCAGCAGTGGTTGTCAGGCGCGGATAATTTCCGGTCGGATTGTTTGCCGGATGATAACGGTCTAATGCCAGTTTGGAGTATTTACCTTCTCCATTATTCCAGTAATAAGCATTCGTTGCCCAAGTGTGAACGCCCAGTTCGGAATATCCCTGAAGATACAACCCCCAGCCTTTATAACTTACATTGAAATCGATGCCCAATGTAGTACGTGGGAATGAGTTTCCGAGTTCCTTTACGTCACGACCGTCAATGATTTTATCACCGTTCAGGTCTTTGTAGGCGATGTCGCCTTCCTGATAATCGGCAAACGTCTGGGGGGCATGTCCATTGATGGCTACATCTTTGCCAAATAATCCTTCGGCAACCAGTCCCATCATAGCATCGGTAGAACGCCCCACTGTGTAGCGGTATTCTTCACCATGTTTCACCTGGTTCCATTTCAATACTTTATTCTTTGACCATACGAAATTGGCTCCTACCGAATAAGCCCAGTCGTTGATGCGGTCGCTCCAAGTGAACATTCCTTCTATACCATGATTCAAGACGGAGCCCATGTTATCCTGGTAGGTAAAGTTGCCAGTATAATCCCCGTAAGAGGCATCAACAGAACCGATGATGTCCGTATGTTTCTCACGGAAATAGTTCATTTCGGTATATAAGCGGTTGTTCAGGAACAAGCCTTCCACACCGATGTTCCATTCTGCTGCCTTTTCCCATTTCAGGTTCGGATTGCCCGCACGGACAAAAGTGGAATAGTAAGCCGTAGCGCCATTGTTCGTTGTTCCGAACCGGAAGCTGCCGTCTTGCGACCAGGCACGTTCATACAATAAATGTTCAGTGCTTCTGTCATAGCCCAATATACCGGCGCTGGTTTTCAGTTTCAGAAAGTTCACGTATTCATTGTCTTTATTTCCCGATTTGAAACGGTTGCTTCCCATCAATGCCATGTCGGCTTCCACAGCATAACGGCGGTCATACATATAGTTTAAGCGCAATGCGTAGTTTGCATTGATGATGTCCTGGGTCACTCCCTGATTCGTTGTTTTCGAGTACATGTAAGTCAGCCGTGCCGATACATCATGCTTTTGGTTGAATGTATTCTCGTATGCGGCAAAGGCATTCCAACCCAATGTCTGCTGCAAGGTAGTCGACTTCCGACTCTGTGAAGTGGCTACATCTGTTTTCTTCATCTGGGTGTACATGATCTGTTCCTCACCGGCAAAGTTACGATATGTTTTGATGGCATACGTCGGATAGACTTTGCTCAAAGAGAGTTGCAGGTAATCATAGTTGTCGAAAGAAAGGAAAGCACCGGCTTTCAACCCTTTTGTCAGCATATCAAGATCGAATTTCAAACCGATATTGGTCTGGCTGCGTGTATAACGCTCATCCGTATATCCTCCGTACATTGTTTCCGCGTATGCATTCATCGGACGCAGCAGACTTGCGCCAAACAAAGGAATTCCGTCCGAGCTGGCTAGTCCGGTTTCTTCCGGTGACATAGTCAGCGGGTATTCATTCGGACGATGCGTAGACAGGGCCGTAAATACCTGACCACAGTCCAATTGCCCCCATTTACGCATTTCCATACGTCCGGCAACGTCTGCGGATATAGTCAGGAAATCCGTTACATTGAAGTCGAGGTTTCCGCGAAGAGTCAGACGGTGCAGTTGCGGAGTATAGGTAACGTCTTCAAATCCGCTACCTCCTACATATCCGGCAATCAGGGCATAACGCACTCTGTCGGTACCTCCCGTCATATCGAACGATACTTTCCGATAGTTGGCATTTTTGTTCAATAACTGATCGTACAAATCGACGTTCGGATACAATAGGTCATTGGCTCCTTTGGAGTTTTTATATCCTTCCAGTTGTTTCTGATTATAGTAAGGAGTCAATCCGTCATTTGCACGCGCTTCATTGTACAGATTAGCATACTGATAAGAATTCAGAAAATCAGGAGTACGCGTCATCTGTACCACACCTGCTTCGGCGGTTGCGTTATAAATGCGGCGGTTGGCCTTTCCTCTGCGGGTAGTCACCCAAAGTACGCCATTCGCAGCACGCGCCCCATAAAGAATCTTGGCAGTGGCATCTTTCAGCAACTCGATACGTTCGATTTCTTCAGGAATCAAATCCGCTGCCGGACGTTCCACACCATCGATGATAACAATAGCTGTATTCTCCGACATGCCATGCTGGCCACGGATAAATAAATCAGGCGTATTATTACCCAATCCGCTGACTGTGGAGCGAACTTGCAGACCTAACATTTTACCTTGCAGCATATTAGTCAGCGTCAAATCAGGGAACGTTCCGAACTGTCCGTTCTCCAGTACGCTCGTTGCGCCTACTTCATTCCCTTTATACGTCTTGCCACCATCGGCTCTATTCACCAACGATTCTTCGGTCAGGAACAGAGGCTCTTTCTTCAGGACAATCTTTTCAGGAACGATATTGCTGCCTGTCAGCTTATACACTTTATCTTCATATCCCAAAGCCTCCACCATGACGGTTGCGTCATTCTCGACCTTCGTCTGAAAACGTCCCTTTGCATCTGTATATAGAACGACTGCGCCTTCTCCACAAATGATAGAAACATTCTTCAACGGGCTACCTTTCTCGTCGGTAACAATAGAAACTACTTCCACCAAAGGCTTCTTCGCCGACTTTCTCTTTGATTTATTCTGTGCGAAAGTCAGGCTAGAGCCAACGATAAGGACAAATATGAGCCCTATCAGTCTTATATATCTAATCTTGTTTCTCATATACTTTTCTTTATTTTAGGTATCACCATCCGGGGTTCTGTTGAAGATTATCCAAAGCCGCCACTTCATCCATCGGTAGCGGATACCAATAATTACGCTTGTTAAACGTCCGCACGGCTGTCCTCACCGGAACATACTCGTAAGTAAAGTCGGTCAACTTATAAGTGCAGGCTTTTTCCACTTTCAACTGGTCGGCCGTATAAGAATGATTGATCGGGGTTGCTTTGACACCCATGATCGGATATTCACCCTTAAACAGGTCTTCAGCAATCATCCAACGGCGGATATCATACCAGCGGTGTCCTTCGAACATCAATTCCACACCACGTTCCCGACGATAAGCTTCTCTAAAATCCACTCCATCCGGTAGTTCGCCGATTCCGGCTCTTACACGGATTTTATTCAAAGCCTGACGGGCCGACATCGTACAACCCGTAACGACTGCATCCGGATCACCTGTCGCCTCGTATGAAGCCTCTGCCATATCCAGATAAACTTGCGAAACACGAATGTACACAGCCACCAAACGATATAATTGGAAACCAGCTTCGCCAAACAAAGGCACACTTGCTTCCGGCCAAATGAACTTCTTACACATATATCCGGTCTGTTGAGAGCCTCTCGTAAACTGATTGGTAGAAATGAAGTTCTCGGAGTAACCGCCCGAATAAGTAGTCAGATAATAAGGAACACCCTGTAAATTCTTTCCCCATTGCTCACCGGGCACGAGGATATTATTAGTGAAGCGAGGGTCTCTATCCGAGTAAGGATTGGTAGTCTTTACCGCATCATAACCGGAACGCGGATCAGTGATCGGATAGTAGTTGCCGTCAGCTCCCTTACGTTCGTACATATCTACCGCATTTTGTGTCGGAGCATTATAAGGAGTACCTTCGGCACCGGTTTTATTATCGTATGGTTGTGTCAGCCATTGCGCTCTGACGAAAGCAGACCAGTTGCCATGATGCCAACGCAGGAACCATAAGTATTCCGGCTGTGCGAATTGATTGGAATTAGGCATTAATTGAATACTACGATATTCGTCGTGATTCATCAAGCGATAATATTCGTGACTTTCAATAGCATTGATCGCCTTTTGCGCACTACGGGCAGCTTCGGCAGCCATCTCTTTTCCATACCCTTTGTTTTCAATAGAATTCAAGTCGTTCTGCATCAAAGGGCTGGCAGCATAAAGCTGTGTCATCGCTTTTAATGCCATGGCGCCTACTCTGTCAGGCCGTCCATGTTCCTCGTCAGGCCAGCTTATAGGTAAATATTCAATGGCTTTATCCAAGTCTGTCTGCATCCAAGCATTGGATTCCTGATAAGTTTTACGGGGAAAGTCAAAGTCATCCGATGCTCCCCAAAGCTGGTCAAAGATGGGCATTCCGCCATATCGCTTGATAATCTCAAAATAGAAGTAGGCACGTAGGAAATGAGCCTGTCCCAACAGTTTTCTCCTTTGGTCGTCTGTGATGGATTTCACTTGATCTACTCCGCTAATTACACGGTTCACGATACGAAGTCCGGTATAAGCACGAGAAATAGCACTTTTGAAATTCTTCCCATCACTTTTACTTCCTATTTCGAAACGTGTACCGGCATTCTCCAGCCAGTTACCTGCATTGACAAACTTCGACGGATCATTATCGCGAACGGATGCATATTCATCCGATAAATTACCTACCGTTACGTATGTATTCGAATAAGAGTTGATACCATGTGTAAAGATTAATATATCATCATTTTGAAAGATGCGGTCCATGAACCCTAACAAACTGCTATAATCTTTATAAACATCATCTTCGGAAAGTCCGTCATCGGGAGAGCGGTCCAGATAGTCCTCACAACTTCCTACAAACAACCCCAATAGAATGATCCATATCCAATTCAACTTATGTCTTCTCATATCAGTAAATTTAAAGTGTCTCATAATCCTAATCTAAAACCAATGTTATAACGTCTCACCACCGGATAAACATTCTGTCCCGAATGTTCGGGGTCACGGCGGGAATCACCTTTCGAGAACGTCAACAAATTGGTACCGTTGACATATACTTGCAGTTTTGTCAGACGTAAAGGCTGCAACCAACGCTTCGGAATCTGATAATTCACTTCCAGGTTCTTCAAGCGAAGATAAGCATGGTTGGTATATGTGTATGTACTAGCCACCGAATTATAACTTCTCTGAACATGAATACTGGGGCGAATCGGACCGCCTTGAATCGGAGCATCGGCTGTCCATGTATTCAACGTATTTGGTTGAGCCTTGATATTACCTTCCGGGAAATCCCATAAATAGGAAGGAATCGCTTCTTTATAAACGTCCATAGCACTGTACCACAACATATTGAATCCGATTCCTTTGTAAGAACCTCCCAATGTAAATCCGAGGGTAGTAGTCGGATAGTTCAGGTTTTTCATCGGAACCATATCCTTAGCATCAATCATGCCGTCACCATTATAATCGATGTAATACAAGTCTCCCGGAATCAATGTATTATGTGTACCATTGGCAATAGTGGACTGCGCCGAGTTATAAATATCATCCAATGACTGGAAGTTTCCTGTTGCCAGGTATTTATTCACATATCCGATTGACTTTCCGGCTTTTTTCAAATATTCGCTCTGATTCTTCGGGTCATCAATAAAGACAACACGGTTCTCACTGGTTGCAAAATTAAACTTCGCGTAATAATTAAACTTTCCAATACGGTCGTTCCAAGCAATATCCAGTTCAAGACCGTGATTTTTAGTCTTACCCAGATTCACCTGCGGAAAAGCAATACCACTATCGGCCCATGACGGAATCGTATTACGTGTCATCAAAATGTTATTACGCTTTTCATCGAACAAGTCCACAGTAAAGTTTAGTTTACCCCACAAACCTATTTCGATACCGATATTCTGCTTAATAGATTCTTCCCAGGTAGCATCGGGGTCGGCCAATTTTCCTTCTTTGTATAAAGGTCCCCAGTTACTGGTCTGATATTTACCAAACTGCGCATTGGCAGATAGTTGCTCAAACTTCTGAATATAGTTGAAACGGGTAGCACCTTTATCATTACCAACTACTCCATACGAATAGCGCACTTTCAGGTTGGTCAGTACACCTTTGGTCAATTTCTTTACCCATGGTTCTTCACTGATACGCCAACCAATAGAGGCAGAGGGGAAGAATCCGAAACGGCGTCCCGGAGCAAATTTTTCCGAACCAGTGTAGGCACCGTTAAATTCAGCAAGATAACGCTCTTTGAAGTTGTAAGTGACACGGCCTACCCAGTCTTCTTCGT
>OMCD01001716.1_pt1 | contig 12307 bp, 11 predicted proteins | sample 1674171 | NCBI WGS metagenome assembly OMCD01 (sample SAMEA103958149, study PRJEB25191) | human gut metagenome | biome: human-associated habitat [ENVO:00009003]; feature: intestine environment [ENVO:2100002]; material: feces | place: Germany | collected 2013/2015
GCTTTTTATAAACTCTAAGCTTTCCACGTCCTGACCGATTTCTTCCTTCACTTCACGAATTACTGTTTCCTCGGCTGACTCACCCATTTTCATTATTCCCGCAACACATACATATTTGGTTGCTGAAACGTAGTTTTGTCTTAATAGAGCAATTTCATTATATTCATTTACAACGGCTGTGATAATACTTGTGGTAAACATATCCCACAAAGGTATGTTGCAGTTTTCACAATAAGGAATAACTCCTTCGTCTCCGATTTCTTTTCCAATAAGTTTTGAGCCACAATATGGGCAATAACTAAAATGCAATTTATTTTGCCTCCATTCTTTAACTAAATTTAAATATATCATACCACACTTTCCACTAAACGACATATTTCCTTCGCTTAAATATATTACTTACAGCACTATCCTTAGTCTTCCAAGTAAACTTTGCAAAAGTTGTTTACAAGTTTACTTGGCAACATTACTTAATTACATTGAAAGAGAAAGGCGCTAGTTAAAACTAACGCCTTGTAAAGTCTGGGATTACTCATTATCTTTTTAAAAGAAAATTTTTGATAAAGTTTTGGTACAAACAATGACATGATGGCAGTTGCCAGAGAAAAAAGTGTCATATGCATTGAAAATGTACCTCTTAACATATGTAGGCTTTCTGAAACAGGTGTATAAAAAACACCTGATGAATTAATTGAAATACCAATAGATGCCGCAGCTAAACCACAGCAACAAATTAAAACGGACCAATGTTTTTTCATAATGTGTCCTCCTTTTCTGATTCTATTTTATAAAGAGATTTACATAATGTCTAATACTTATAATTTATGTTTTTAATGCTTTTTAGGCATTAAAATAAATATGATTATATTTCTTTAATTTTTTAGATAAACGTATTAAAATAGTTAATAGTAGGGGGATAAAGAGATGAGATTAGAAAAAGTACTTAAAGAAATGCAAAAAAGACAATTAACGCATTTAATTATTAGCGATCCATCATCAATTGATTATTTAATCAATTATAAAAATAATCCAGGTGAAAGAATGTATTTACTTCTTTTATCAATTGATGGACATCATAAATTATTTATGAATAATTTATTTTATTTGGATCATGAACTTGATATTGAACAAGTATGGTATAGTGATACAGATAATTATCTTCAATTACTTGCAGATGAATTTGATGGGGCATGTTCTATTGGAATCGATAAAAACTTTCCAGCAAGATTCTTAATTCCTTTAATGAATCTAGTAGATGAATGTCATTTTGAATTAGGATCTGAATGTGTTGATCGTGTGAGAATGATCAAAGATGAAAAAGAACAACAATTAATGATTGAAGCATCAAAAATCAATGATTTAGTTGTCGATGAAGTCATTAATATTTGTGCAAAAGGAGATTTAACAGAAGAAGAAGTTTCTAAACAACTTGAAGGAATTTATCAAAAACATGGTTGTACAGGAAATTCCTTTGAACCAATTGTTGCCTATGGTAAAAATGGTGCTGATAACCATCATAGTGGAGATGACAGTCGTTTAAAAGCAGGAGATAGTATTGTCATTGACATTGGTGGTTTATATAAAGGATATTGTAGTGATATGACAAGAACTGTTTTCTATAAAGAAGTATCACCAAAACAAAAAGCAGTTTATGAACTTGTTTTAAAAGCTCAAAAAGCAGCAGAAGCTATAATCAAACCAGGGGTAAGACTTTGTGATATTGATAAATGTGCTAGAGATATTATTGCTGAAGGTGGGTATACTGTTGAATTTAACCACCGTTTAGGTCATTTCATTGGACGTGATGTTCATGAATGGTGTGATGTTTCACAAAACTTTGATTTAGAAGTTCAAGAAGGTATGACTTTCTCTATTGAACCAGGTGTTTATTTACAAGGTGAATTTGGAGTTCGAATTGAAGATCTTGTTTTAGTCACAAAAGATGGATGTAAAGTTTTAAATAGTTATCCAAAAGATTTAAGAGTTATTGGTAATGACTAATTAAAAGCATAGGTTAGAAAATCTAATCTATGCTTTTTAAATACTCTAAAAATAAATCAAGAGTTTTTAAGTGATTTTGATGATATAGTGCGCCAATATCACCTGCTTTAATTGAAGATGGAATTACTTTTAAAAGAGGCATATAGTTTTCTTTCCATAAAGAATGGATAACCATGATTTCATTGGAAACCAGAAGATTTGAACAGGTTGAAAGATCATATTCTTGGTTTAAATGAATGATTTGACATTCTTGAGGAAGAAGGCTATCAAAAGAATCTTTTAAATAAGAATATTGTCCAACTAAGATAGGATATTTTTTTAAATCATCTTTTGTGAGTCTTTTTTTATGCGATAAAGGATGAGATAAAGACATACAAAAGCTATAAGTATCTTGATAAAGCGTTGTAAAAACTAAATCTTGAATTAGGTTATCTATAGGACGGGCAATAATACTTAAATCTACTTCTTTGTTTTTTAGAGCCTGTATATGTTGATTAAAGGATAAAGGGACAAATTCTAAAGAAACATTAGGATAGTCTTGATGAAATTTTTGATAAGCTTTTAATAAGAAAAGTGGAAATTTTTCAAAAGGATAAGCAACTTTGATGATCTGTTGATGATTTTCAAGTTCTTGTCCTTTTTTACATGCTTGATCATAAATATTTAAAATTTCTTTAGCGGACTTATAAAAGATTTCACCTGATGGCGTTAAAGTAATTCCTTGATGACCTCTTTTAAAAAGCTTAAAGCCAATACTTTTTTCGAGTAAATTAATTTGTTGAACTAAAGCAGGAGTTGAAATATAAGATTTTGTTGCTGCTTTAGAAAAACTTTTTTCATCAGCTGATAAAATAAATGATTCTAATTGTCTTTCGTTCATAAGCCTTCTCCTTTTTCTTTAGTATATCATGTTTAGTATAAAGTTAAAACTTAATACATGTTGTAAAAAATGTAATTTGAAAGTATTTAAAAGAAACTATAATTTTGATTAAAAGGAAAGGATGAATGATATGCATTATCATGGACCAATTGTTAGACCACCTACAGATGCTTATAGCCTTATGTTGGAAGTAACTGTTGGTTGTAGTCATAACCAATGTAAATTTTGTAATTTTTATCAAGGATATCCCTTTAAAATGGCACCACTTAGTCAAATTGAAGAAGATCTAATCGAAGTATCACGTATTCGTCCAGATTTGAAAGAAGTCTGGGCAGCAGGTGGAAATCCTTATGCTTTAAGTGTTTCAAGACTTGAAAAGATTGCTTTGCTTATTAGAAAGTATTTACCTCAAGCGCGTATTTCGACCTATGCACGTGTGACAGATTTAATGAATAAATCAGTGGCTGATTTACGTTATTTAAAACACTTAGGTTTTGAAGACCTTCTTATTGGTATTGAAAGTGGGGATGATGAAGCTTTAACGTTTATGAATAAAGGTTATCTTGCAAGTGATATTTTACAACAATTAAAAAAATTAGAAGAAGCAGATGTAGATTATCGTGTAATTTATTTAGGTGGTATTGCTGGAAAAGGAAGATGTAAGGAAAGTGCAATCAAGACTGCCAAACTTTTAAATCAACTTCATCCTTATATGATTTTTTTAACAACAGTTGCTATTTTACCTGATACCCCTTTAAAACAAGATGAAGAAAATGGTTTATTTGAAGAGCCAGGTGAACTCGAAAGAATTGAAGAATTACAAACACTTATTGAACATTTAGAAAATGAAATTTATCTATATGCTCGTAGTGTTTCGAGTGCTGTTGATTTTACAGGTTATTTACCTAAAGATAAAGAAACAATTTTAAATTATTTAAAGGATGTTATTGATCATTTTAATGAAAATGATGAATTAAAAGTGAAACAAAGAAGAAAACAATTAAAAAGTGTATAAAGGAGAAAAATATGTATCAACAATTATTTACACCAATGAAAATTGGAAAATTAGAAATTAAAAATAGATTTGTTGTTCCAGCGATGGATAGTCACTATACAAATGAAGAACATTATTTTACAAATCAAGCTGTTAATTACTATGGAGAAAGAGCAAAAGGTGGGTTTGGTCTCATTTTTACTGAATTTTTATGTGTCAGTGAAGAAGGGCTTGCTGAAAAAACACAAGCAGGAATTTATGACGATTGTTTTATTGAAATGCTTTCAAAAATTACAACAAGAGTTCATGAAAATGATGGTAAGATTTTTGCTCAACTTCAACATTCAGGAAGACTTCAAGGAAAAGGGACGACAACTCTTATACCAGTAGGAGCTAGTAATTTACCTAATCCTTCTAATCCTCAAAAAGTTCATGAACTAACAATAGATGAAATTCAAATAGTTATTCAAAAATTTGTGGATGCCGCTTTACGCGCTCAAAAAGCAGGATTTGATGGTGTGGAAATTCATGGAGCTCATGGGTATTTGCTTGCTCAATTTTTATCAAAAGATGTTAATAAAAGGGTTGATCAATATGGTGGAAATATTACAAATCGTGCACGTATTGTTTGTGAAATTGTTGAAGCCGTTAAAAAAGCCTGTGGACAAGATTATCCAGTTGTTGTAAGAACAAGTGGTGATGAAGGATATGTTGGTGGAAACAGTATTGAAGATGCGATGGTTCATGCGATGTGTTTTGAAAATGCTGGAGCAGATGCGATTCATATTTCTTATGGTGAGGCCATTCGTTCTTATTATGTAAAAAGCGGTTTTAATATTGAAAATGTTAAAAGAGTCAAAGAAGTTGTTTCTATTCCTGTTATTGGCGTAGGTAGAATCAATGATGCAACACTTGCCTTAAGTGCTATTCGCTCTCAAGCTATGGATTTTGTAGCTTTAGGAAGACAATCTATTTGTGATCCTCATTTTCCTGAAAAAGTACAAGAAGGAAGATTAGATGAAATTTTAACATGTACAGGATGTATGCAAAGATGTCTTTATACTAATATGTTTGAAGAGGGTTATGGAACTTCATGTATGATTAATCCATTCAGTGGCAAAGAAGGAGATTGGATCATTGAAAAGACAGACCATGTTAAAAAGATTGCCATCATTGGGGCTGGCCCTGCCGGTTTACAAGCTGCTTGGGTTTTAGCTAACAGAGGACATCAAGTCACTGTTTTTGAAAAAGAAAATGTGGCAGGTGGTCAATATCGTTTGGCAGCAGTACCTACAATGAAACAGGATTTAGCGAAAACTATTTCTACTTACCTTGCTTTTTGTCATAAATATGGTGTAGAAATTCAATATAATACATATGTGACAAAAGAATTTTTAGAAAATAAAAACTTTGATGAAGTGATTGTTGCTTGTGGTTCTAAACCAGTTATTCCTCCAATTGAAGGAATTGATCATGAAAATGTCTATAGTGCTTTAGATATTTTATCGTTCAAACATTTATTAAAAGATCAAAAAGTTCTTGTTTTAGGAGCAGGACTTGTTGGGGTAGAAACAGCAGAGGTTTTAGCAGAATATGGAAATCAAGTTCATGTCGTCGATATGCTTGATAAAGCAGCTCCACTTGCACCTAAAAGACCAAGACTTAATTTATTGGATCATCTAAAACAACTCAACGTGACATTTACTTTAGAAAGTAAGGTCTTAAAAATTAATCAAGATGGTATTGTTTATGAAAAGAATAATCAATTAGAAACACTTTCACATTTTGATACCATTGTTTTAGCTTTTGGTTCTAAAGCAAATCAAGATCTTTATCAAAAAATAAAAGGGGAACATGTTCATTTAATTGGTGATGCATCTCTTGCAGGAGACGCTAAAAAAGCTATCTTTGAAGCAACTCAACTTGCTTTAAAACTTTAGAAAGGGAAAACCCTTTCTTTTCTTTTTTCAAATTTTGAAAATAGCATCATCTTTAAAAAAATATGTTAGAATGTATTTTACGATTAGGGAGGAAGAAATATGTCACTAAAAGCAAAATATAATTTTTTACATTTATTTTATTGGTTTACTGGATGTTGTATCAATGGATTTATTGCCGTTTTCTTACAATCAAAAGGTTTATCAAATACGGAAATTGGAATCGTCACAGGTGGTTCTTGTGTTGCTACAATTTTCTTATCACCATTTATGTCATCTTTAATTTCTAAAATTAAAGGGATGACAATTAAAAAACTCATGACAATTTTAATGTTAACAACTGTTTCTTTATATATTGTGATGGCTTTTTTACCAATACCAGCCTTTTTAGTTATGATTTTTTATGTCGTTATGTATGCTTTAAATATGTCTACAGTACCTATGCTTACGATGATTGCAATGAATTATATCAATGAAGGAACATATGTTAACTTTGGACTTGCTCGAGGAATTGGTTCAGCTTCATGGGCAACAAGTGCTTTGATTTTTGGACAAGTGGTTTCTTTTTTAGGAGCTAATGTTTTATCTATTGCATATTGTATCTTTGCCTTAGTGACATTATTTATTTTATATCATTTACCTGAATCAAAGATTACAGAAACAAAAACAGAAGAAGTTCAAGAAGAAGGATCTGTTATTACGGTTATTAGAAAATATAAAATTTTCTTTTTCTTACTTTTAGGTTTCTGTTTCATGTTCTCTGGAGCAACAGCAATTGGAACTTATTTAATTAATATCGTTAAAAGTTTAGGTGGAAATACATCGTTATATGGCGTAGCTATGTTTGCTATGGCCTTTAGTGAATTACCAGTCATGATGACTGTACCAAAATTGATGAAGAAATTTAATAGTGTTACTCTTATTTTAGTTGCATCTATTTTCTATATTTGTCGTAACTATACCATTGGACTAGCACCAAATCTTGTTGTTTTAATTATTGGAATGATGTTCCAAGGACTTTCTTATGGTTTATTTACAGGTGTTATTACTTACTATGTAACTTATAATCTAGATACTCAAGACCAAATGTCAGGACAAACAATGATTGGTATTATGACATCAGGAATTGGGTCAACTTTAGGAAATGTTCTTGGAGGTGTTTTACAAGATACTATTGGTTTAAATGCCTTATTTACTTTTGTTTATTTAATGACAGCTCTTGGTGCAGCTATTATCTTTATTTGTAAATTTGTTAGTGTAAAAGTCAAAAAATAACTTGCTTTTAATTAAAGACTTTGATAATATCAAGATGTTGAATGAGGGAGTAGTACACGTCTTAGGACGCGGTTTGTCAACATCATGGCGTAAGCCTGGCAAATCTTAAAGAACGAGACTCATGCATAAGTTTTTTTATGCATGGGCCTCTTTTATTTTAGGAAGAAAGGAATTTGGTATGAGTTTATTTATTGAAATCTTTTTGATTGGTGTAGGTCTTTCAATGGATGCTTTTGCGGTATCTATTTGTAAAGGGTTATCGATGAAGAAGGTAAAAAAGAGAGATGTTTTTATTATTGCATTATTTTTTGGAGGCTTTCAGGCTTTAATGCCTTTTACAGGATGGTTTTTAGGAAGAGGTTTTGAAAGCTATATTACGAGTATTGATCATTGGATTGCTTTTATTTTATTAGGTATTATTGGTGGAAAGATGCTTATTGATGGTATTAAAGCAGAAGATGATGAAGAAGAGGGAGAATTTAAATTAGATTTAAAGGAATTGTTTTTACTTGCTATTGCAACATCTATTGATGCTTTAGCTGTAGGAATTACTTTTGCCTTTTTGAATTATCCAATTGTGGAATGCATGAGTATTATTGGTTGTACAACTTTTGTTATTTCTTTTATTGGTGTTTATATTGGTAAGATTTTTGGGTCAAAATATGAACATAAGGCAGAAATTGCTGGTGGGATTATTTTAATTGTAATTGGTTTGAAAATTTTATTAGAACATCTAGGAATATTTTAAAGGAGAGAGTGGTATGACAAATATTTTTATTTCGTTATTGGTTCTTGTTGTAGGTTTTGCCTTATTAATGAAAGGTGCTGATTTCTTTGTAGAAGGGAGTTCTTCTATTGCAACAAGATTTCATATTCCTTCATTAATTATCGGTTTAACAATTGTAGCGATGGGAACAAGTTTACCTGAATGTGCTGTCAGTATTACAGCTTCGATGGATGGAAACAATGCTTTAGCAGTTGCTAATGCTGTTGGTTCAAATATTTTTAATTTAATGGTTGTTTGTGGTATTTCAGCTTTATTTGTGCCTATTGCAGTACAAATTGATACACTAAAAAAAGAATTTCCTTTTTCTATTGTTTGTGCCATTTTATTAATGGCTTTAGGTTATTTAGGAATGACATTAGGGCGTATTGATGGGCTTATTTTCCTTGCTTTATTTGTGGGATATATTGTCTATATGATTATGTCAGCGAAAAAGGCGATGAATACATATCAAGAGGAAGAAGAAATTAAAGTTATTTCAATGGGATTGAGTTTGATTTATATTGTTGGTGGTGCTATCGCTATTAAATTTGGTGGAGACTTTGTTGTTGAAAGTGCCTCAAGTATTGCCTTATCTTTAGGTATGTCACAAAACTTAGTGGGTCTTACCATTGTTGCTCTTGGAACTTCTTTACCAGAACTGGTTACTTCAATTGTAGCAGCTAGAAAAGGTGAAGTAGATATGGCTCTTGGAAATGTCATTGGTTCAAATATTTTTAATATTTTATTAGTTTTAGGGGTGGCAGCAACAATTAGTCCAATTACTTTTATTTTTGAAAATATTATCGATATTCTTGTTTTAACTGTTTTTTCAGTTATTGTCTTATATTTTGGGTTTACAAAACATAAAATTGATCGTAAAGAAGGAATCATCATGCTTCTTCTTTATGTTGCATATTTAGCTTATATTATTATGCGTTAGAGAGCAAAGCTCTCTTTTTTTGTGTATGACGGGCATGTTTTACATCTAAGGTGAAAGTCCTTCATGAGCGTAGTTGCCAACGAATCATATAGCGACTTGCAAGTTTCACATCGCGAGGTGTGGGAGAGAGGAAGCAATAGCGAAATCGTGGCCCAAAGAACATGAACTGGATAATAAGGCGTATTAAGAGGATAAATTGGCACAAAGCAATGAAGTCCAAAAGGCAACCGTAATCTTAATGTGTAAATCCAGTGGGTAAACGAGGAAAGATGTATGACTTATCCCGTGAGGTCTCACTAGCGATAGAGTAGTAACAACGAATAGTGAGAAGTCAGCAGACGGCATAGTAGGTATGAACAGAATACTGAAGGCCTGAATAATTAAATAGTGCAAAATGAATGTATGTTTCTAATACGTGTTTGACAGTACAAAGTAGATGAAGCGTATTTGAGTCAAAATGTATATAAACCTAGAACTTAGTATTAGAAAGCGGAAAGGAGAAGAGCACACAAGTTATGTCTAAATTACTGAATGAAATTCTATCCAGGGAAAACATGCTCATTGCTTACAGGAAAGTAATTTCTAATAAAGGGGCAAGTGGAGTAGATGGTGTAACAGTTGAAGAAATCAAAGATTATGTCAATCAAAACTGGAAGAACATCAAGAAACAAATTGAAACAAGAAATTATCGACCTCAACCAGTCAAAAGGGTTGAAATACCGAAACTCAATGGTGGTATTAGAAAACTTGGTATACCAACCATTATGGACAGGATTATCCAACAGGCGATGATACAAAAATTAGAACCAATATGTGAACCTTACTTTAGTGGTTACAGTTATGGATTCAGACCAAATCGAAGTTGTGAAAAGGCAATACTCAAACTTTTAGATTATTTAAATGAAGATTATATTTGGATAGTCGATATTGACCTAGAAAAGTTCTTTGACAATGTACCACATGATAAACTTATGAGTTATGTACATAATATTATCAATGATGGAGATGTAGAATCCTTAATAAGAAAATATCTGCAAGCAGGAGTGATGTCAAAGGGACGATATGAAGCAACAAACAAAGGAACACCGCAAGGTGGGAATATTTCGCCGTTGCTTTCAAACATACTGCTCAATGAACTGGACAAGGAACTAGAAGCAAGAGGACTGCACTTTGTAAGATATGCGGATGATTGTGTCATAGCGGTCAAAAGTGAAGCAAGTGCAAAGAGAGTAATGCGAACAATCACAAACTGGATTGAAAAGAAGTTAGGATTAAAGGTCAATATGACAAAGACACATATTACAAAACCGGATAATTTAAAATATCTGGGATTTGGATTCTATTACAATCAACAAACCAAAGCATGGAGAAGTATACCACACAAAGATTCAGTTAAAAGTTTTGAAAGAAAACTAAAACAGCTAACTTGTAGAAGAAAGAATATGAGCTTTAAAACAAGAGTTGGACAATTGAATCCAGTGATTAGAGGATGGATAAATTACTATGCCATTGGCGATATGCAGAGAACTATGATGAAAATAGATGCACATCTACGAACAAGACTAAGAGTGATACTATGGAAGCAATGGAAAGTACCAAGCGGAAGATATCACTGGTTAAGAAAATTAGGAGTCAATCATAATTTGGCAAGACAAACATCATACATGGGAGATCATTATCAATTTGTAACGACCAAAACATGTGTGGTAAGAGCGATATCAAAACAGAGGTTAATCAACAATGGATTGGTCAGCTGTTCTGATTATTATTTAATAAGACATAAATTGAAATTTAATTAAACCGCCGTATACGGAACCGTACGTACGGTGGTGTGAAAGGGAAAATTTGATTAAAAGTTTTCCCTATTTGATTGATAAAAAAGAGAAAAACAATTAAAATAGAGTCATTGAAAAAGGGGTAGAAACATGAAAAAAATAGTATTTTTAGATATAGATGGAACATTAGTCACACCAAATTATCCTTTATCAGCTCTTGTAAAAAATGGAATTCAAAAAGCAAGAGAGAATGGACATTTGATTTTTTTATGTACAGGAAGAAATCGTGTAGGTATAGAAGGGATTATGTCTGATGATTTTGATGGTTGTATTTGTTCAGCCGGGGGTTATCTTGAAATTAAAGGTGAAGTGATTGAAACAACTTATTTAGAAAAAGAAGAAGTCAACAAAGCAAGAAAGGCCTTTGATCAAAATCATATTCTTTATAATTTAGAATCAACTTATATGACTTTTGCCAGTGATGAATTACGTCATTATTTTGCCCATGCCTTGTTAGGTGATGAAGGCACTAATTCAGAGTTTGAAAGATTAAAAGAACAACAAAAGAAAGAATATCATATGGTTGATATTAGTGAATATCAAGAACAAGGAATTCATAAACTTTGTTTTATTGCCTTTAATAGAGAAGATATTGAAAAAGCAAAAGCACTTTTACCAGATTATCATTTTATTGTTCATGAAATGTTTAGCCAACACTCTATTAATGGTGAAATTATCAAAAAAGGAATTGATAAGGGGTTGGCCATTAAAAAAGTTGTTGAAACACTTCATATGAAAATGGAAGATACCATTGCTTTTGGAGATAGTATGAATGACTATGAAATGTTACAAGTTTGCCATTATGGTGTAGCAATGGAAAATGCCTGTCAAGAATTAAAAGAAAGTGCCGATAAGATTTGTGAAAGTGTTGAAAATGATGGTGTGTATTATGAAATGGAAAGGTTAGGATTATTTGAATGTTTGGATTAGGAACGCTTGTTAATACCATAGCCGTTATTGCAGGTGGCATTATTGGTTTATTGTTTAAAAATGGTTTAAAGAATAGATATCAAGAAACAATTATGCAAGGAATTGGTTTAGCAGTTTTATTTGTTGGTATTTCTGGTGAGATGACGGGGATGTTAAAGATTTCTAAATCAACAATAGAGTCAACAGGTTCTTTAATTCTTGTTTTATCTTTATGCTTTGGTGCACTTATAGGAGAATTTATTAATATTGAAAAAAGAATTGAACAATTTGGTTTTTATTTAAAAAGCAAAGTAAAAAGTAATGATTCTAAATTTATTGAAGGTTTTGTTTCAACTTCACTTGTTATATGTGTAGGAGCCATGGCCATTGTTGGTTCTTTTCAAGATGGTTTACTACATGATCCAAGTATCTTGATTTCTAAAGCGGTCATGGATTTTGTTATAGTAATGGTTTTTGCTTCAACGCTTGGAGTAGGTACTATATTTTCAGCAATCCCTATCTTTGTTTATCAAGGATTACTGACGGTTTGTGCTTCTTTTCTAGCACCTTATTTTACGACAACTATGATTTCTAATATTTCATTTGTTGGTTCAGTTTTGATTTTTGCGGTGGGTACTAATTTATGTTTTCATACTAAAATTAAAGTTGGTAATCTTTTACCTGCAGTATTTATGCCCTTATTATTAGCACTTTTTATGTAAGTGCTTTTTTTGTTTGCTTGTCAGTTGATTAAAAATGATGTACGATAA
>OMCD01001718.1_pt1 | contig 12303 bp, 4 predicted proteins | sample 1674171 | NCBI WGS metagenome assembly OMCD01 (sample SAMEA103958149, study PRJEB25191) | human gut metagenome | biome: human-associated habitat [ENVO:00009003]; feature: intestine environment [ENVO:2100002]; material: feces | place: Germany | collected 2013/2015
TGATGAGTGGGGCAGTGAAAAAGAGAAATACCTGCTTGGAAATAACATAGAGGACAGCAGTTTTTATTATGCACAGGTCAATGGGAAAACCTTTGAATACGACCATAAGCCGGAGCGTAGCGAAGTAGAGGACGATTATATCAATGCCATTGCAGAGGAAGATATTGACAGGCACGAAGCAGAAGTGTTTTCACGCTTTGAGGGGACGGATGGTATCGCAGAGCTGGATGAAGTGCAGGAATTAGCGTGGCATGTGGTACATGATGCAGATGATGAATATGGAAATCCGACACAGTGGAGTGCCACCTTATCAGAGGGAGTATTTCTTTGGATTGATAAGAAAGTGGACGGATATGCTATTTATGATACGGCAGACACCACCCGTCCGGCATTGGAGACATTTTCGACTTTGCAGGAAGCAATGGACTGGGGGAATGAGCTTGCAGAAAGTGGCAGGGAAGCAGAGACGGAGTTCTCTGATGAAAGGGAACAGACCGAAGATGAACTGGACAACATAGACACGCAGGCTGCCCGTGAGCGTCTGGAGAATGGAGAAGCAGAGCAAGAGACTGAAGATATGCTGTCGCAGGTGCTTACCGGAGATTGGGAGCCGCTTACACCTTCGTCAGAGGAAAAACAGCCTGCATCAGAAAGGCAATCAGCACAAGAAAGGTCGGTATCAGCACCAGATAAAAGTAACGCTGTCAATTTCCATATCAGCGATGACCGCTTGGGCGAAGGCTCTCCAAAAGAGAAATTCCAGAGAAATGTTGCAGCAATCAGGCTGTTGGAGCAGATCGAGGGCGAGAACCGTTATGCAACACCCGAAGAACAGCAGATTTTATCCCAGTATGTTGGCTGGGGCGGTCTTGCCGATGCGTTTGACGAGAGCAAATCAAACTGGTCAGCAGAATATCACCAGTTAAAGGAGCTGTTATCGCCGGAGGAGTACCGCATGGCAAGGGAGAGTACCTTAAATGCCCATTATACAAGTCCGGTCATTATCCGCCAGATGTACGAAACATTGGAGAAAATGGGATTTTCCAAAGGGAATATACTGGAGCCTTCCATGGGCATCGGCAACTTTTTTGGTATGATGCCGGATTCCACGAAAGAGAGCAGGCTTTACGGAGTAGAGCTTGACAGTATCACAGGACGCATTGCAAAGCAGCTTTATCCGCAGGCAGATGTGCAGATCAAAGGATTTGAAAAGACCGATTATCCGAACGATTTCTTTGATGTGGCAATCGGAAATGTGCCTTTTGGTCAGTATAAGGTGGCAGATAAGCAGTATGATAAGAATAATTTCCTGATTCACGATTATTTCTTTGCAAAGACGTTGGATAAAGTGCGTTCCGGTGGTGTGGTTGCTTTTATCACAAGTAAGGGAACTATGGACAAGGCAAGTCCGGAGGTCAGAAGATACCTTGCACAGCGTGCAGATCTGCTAGGTGCGGTGAGACTTCCGAATACCGCATTTAAGGCAAATGCAGGAACCGAGGTCACTTCGGATATTTTATTTTTCCAGAAGCGTGACCGCATGGTAGAGCGTGAGCCGGACTGGGTACATCTGGGAGAGGACGCAAATGGCATTACAATGAACGCTTACTTTGCAGAGCACCCGGAGCAGATCGTAGGAAAGATGGAAATGGTATCCGGTCCTTATGGCATGGAAAGCACCTGTAAGGCAGATGACAGCAGCCCATTTGAGGAGCAGTTAGCGAAAGCACTTCAAAATATTACAGGACAGATTGATACGATTGATCTGGATGAGGAGCTTGCGGATGACATGAGCAGGCAGAGTATTCCTGCTGATCCGTCCGTTAAAAATTTCAGCTATACCGTAGTTGAGAATGAAGTGTATTACCGTGAAAATTCTGTCATGAAGCCTGTGGAAGTATCAGACACCGCAAAAGAACGTATCAAGGGAATGGTGGCAATCCGTAACTGTACGCAGGAGCTGATTGATATGCAGCTTGAGGAATATTCCGATGCGGCAATCAAGGGAAAACAGGCGGAATTAAACACATTATACGATTCCTTCTCGAAAAAATATGGTCTGATCAATTCGCAGACGAATAAGAGAGCCTTTAATCAGGACAGCAGTTATTGCCTGTTGTGTTCTTTGGAAAAACTTGATGATGAGGGCAATTTCAAGGGCAAAGCGGATATGTTCACGAAGCGTACCATTAAAAGGGCAGAGGTTGTCACAAGCGTGGATACTGCAAGTGAAGCGCTGGCAATATCTTTAGCAGAGAAAGCTAAAATTGACCTTGATTTTATGGGAGAGCTTACCGGAAAAGATAAGGATACACTTACCGAGGAACTTCGTGGTGTTATTTTCCAGAATCCGCTTACGGATGTGTGGGAGACAGCAGACCAGTATCTCAGCGGAAATGTGCGTGAGAAACTTGCCATAGCAGCCACTTATGCGGAAAATCACCCGGTGTATGCCCCAAATGTACAGGCTCTTACGCAGGTACAGCCGAGGGAGCTGGACGCATCGGAGATTGAGGTGCGTATCGGTGCCACTTGGATTGATCCAAAGTATATCAATGATTTTATGCGTGATATTTTCCAGACACCGGAACATTTATTTCGCAGGGATACGATTGGTGTGCAGTTTTCGGGTGTAACCGGAGAGTGGAACATTAAGGGGAAGAATGCAGATTTTGGTAATACACTTGTAAATATGACCTATGGTACAAGCCGGGTAAATGCCTATAAGATACTGGAAGATTCCCTGAACCTCAAAGATACGAGAGTATATGACACCATTGAGGAGGATGGAAAGGAAAAGAGAGTCCTCAATAAAAAGGAAACCATGATTGCAAGCCAGAAGCAGGAAGCAATAAGGGAGGCATTTAAGGACTGGGTATTCCGTGATCCGGAACGCAGGCAGACACTTGTGGCAAAATATAATGAGCTTTTCAATTCCACCAGACCAAGAGAATATGACGGTTCGCATCTGAAATTTCCAGGCATGACACCGGATATTGAATTAAAGCCGCATCAGAAAAATGCGGTTGCCCATGTGCTGTATGGAGATAATACCCTGCTTGCGCACTGTGTTGGTGCCGGAAAGACCTTTGAGATGACAGCGGCAGCAATGGAAAGCAAGCGTCTGGGATTATGCCAGAAGTCATTATTTGTAGTACCGAACCATTTGACGGAGCAGTGGGCAAGTGATTTTCTTCGGTTATATCCTGGAGCAAATATCCTTGCGGCAACGAAAAAGGATTTTGAACCCGCCAACCGTAAGAAATTTTGTTCCCGTATTGCCACAGGCGATTATGATGCCGTTATCATCGGGCATAGCCAGTTTGAAAAAATCCCATTATCGCAGGAGAGACAGGCAGCTACAATCGAAAGACAGATTGATGAGATCGAGCTTGCCATTGAACAGGCGAAAAAAGATAATGGGGAGCGTTATACCATTAAGCAGATGGAAAAATCAAGGAAAGCATTGCAGGTGCGTCTTGATAAATTAAATGATCAGAGGCGGAAAGATAATGTCGTAACCTTTGAGCAGTTGGGTGTAGACAGGCTGTTTGTGGATGAGAGCCACAATTACAAGAACCTGTTCCTTTATACGAAAATGAGGAATGTAGCTGGTATTGCACAGACAGAAGCGCAGAAGTCCTCCGATATGTTTGCCAAGTGCCAGTATCTTGATGAAATCACAGGCGGCAAGGGTGTAACTTTTGCGACCGGAACGCCAATTTCCAACAGCATGACGGAGCTTTATACGAATATGCGTTATCTCCAGTATGGTACGCTTCAGAAGCTGGGACTGGGACATTTCGATGCGTGGGCGGCTTCTTTTGGGGAAACACAGACCGCCATAGAACTTGCACCGGAGGGAACCGGATACCGGGCAAAGACAAGATTTGCGAAGTTTTTCAATCTGCCGGAGCTGATTGCACTTTTCAAGGAGAGTGCGGACATTCAGACACCGGATATGTTAAAACTTCCTGTGCCGGAAGCAGAGTATGAAAATGTGGTGTTAAAGCCGAGTGAATTTCAGAAAGAAATGGTGGCTTCTCTTGCGGAACGTGCTGAAGCAGTCCGGGACAGACAGGTGCAGCCTTACGAGGACAATATGCTAAAGATTACAAATGACGGAAGAAAGCTGGCACTTGACCAGAGGCTGCTCAACGATATGCTTCCGGATGAGGAAAATTCTAAAGCGGCAACATGTGTGGAGAAAGCCTATGAGATATGGGAGAACACCAAAGAGCAGAAGTCAGCACAGTTGATTTTCTGTGATTTATCGACACCGAAGGGTGATGGCACTTTCAATGTGTATGAGGATATAAAAAACAAGCTCATGGAAAAGGGAGTGCCGGAGCAGGAGATCGCATTTATCCATGATGCCAATACAGAACTTAGAAAAGCGGAGCTGTTTGCAAAAGTAAGAAGCGGACAGGTTCGTTTTTTATTAGGTTCCACAGCAAAAATGGGAGCCGGTACGAATGTGCAGGACAGATTGATTGCACTGCATCATCTGGATGTGCCTTGGCGTCCTTCTGATATTGAACAGCAGGAAGGTCGTATTTTACGACAGGGCAACCAGAATGATAAGGTCAAGATATTTCGTTATGTTACGGAAGGTACGTTTGACAGTTATTCGTGGCAGCTCATCGAGAATAAACAGAAATTCATCGGACAGATCATGACCAGCAAATCCCCGGTGCGAAGCTGTGAGGATGTGGACGAAGCGGCACTTTCCTATGCAGAAGTCAAGGCACTTGCCACAGGTAATCCCTACATAAAAGAAAAAATGGATCTCGATATTCAAGTATCAAAGCTGAAACTGATGAAGGCAAACCATACCAGTCAGAAGTACAGGCTGGAGGATAACATCACACAACATTATCCGCATCAGATCGCCATTTTCAAGGAGCGTATCGAAGGCTTTACCGCTGATATGAATAAATATGCGAAAAATAAGCCGGAGGATAAGGAGCAGTTCTTTATGCAGGTGGGTGGAAAATCATACACCGACAAAAAGGAAGCTGGAACTGCAATCATAGCCATGTGTAAGGAGATTAAAGGCATCAATGCCAGTGCGGATGTAGGTGAATATCTTGGCTTTAAGCTGAATGTAACCTTTGATTCTTTTAACAATAAGTTTGTGATGAATGTCAAGGGAGCCATGAGCCACCCGATGGAGGTCGGCTCTGACCCGCTTGGAAATATCACAAGAATCAACAATGTACTGGAAGCCATGCCGGCACAGCTTGAGGAAGCACAGACGAAGCTATCCAATGTGGAACATCAGCTTGAAACAGCAAAAGCAGAAGTAGACAAGCCGTTTCCGCAGGAAGCGGAGCTTTCCGAGAAACTGGAACGTCTTGCAGAACTTAATGCCTTGCTTAACATGGATGAAAAGGGCGATGATGCGATTGGCATGGATGACGAAGCCACGGAACCGGAAAAACCACATGAAGATGTGAAATCGGTGGATGAAAAAGGGGATGAGGTTGCTGATATGCCAGCAAGGTAGAGTAATCTTGGAAAACCGGTTACGGATAATAAGCTGTCAGACCGACCAGCAGAACGGACTTCATTGCAAGAAAGGCTCGCAGCAATGAAGGCAAGAGTGTCTGGGACACCTGCAGGAAGGGATGCAGTAGATAAGGCAAAGGGGAAAGATCAGATTTTATAAAAAGTTTTATTCCCAACTTTATTCCCAACCTGTCAGAACTATTCGGGTTGGGAATAAAAGCAGGATTATTAAAATGTTATAGCAGATGATGTAAGGGCAGTCAGTAGTGGCTGCCTTTTATCGTACAAAATGGAGGTCATTTATGGCAGAAAATAATACAGAAAAACAGCGTGTGCAGGAGCTTACGGATAAACTGGAGCAGGGATTGCAGGATTTATTCAACAGTGACAGTTACCGCAATTATCTTAGCACGATGTCAAAATTTCATAATTATAGTTTTAACAACACGTTATTAATTGCGATGCAAAAGCCTGACGCTACGCTAGTGGCCGGATACAAGGCTTGGCAGAAGAATTTTGAGCGTCATGTAAATAAAGGGGGAAAGGCAATCCGTATCCTTGCACCTGCACCTTATAAAATTAAAGAGGAACGGGATAAGATTGATCCGGTTACACAAGAGTTGTTGCTTGATAAGGACGGAAATCCGCAGAAAGAGGAAGTCGAGATAACAATTCCGGCATTCCGGGCAGTATCCGTTTTTGATGTGGCGCAGACAGACGGAAAGCCGATACCGGAACTTGCGGCAAAGGAGCTTCTTTCAGATGTGGAAGGATATCAGGATATGATTCATGCAGTAGAAGCCATTTCACCAGTACCGATTGAACTGGAGGAGATTGCAGGAGATTCCAAAGGCTATTATGACAGGGAAGCAAAGCGGATTGCGGTACAGGAAAACATGAGCGAGAGCCAGACATTAAAGACCATGATCCATGAGGCGGCTCATTCTAAGCTGCACAGTAAGGAAGTGGAGCAGGATGAGCAAATGCGAAAAGACCGCAACACCAAAGAGGTGGAAGCGGAGAGCATTGCTTATACGGTATGCCAGCATTTTGGAGTGGACACTTCCGATTATTCCTTTGGATATATTGCCGGATGGAGCAGTGGCAGAGATACCAAGGAACTGAGAGCTTCCATGGATACGATACGGAGGACAGCTTCGGAGTTGATTACCGGGATAGAGGAACAATTACAGGAATTACAAAGGAACAGGGAAGTATCACAGGAACAGACAAAGGACAGTATTCTCCTCATACAGAATACTGACCTTTCAGAGTTCAGTCTGCTTGATGTTTATGGCATGGACAGACCGGAATTGATGCAGGCATTATCGGAAATGTCGGATGATGACAAGTTGAGCATACAGGCGTATTTGGAGAGCAAAGGCGCATGGACGGCAGAAATCGGCAATCAGGATTCCGGAGAGTACGGAGAGTATCATCTGGATGTGCGTTATAACACGGATACAGATGAGCTGATTGATATGAAGGAGAGAAAGGCAGCCCATGATAAGGCAATGCAGGAAGAACTTGCAGAGAGTGATTCCAACAGGGAAGCACAGCTCTTGTATGGAAATACTGACAAATATGGCATTTATCAGTTAAAGGATAATCCGGAACTGGATAAGTTTCGTTTTGAAGGAACGGAAAGCTTGAAGCGTATGGGAATAACCAAGGATAATTTTGATGCAGTATTGCCGGAAAATTATAAGCTCGTGTATATGGGAGAACTGGCAGAATTGCAGGGGCAGACACAATCGGAAACATTGGAAGCAATCTATACAAAGTTCAATATTGACCATCCGGCGGATTACAAGGCACATTCCCTGTCGGTTAGCGATATTGTGGTATTACATGAGAACGGGGAAAACACCGCACACTTTGTAGATTCGTTTGGATTTACAGAGCTGCCGAAGTTCATGCTGACACTGGAGGGCAAAGAGAATGAGATAGAGACGGAGCTTGCGGTTCATATCGCAGACCGTTATATCCTGATGCACGAATGTGAGGAGGGATATGATTATTCCATTCTGGATGAACAGTACCATTTGCTGGATGGCGGTGTCTACGATAACCCGGATATTACCATTCGCAGGGCAATGGATATAGTGATTGCAGATTTGAAAGAACCGAGGTTTTCAGCGGTCACAGAGCAGTATTATCGTGATGAATTTTTGCAGGGCGAGGTGTATGCAGGTTCCGAAGCAGAGATTGTTGATTTTGAGGAACTTTCGGAGAAAGCCGAGGAAGTGGAACAGGCAGATTTGGAAGCAAAGCAGGCAGAATTTAGAGAGAACAATCCGGATGTGGTTGCAGATTTCCGGGCAAGGACGGAAGAACTGTTTCACAGTCTGGACGGACAGAGTGCGGAAGATATTGAAAAAACAGTGTATGCTTATGTGCAATCGCAGATTGATGAATACGGTCTGGATGCAGAAATTGTGGATGTGGTGGTATCCGGGAGTCGTTGCAGGGGCATAGAAAAGGAAAATTCAGATTTGGATGTAGTAGTAGAATACACAGGTTCCACCAGAGAAGATGACCTTTTCAATATGCTGCATGAGGACAGCATTTATATCGCAGGCATTCAGGTGGATATTAACCCGATCACAGAGGGCAGAACCGGAACACTGGAGACATATCTGCCGGAGGTGGAAACCTACCTGCAGGAGAAGGCACAGCAGGAGCAGACCAACAATCAGCTTGTCACGCAGGGCAGAGAAAACGCACTGGAACAGCAACCGGAAAAAGAAAAAATGATAGAAGAAAAGACACTTTCAGAATTGGAAAAAGAGCCAGTGGTTGAACCGGAGACAGTCCATATCACATTTACGGTTGCAGAATGTGGCGAATTTCACACTATGGGAGAGTTCCATGAGGGTATTGAAACGATAGAGGAAGCTATGCAACTCTACAATGTCATTGATCCGTCCCGTATGCACGGAATCCCTTCGCTTGGTGTAAATATGCACATTGACGGTACAGAAGAATGGGAAGATGAGGAAGCGGATATTGTCAGAGGAAATTGCATAGATGTGGATTTTCTGAATTACACACCAGAGCTTCGGGATACCCCCACAGTGCAGGATGCCCTTAAAAAACTGATTGCAGCATATCCGGATAAAGAGGTTAATGACAGGGAGACAAAGGAAGCAAAGATACAGACGATTGCGACAGAACTTGACCAGTTATCCTATGATATTGACACTTTTGAATATAGAGACTCGGTACCGGACAGGGAAGCACAGGTTCAAATGATTGCAAATGATATAAGAAGCGGTAATGTGAAGCCATTACAGATTTTTTTGCAGACATCTATTGATGAGGGGATAGATGCAGACAGCGAAAGACAGGCAAAGGAATTGCTTGCAAAGCTGGCAGAATATAAGCCACTTGCCAAAATCGAGGAGCTGGAGGAACAGAATTATAACATGATTGATGACAGGCTTAATAATGGTGTGGAGAAATTCAATCGTGAGGAAGAAAAGAAAGAACAGGCGGAAAAGCCGCAGGCGCGTTCTTCCTTAAAGGAACGTTTGGCAGCCAAGCAGACGGAAGTGGCACAGGGCAAGAAAGATTCCAAAGAGCAGGAAAAATCAAAGAATACACACAGGGAGATGTAAGAATATGAATAATCCATTTACGGTAGAAGAAACGAATTTGATATGTATTTTCCAGAGTGACAGCAGGACAAAGGTTATAGAGGACATTCATAAGGCTATGAAGCATATCGACGATGATGAGCTTTTAGAATTGTCGGTGCGTGTGGCAGGAAAACTGGAAAGCATAGGTGATGAAGAATATGCCGGATTAGTGTTGGAAGCGGCAGAATAAAAATATGGTAGTCATTAGGTGTCTCCCTTTTGACTACCGTTTTTTATTAAAAATTAAAGAGGAGCCGGATCACTCCGACTCCTCCAAGTATGTGTCCGCAAACACATACCCCAATTGCTATCTATAATATACTATAGGCAGGTAAAATATGCAAGCATTATATGGAATTTTTTAAGATGTTTAAGCGAGAGAACAAATCAGGATGAATCGTAATAGCTGAAACATTCGGGTTTACAGAAGATTCGTATTCTCTTGTAATCTTTTCAAATTCACGGATGAATGATTTGATTTCTGTTTTAGAGACTTTCAGTAATTTTAAGTAGTAACAGATAAGGATAATGTAATCGCCGATAGTCTTGAAATTTATGTACGGCATCCCCATTTCTAAAATCAGGCATTGTTTCATTGGTCTTGAAGGGTCCATTTTTTTGAAACGGGTATCATATACCACATCGTTGTGAGCAATGGCATTTCTTAAATCTTTTAAGGCATATACATATTTATAAAGTAATTCCCGGTAAGTATCACTTGATAGATTGATGCCGATGGTACGAGATACTTTTTCACGCATATCAATAGTCAGGCATGAAAGCAAATATCCAAAATCGCCCATAGTGAGAATTTCAAATATTGCCCATAAGGGAACTTCATTGTAATTGACATTATTGTAAAAATGAGTGATTTTCGGATTCTCTTTTCGGTATGCAGCAGCAATGGCATTTTGTATGGAGCCTTGAAGATTTAGTTTGTTGTTCTGGTATTTCTTTTTTATATCTTCACGGGTTCCGGCTGGTGCATTTTTGTAGCTGCTGATTGCTTTATCGTACATATCATAGATACTGCTGGAATCAATTTCTGACATAATGGTGTTCAAAGCAATATTTTTAAGCGCAGTTTCTATAAACATCATTTTTCCATATAAAAGAGATTTTAATTTTGTATCATATTGTATGGTTGCGTTAATCTCATTATATGAAGTGAATGGAAGTCTGTTAGAGGAAGATACAAAAAAACGGTATCCTTTATATCCATGAAAATATCCGGTATTGATGAGCTGTTGTTTTTGTGAACTTCCTGAGATGGAAATTCCATTATCCCTAAGATGCCGCATTAAAGCATCGGGTGATTTATAATCTGTATTTGCCATAGTCTCTCCTAAACATTTGTAATAATAAATTAAGTATAATACATGCGTTAAACATTAACAAGCTACAAGATGCGATTATTCTTTTTCCTGGACTGCTCTGAGGTAAAATCAGGGTGTGTCTGACCGAGGTATTGATTCAGATTTTCCAGTTTTCGGTTTAATGATTGAACCTCTTTTTCATAATCTTTATAGGTGGAAGTTAGTTCATTTTTCTGTTTCATCAGTTCCTGATATTCTGCTTTTAGCTTATCAACATTTAATCCTTTTAAGTTTATCCCAGTCTGCTCAAGTACACGTCTTGCACCGCCATATAGAATGAGCTGGCTTTCGTATCGGCGGAAATATGCGTCTGGGTTCTTTGACTTTTTGTAGGCGATGTGATAGGAGCGGTTGGTTTTGTACTGCTCGGCATATTTGATGATTTCTGCAAGGTCTTTCATGCGGTGTTCCAGCTTCACAACGCTCTGTTTGGCAGATTTTCCGGCTTCGGTTTTTACAGTAATCTGATGCTTCAGATCGGAGAGAGAACCAACTTCATTATAGCTTTGTGCAGCAATCTTCAAATTCTCGATAGTTGCCCATTGCTGGAGTCCGGGACTGTTTTGAAATTTTTCATCCGAGGTATCAATGAGCCTGCGGGCAGAGTAGTCTTTTTTCGGAATAACAGATTTTCGCTCACGCTTCATTTCGATGCGTTCCCGGATACGTTCCTTTGTGTATTCCTTACCCAAAGACTTCGCACTGCCACGCACAAAACGTTCTTTATCAAGAGGGCGGAATGAGATGTATTTGGCAGCTCCTTCTTCAAAAGTTTCCCCTTTGATTTCATACCCTTTGGCTCTCATCAGAAGCAGAAATTCTTCGTAAGTGGAAGCCGACTTGATGCAGAAATTGATGTTCTTTCTGATCTGCGTTTTCCATGCAGAACCGTTCTGCTCAGACTGCCATTCTTTGTATTTTCTGCCACGCTGCGCACCCGGAATGATGACGGAAAGATTGTGTTCCTTGCACAGTTCATCACTCAGTTTCCGGATGTGGTAATAGGACTGTTTGCAGTCGTGATATTTGTTATGTTCGATGTTATCAGCGACGCAAAAAATGATGTGATTATGGACGTGTCCTTTATCAATATGAGTGGTAACAATATACGAATATTTTCCCTCTAAAAGTTTATCTGCAAGCTCCTTTCCAATGTGGTGCGCTTCTTCAAAACCGACCTCGTCCGGAGCAAAAGCCTGTATGAGATGATAGGCTTTGTTGGGACTGTTTTCCCTGCAATGGTCAAGCGTATATTTAAAGTCAATCGCCGCAGTTTCGGGCGCACACGCATAAGACGAAACATAGATTTGTTCATCGGTTTTGTCCGGGTTGCAGATATATTCTATGGCTTTATCAACGGTTGCTTTGATAGCATGGATTTTTGTGTATGCCATACCTCATTCATCAACTCCTTTACTTCGTTTATATCCTCTTGATAAATGTTTCCGGTGCTGTTTACCCTCTTTGCGATCTGGTTTAAATTGGAGTTGATACGTCCCAACTCCGTATTATAATTTCGCAGGTAACTGTAATCAACATCATACACATATCCATATAAGATCAGCTTGCGCAGGAAAGCAGACATACTCTTCATGCCGGATGCTTTGAATTTGGTGTTGAGGATGTATTGCTCATCATTGCTGAGATAAAATTGCACCGGATTGGTGCGGTTTCGATTTGCCATTTCTGCCACTTCCCTATGGAGATGCATACGCACAGACGATAGGAAAGTGTGGGGGATTTCGCCTGTGTCATGACACAGGCAGTGCTTGCTA
>OMCD01001719.1_pt1 | contig 12298 bp, 7 predicted proteins | sample 1674171 | NCBI WGS metagenome assembly OMCD01 (sample SAMEA103958149, study PRJEB25191) | human gut metagenome | biome: human-associated habitat [ENVO:00009003]; feature: intestine environment [ENVO:2100002]; material: feces | place: Germany | collected 2013/2015
ACAGTATCTTGTAATTGAAAATGCATTTCCAAATGGCCGTCCGGCATTAGAGAATGCAGGCGTTATGTTCACTTCCAGAGAGACAGTAGAGAAGGTAGAGCGCATGAAAGTGTGTACCTGCTTAAATCCTCTGCATACTGCACTGGCTGTATATGGCTGCCTGTTAGGTTACACCAAGATCAGTGATGAAATGAAAGACGCTGACCTGGTAAAGCTTGTTGAGATCATTGGATACAAAGAGGGACTTCCTGTTGTTACAGATCCTGGTATCCTTTCCCCAAAGAAGTTTATTGATGAGGTACTTCAGATCCGTGTACCAAACCCATTTATGCCTGATACCCCACAGAGAATTGCCTGCGATACTTCACAGAAGCTGTCTATCCGCTTTGGTGAGACCATTAAGGAGTACATGGCAAGTCCTGACCTTGACGTAAAGTCCCTGAAATTCATCCCAATGGTTCAGGCAGGCTGGTGCCGTTATCTGTTAGGTGTAGATGATGAACTGAACGCTTTCACTGTAAGCCCGGATCCGGTGTATGAGGAACTGGCTGGCAAGCTGGCAGGTGTAAAGGTAGGAGAGTCCTGTGACGTACACGCAGTATTAGCCCCGATTTTAAGCAATGCAAAGATTTTCGGCGTAGACTTATATGAGGCAGGTCTTGGGGAGTATGTAGAAAGCATCTTCGCAGAACTGATCGCTGGAAAGGGTGCTGTAAGAGAGACTTTAAAGAAGCATCTGGCTGAGGCATGATCGCAGATCCTGTAGTCAGACTGCTAGTACATCGTTTTGTAAATAACTGTACTAGAAATAAGTTTATATAGAAATCTGGCCGTGGCAGAAATGCTGCGGCCTTTTTTGCGCCTTTTATAATCTGCAGACATGTGTTATACTGTGAAAGAAACATATGTACGAAGATTTAGCCTGTGCCAGTGACTAGTACATCGTTTTCAAAATAACTATACCACTCACTTGTCTGCGAATCTGATTGCACAGGCCTAAAAGCCTCAGCGTAGCCCGCTACGCCTGCGTTTTTAGACCTGCACACTCAAATCCGCATCCTACGTGATTCGTACAGTTATTTACGAAACGATGTACTAGTAATATGTGCTTTGAAAATCTTAAAAACGGATTTTGTCCGCAAGATATATTGTAGTACCGTTATATCTAAAAGTCAACAAAAAATTAGCACTCATTTTAAATGAGTGCTAGCAAAAGCACATCACCTGCTGTTCACATTACCATTTTTACATAAAAAGATCCACCGTACCTTATTGTACAGTGGATCAAGCAAAAAAGTATTAACTGTGGGTCCGTGAGTCACCTGATATGACCTTGCTGTAAATTTTTCACGGCAGAAAATCCCTGATTTTCTTACTTCTGGACGGATTGCGAAGCTTTCTAAGCGCTGCTGTCTCAATCTGCCTGATACGCTCTCTGGTAACTTTGAAGCGCTTTCCTACTTCTTCCAGTGTCAGGGGATGGCCGCTTTCAAGACCAAATCTCAAGATGATCACTTCCCTTTCCCTTGGATTCAACCCCTGGAGCATCTGTTCTATCTCTTCTCTTAAAAAGACGCTTTCTGCTTTTTCCTCTGTGGAAGCATTGGAATCATCTGCCACAAAATCGCCTAAATTTGAGCCGTCTTCATCTCCTACCGGTGTCTCTAAGGATACCGTATCACCGGAAGACTGCATCAGCTCTGTAACCCGCTTTTCAGACATTCCCACTTCTTTGCCGATTTCTTCATTGGAAGGCTCTCTTCCAAGCTTTACAGCTAAAGCTCTCTGGGCTTTTCTGATGCGGTTTACCGCTTCTACCATATGGACCGGCAGGCGGATGGTACGGGACTGGTCTGCCAAAGCTCTTGTAACAGACTGTTTTACCCACCATGTGGCATAGGTACTGAGACGGTATCCCTTTGTATAATCAAACTTCTCTACAGCCTTCATAAGACCGATATTTCCCTCCTGGACCAGATCCAGAAAACTCATACCACGACCGGTATAGCGCTTTGCAATGCTGACTACCAGACGAAGGTTTGCTTCTACTAACTTCTTTCCTGCTTCTGCATCTCCCTCGGATTTACGCTTTGCCAGATCCTGTTCCTGTTCCTGGGTCAACAGGGGGATAGAACCGATCTCTTTTAAATATTCACGAATGGGATCTGTACTTGCAACGCCCTCTAATAACTGCTCCTGGGTAGCATTTTTCCCTTCTTCATCATCGGCAGAAGAAGACGTAAACTCATCATTGTCCCCGTCATCTAAAGAATCGTTGTGACTCCACCTGTATTTATCTCCAATGATGCTGGAAACAGAATCATCCGAATCATCCCCGTCATCTAAAAGAAGACTTTCATCTGCTAAATCCCCTTCTTCCCCCTCTGTCAGTATCTGGATCCCCTTTTTTTCCAGCTTGGCATAAACAGATTCCATTTCTTCCGGTGTCACCTGTTCTTTAGCAAAAGCGTCCAGAACCTGTGTCATCTGGAGTTTGTTCTCACTGACCGCTGCCAGAGCTGTAAGTTCCGCCAATTTCTGTGAAAAATTGTTTTTATCCATGCCATTTCCTCCTGCTTTTATCCTTCAGTTGCCTCTGTACATGGAATCTCATGGGACTGTAAAAACTGTTTGACCGCCTTGTCCCATTCAAGATCCAGCGTTTTGTCCATGGTGAAAAAATTTAATGATGTTCCGGTAATACAATACATTTCCCCATTATCGTAACGTATATTCAGATATAACCCTACAATCTGGTTTCCATCGATCCCGGCGCCTGTTCTTGCGGCAAATTTATCTGTCCCCGCCTTTGGCAGCTGCAGCACGATGCGAAAACTTCCAGGAAGCTTTTTTCCTTTGATCAGTGAAAAACAAAAAGGCCTTAAGGTTTTCCAGGTTGAAAACTCTTCTATGTTGTTTTCTTCCCGTTCTTCCTCTGTGTAATAGCCCTGTTTTACATGTCCGTCAATGGAAAAACTGTTGTAGGTGGTAATGTTCACTTCTTTTACCAGAAATGCATCAAAATCCTCCCGTACAAACAGTTTGGTAGTAAAGGACTTTACATCTTCGGCCTTTAATGCGATCATTTGTATTCTCCCGTCTGAAAATTTCCAAATTCTTTATCAATTATACAATTTTTCAGGTAAAACGTCAATCAGGTTTATACAAAAAGCATAACGCCATGTCATGGCTGAACTGTAACAACGCCAAAAGAGAGCAAAACCACAAAAGTCCTGCTCTCTTATTATCTTACTTATCTTAATTTTTAATCAGAAACCATAGGCACATCTTCCCCAACTGCCTTACGTCCCATATTGTGGACCAGTCTGTAATAAGTTGGAAGAAGGATCAGTGTCAGGATCGTTGCTGCGATCAGACCACCTACATCTACCAGTGCAAGGCCCTGCATCATGGCACCGGATTTACCGTAAGCAACTGCGTTAGGAAGCATGGATATTACGGTTGTTCCTGTTGTCATCAAAATAGGTCTCATACGGATAGCACCAGCTTCTACCAGCGCCTTATCCAGAGGCATTTCTGCAAGGAACTGATTTACCGTATCTACATACAAAATACCATTGTTTACTACCGTACCAACTAACATCAGGAAACCTAACATGGATACCATACTGATGGGGCTGTCTGCCAGGAACAGAAGTCCAAAGGATCCTATCAGTGAGAATGGAATGGTCGTCATGATCATCAGTGAGAACTTAGGTGACTCAAACTGGATAGCCATTACAACGAATACCAGGAAAACGCCGGTTATAAGAGCACCTCCTAAAGCACCGATCTCACTTCCCATGCTCTCATCCATGGCATTTGGCGCCATTTCTACCTCATTTGGCATATTCCAGTTACGCACAAATTCCTTCACATCTTTTTCAGCTGTTTTCTTATACTCAGACTGTGGCTCCATCGTAATAGATACCTGGTACTGCTTATTCTTACGCTGGATCTGCTGCGGGCTGTCCTCGTAATGGATAGTTGCCAGATCTTCCAGAGGAAGTGTGGTTCCTGTTGCTGTGGTGATCATCATCCCCTGAAGCTTATCAATACTGTCATATTTATCTGCTGCAAACTCTACTCTTACATCTGTATCTTCACCGTTTACACGAACAGTGGTTGCTTTGATACCGCTTAAATTGCTGTAGATCAGAGAACCAATAGAAGCAGGCGTAAGACCTTCTGCCTGTGCTAAAACAGGATCTACATTTACCTTAATAACAGGTGCCGCATTTTCAATAGAGGAATGTACCTGCATTACATCTTCTCTCTGGCGAAGCTCTGCCACCAATTCATCAGAAGCCTGTTTTAAAGCATTGTAATCCGTACTCTGTAAGTCAACTTCAATCTGATTTGTATTGCTCATAGAGGAAGATGTGGTACTTCCCTGTTCCAGGGTTACAGAAATATCTTTATATTTTTCTGTTTCACGGGTCCACTTGTCAATAACCTGGTCTGTGGACATTTTACGGTCATCCTTTAAGTAAGCACTTAAAGTAACACTGCTTCCTCCCATGGTGCTTAAACCACTAGAACCGTAGGTCAGCAGATAATGATCGACTTCTTCGTCATTTGCCACCATATTTTCAATCTGGGACACTGTGTCATTAACAGCAGCAACAGAAAGACCCGGTTTTGTTTTAACAGTTACATCTACAATACCTTCATCTGTAGAAACCATCAGCTTTACATCCAGTCTGGAAGCTAAGAAGAAGGAAAATACAAGCAGTAAAATACTGGCACTGATAACTGTCTTTGTCTTCGGGATAATACCAGGCATGATATTACGGTAAATTTCCTGGCATTTACGTATAAAACCGGCAACAGGTGCATTTTCCTTTTCTACCGGATGCCACTGATAATAACACAGCGGTACGATGGTGACCGCAGAGAATAAGGACGCGATCAAACTGAATACGATCGTGAAACCTAACTGCTTAAACATCTGACCGGACATACCGGAAAGCATTGCCAGCGGGATAAATACAACGCAGGTAGTGGCTGTACCACCTACAATGGAAGTGATCATAATACGGCTTCCTTCAATAGCCGCATCAAAAAAGTTTCTATGTTCTTTTGCACGGAAACAGCCATCCAATACATTGATGGAGTTATCTACCATCATACCTACACCAAGTACCAGGGATGTCAGTGAGATTACGTTTAAGGAAAATCCCATAAGCGACATGGCGATCAGGGTCAGCATGATTGAAATAGGGATAGAAGTACCTACAATAACAGAGGCACGGATATCTCCGTAGAACAGCCACAGAATGATCATAGACAAAATGACCGCCATGATCATAGTCTGGAATACGTTAGTAATTGATTCGGTGATCATATCACTGGAATCATTGACCACGGTAAATGTAAGTCCCGGATAAGTCTTTTCCAGTACACTTACCTGCTTTAAAACATCTTTTGATACATCAATAGCAGTAGAACTCTGCTGTTTTTTAATGGATACAGATACAATGTCCTGACCATTATAACGGCCAATAGAATCTGCATCTTCCAAAGCATTGGAAACAGTTGCCACATCAGAAAGATGGATCACATCTCCATTTGCCAGCGGGATCGCTACATTTTTCAGTGCTTCTGTGTTGTCAAAATCATTTCCGACGCTGACAGACAGATTCTGCTTTCCTACGTTTACATCACCTGCAGGAATGGTAAAGTCTGCAGCACCTACAAACTGTGCAATACGTGACATGCTAAGGCCATACTGCGCTACTTTTTCAGGATCCAGCTTGATGCTGATATATTCTTTCTGGCCACCTGCCAGAGAAACTTCACCAACAGAACCTAATTTTTCCAGTTCCGGCTTGATATTGTTTTCTACATATGTATAAAGGTTTCCATCTATCTGTCCACCTACAGCCAGTGTGATAACAGGCTGGGAGTTCATATCCATTTCCATGATATTCGGCTCATTTGCATCATCTGGCAGATCACCCTTAATACCATCAATGGCTTTCTTTAAGTTGATATATGCAGTATCAATATTGGTGCCATAGTTATACTCAACTAAAACGATAGCTACATTGTCCTGGGAAAAAGAATAAACATTCTTTACATCATCCAGTGACGAAACCGCATCTTCTTCCTTGGTAGCGATCAGGTCCTTAATATCATCAGGGCTTGCGCCTGCGTAAACGGTGCTGACAACCAGCATAGGGAATTCCATTTCAGGAGTCAGCTCTACCTTTGTCCCCAAAAGGGACTGGATACCAAAATATGCAATGGTAAGCAAACACATGATAATTGTCACAGGCTTGCGTACCGCAAATTTTGTCAGATTTAACATCTTTTATTCACCTGCTTTCTGTGTTTCTTCTCCAGCATTTTCTGCAGTGCTCTCTTCCTGGTCTGCATTTTCATTCTGTTCATTGTCACTGTCTAAAAGAACTTCCTGTCCATCTACCAGTTCATTGCTCCAGGTTGTGATGACCTGGTCACCGGCAGTCAATCCGGACTTGACCTCCATAGTCTGTGCATCATAAATACCTGCTTCGATCATAACCTTCTTTGCAGTTCCATTGTCATAGCAGTATACAAATGCCTTTCCATTATCATAATTTACTGCGTCAACAGGAACGGTGAGTACACCCTTTACCTGATCCATGACCACTGTTAATTTTACTTTTGTTCCGCTTGTAAGACTTTCTGCATTATTTACAAATGCCTTTGCATCATACAGACCGGTCGCAGAGTTTACCATGCTTCCAACTTCCGTTACATTTCCATCATATTCTGTTCCGTTCTTTTCAACCTGTATCGGGTCATTTACTTTCATATTGCGAAGGATCTTTTCTGTAATGCCAAATTTCACCTGAAGCTGGTCACCGCCGGAAATCACGCAGATTTTGGTATCTGTACCAATATGATCATGTGGCTCTACATTTCTGGATTCGATCACACCGCTGATAGGCGCTGTTACTGTAGTATATTCTACCTGCAGGTCATACTGGTTCTTTGCAGATTCATATGCCAGACGGGCGCTGGTAGCAGAAGACTGGGCCTGGTCAAACTGCTGCTGGGAAATATATCCGGATGCGTACAGAGGCTGGATACGTGCCAGCTCTCTTGCTGCATTGTCTGCTGCTACAGAAGCAGACTGCATCTGAAGCTGCAATGCGGTCAATGCGTCAGAATCGATCTTACAAAGCACCTGGCCTGCTTCTACCGGATCACCAGCCTGAAAATTGACTTCCAGAAGTTCTCCGCCGATTTTGGGCTGTACAACTGCCTTTGAGATCGGTTCAATGGTACCGGTCAGATCTGTATACAGAGTGATATCTCCTGTTTTTGGATTTTCAACAGCTACTGTTGGCCGTGTTTCGTATTCTTCTTCTTTTTTATTTCCGCCGACAATACGGACTACGATCCCTGCCGCTACCAAAAGAACTACCGCTCCCGCGATAAGTCTTTTTACATTCTTTTTCATTTTCCTGTGCCTTCCTTTCTCTTTTTCAAACTTTCTCAAGCCTTCGGATCACCCTCTGATTCCTTTATCTAATATAATCAGCTGATGCCATGCTGCCTCCTTTAGCTCCGTCAAAGGAGCGTACTGCTCTACATAGCGCATGGAAAGCTGGATCATTGCCAGCAGTCCCATATCAACAGCATATGCCAGTTTTTCCGGTGTCAGTCCCGGATATTTACTTTGATCCATATAGCCAAAACAATCTTCTATGGTCTGACGCCATCTGGGGCTTTCTTTAAACTGAAGAGCTCCCAATTTGCTTTTCTTTGTGAAATCCTCTTCTTCCATGACCCGTTTATAAACTTTCCATACCTCTCTGGAAATATCATTTTCCAGGGCCTGGCTCATCCAGAACTTCATACTTTCATAATAACTTCCATCTGACTGCTTAAACGCATCTGCCAGTTTCTGTAATATCGCTTCCACCCAGGACTCTGCAATACAGTTTAGCAGATCTTCTTTATCATCAAAATACAGATAAAAGCTGGCTCTTGATATTCCCGCTTTTTGGATCAGACTGCTGATACGGATCTCGGAATAAGGGATATTCATAAATTCCCTGCACATAGCTGTGAGGATCGTCTTTTTCTTACTGTCTGTAAGATTTATGAACTTTTGTGTTGGCATCCTTCTTCATCTCCTGTTCTTTCCCAGGCTGCTGCTCCACACACGTATTTTTCATACGTAAAATGGGACAGGGGAAATTTTGCCTTCTCTCAGTCACAATTAATCATTATATTGATTTTTGTTTAAAGAGCAATAGACAAAACAAAACCGAATGCACAGTTTTTGTGCATCCGGTCATCAAATGTACTAAATTGTTATTTTTTTATCATTTTTATCAATTCCGGGAGCGATTCGCACTTCTCTCTAAGGCCCGTTCTAATCCGCCGCCAAAAAGATAATTGGCACGCATCAAAATATCTGACAATGACTTTTTGTCTGGCTTTTCTCTGCTTAACCACTCATACATGATCCCCTGGACTGCATGCTGGCACATAGCACAGATCATCTCTCTGTCTTCCGGCTCTGAATTAATACCTTCTCCCACGCTGTCAACCACATAACGGAAAAAACGGCTGGAACCGTCATCTAATATTTTCCTCACCTCTTCACTTTTTACAGAACGCAGAAGATTTTCAAAAATTGTTCTGTGATTCTCCAGATATTCTACTGCCTTTTCGCAGATATGATCCTGGTCTTTTTCTTTTTCCTGCTGCAGAAATTTGAATATCTCATTAAGGGAATAATCTATATATGCCTGAAAAACCTGGTAAATATCCTGATAATGATAGTAGAAAGTATTGCGGGAGATACCACATTTGTCTGTAATATCTTTTACCGTTATCTTATCTAATTGCTTAAAAGCCAGCAATTCTTCAAATACCCTCATGATCACGATTTTCGTAAATACCGCCATTTCACGCCGCTCCTTCTGTGCCCAAAGTGTAAACCTGATATACCAGAGTTTTATTATACATTAGCACCGCTGATATGGCAATAGACAGATTCTGGGGTTTTGTCACTCACTTGTAAAAATGCCCCGTCCGGCTGCCGGACGAGGCATATATTTTCTGCCAGATTTTCCTTAGTGCAGATTTGTATACCCCATAAGGTCACGGTCCACCTGGCTGGCTACTTCTCTTCCTTCCCTGATAGCCCAGACAACCAGCGACTGGCCTCTGTGCATATCTCCAGCTACAAAGACTTTGTCCACATTGGTCTTATAGCTTCCTGCCTCTGTAGCTACGTTGGTACGTGCATTGCGTTCTACCCCAAATGCATCAGCCACATAATCCTGACAGCCTAAGAAACCGGCTGCGATCAGTACCAGATCTGCAGGCACCTCTTTTTCACTGCCTTCTATCGGCACCATCATGGTACGGCCTGTTTCCGGATCCTTCTGTGATGTAAGGCTTACTAAGATCACCTTGCACAGCTTTCCTTCCCCATCCTTTACAAACTCTTTTACAGTCGTCTGGTAAACACGGGGATCAGAACCAAATACGCTGATGGCTTCTTCCTGGCCGTAGTCAGTCTTTAAAATACGCGGCCACTCCGGCCATGTATTGTTCTCTGCTCTCTTTACAGGAGGCTTTGGCATCATCTCTAACTGGGTCACAGAAGCGCAGCCCTGACGGATAGATGTTCCCACACAGTCATTTCCTGTATCGCCGCCACCAATAACGATCACATGTTTGTCTTTGGCAGAAATATAGTTTCCGTCCTCTAAACCAGAATCCAGAAGGCTCTTTGTATTTGCCTTTAAAAAGTCTACTGCAAAATAGATCCCAGCTGCATCTCTTCCAGGAACATCAATATTTCTCGGGTTAGAGGCGCCGCATGCAAGGATGATGCTGTCAAAATCCCGGAGAATCTTAGCTGCTTTGTAGTTTCTGCCTACATCTGCATTAGTAATAAAGGTTATTCCCTCTTCCTTCATTACATTTACTTTTCGGTCAATGACCCATTTTTCCAGTTTCATATTTGGAATACCATACATTAACAGGCCGCCTATACGGTCACTGCGCTCAAATACAGTTACGCTGTGTCCCCTTTTATTTAACTGGTCTGCTGCTGCCAGTCCTGAAGGTCCTGAACCGATCACTGCCACTTTCTTGCCAGTACGCACTGTAGGTGGTTTTACCTTTGCATAGCCTTCTTCATATGCCTTTTCAATAATAGCGTGCTCATTTTCCTTAATAGATACCGGATCGCCATTTAAACCGCAGGTACATGCAGCTTCACATGGTGCCGGGCATACTCTGGAGGTAAATTCCGGAAAACAGTTGGTCTTTTTTAAACGGTTAAATGCCTGTTGCCAGTTTCCTGTATATACAAGATCATTCCACTCCGGGATCAGGTTATTTAAAGGACAGCCGCTGACCATGCCGCACATCATCACGCCGGACTGGCAGAAGGGAACGCCGCAGTCCATGCAGCGTGCACCCTGTAATTTCTGTTCCTCTTCACTTAATGGAATGTGGAATTCATTCCAGTTTTTAATGCGCTCCTTTGGTGGAAGCGCCTTTCCAGTTTTGCGTTCATAATCTAAGAATCCTGTAATCTTTCCCATTTTGACGCCTCCTTAACCTCTGATGTTTGCATAAAATGCTTCAATCTGTGCCTGCTCACTGTTTAAGCCCTTTTCTTCCATCTGCACAATGGCATTCATCATGCGGCGGTAGTCGTGAGGTACGATTTTCTTAAACTTAGGCAGATACTCGCTGAAATGGTCTAAGATACGCTTTCCTTTTTCGGAGTTGGTGTATGCCACATGCTCCTGGATCAGGCCTTTCAGCTCTAATACATCATATTTATTGGAGACGTCTTCAAAGGAAACCAGTTCCTTGTTCAAACGCTTGTAAAAGCTTCTATCTTCATCTAATACATAGGCAATACCGCCGCTCATACCAGCTGCAAAATTCTTTCCTGTAGGTCCAAGGACTACTACGCAGCCGCCGGTCATATATTCACAGCCATGATCACCTGTTCCTTCTACTACTGCAGTAGCTCCGGAGTTGCGGACACAGAAACGTTCACCGGCAATCCCGTTGATAAATGCCTTGCCGCTGGTAGCACCGTAAAGTGCAACGTTTCCTATTATAATGTTATCCTCTGCCTTAAACTGCACACCCTGGGGCGGATATACGATCAGCTTGCCGCCGGATAAGCCTTTTCCGAAATAGTCATTGGAATCACCGGTCAGTTCCAGAGTCAGGCCCTTAGGGATAAATGCACCGAAGCTCTGGCCGCCGCTGCCGTTGCAGCTGATGGTAAAGGTGTCTTCCGGCAGACCATCCGGATACTTTCTGGTGATCTCAGAACCGAAAATAGTACCTAAAGTACGGTTTACATTGCTTACATCCAGCTGAATGCTCTTTTTCTGTCCATTATTTAAAGCGCTCTTTAACTTCTTTAATAAAATGCTTTCATCTACAGTCTCATCTAACTTAAAGTCATAGACCTCTTTTGCGTTATAACCAGCCAGCTTTACGCCCTCATATGGGTTGTCCAGGATACGGCTTAAATCCACTTCTTTTGCACGGCTGTATGGGATATCATCTTTTCTCTTTAACAGTTCAGTACGGCCTACCAGTTCATCTACAGTACGCACACCCAGTTTTGCCATATATTCACGGAGTTCTTCTGCAATGAATTTCATAAAGTTTACAACATACTCCGGTTTACCCTTGAAACGCTTGCGAAGTTCCGGATTCTGGGTTGCAATACCCATTGGGCATGTATCCAGATTACATACACGCATCATAACGCAGCCCATGGTTACAAGAGGAGCCGTTGCAAATCCAAATTCCTCCGCACCTAACATACAGGCAATAGCAACATCACGGCCGGTCATCAGCTTACCATCTGTCTCCAGGACCACTCTGTCACGAAGTCCATTCATGATCAGGGACTGATGTGCCTCTGCAACACCAAGCTCCCATGGAAGACCTGCATTGTAGATAGAGTTTCTTGGAGCTGCACCAGTACCGCCGTCATAGGCAGAGATCAGAATGACCTGTGCGCCCGCTTTTGCAACACCTGCTGCAACAGTGCCAACGCCAGCTTCAGAAACCAGCTTTACAGAGATCCTTGCTCTTGTATTAGAGTTCTTTAAGTCATAGATCAGCTGTGCCAGATCCTCGATGGAATAAATATCGTGATGCGGTGGTGGTGAGATCAGGCTGACACCTGGCGTAGAATGTCTTGTCTTGGCAATCCACGGATAGACCTTTCCTCCTGGAAGATGTCCACCCTCTCCTGGTTTTGCACCCTGTGCCATTTTAATCTGAATCTCTTTTG
>OMCD01001726.1_pt1 | contig 12262 bp, 14 predicted proteins | sample 1674171 | NCBI WGS metagenome assembly OMCD01 (sample SAMEA103958149, study PRJEB25191) | human gut metagenome | biome: human-associated habitat [ENVO:00009003]; feature: intestine environment [ENVO:2100002]; material: feces | place: Germany | collected 2013/2015
AGTGTTTCGTGGAAAGTACATGGCAGAACTCAAGCAACTCTGGGAGGAGCGTAAGCTGGAGTTTCACGGCTCGGCTTCCCCTTACAAAAACTGTTATACTTTCAAGGAATTGTTAAATACCTGCTACACTAAGGAATGGGTGCCTTATTGCAAGAAACCATTTGACGGTGCTGAATCTGTTATCAGATATCTTGGGAAATATACACACCGGATTGCTATTAGCAACTACCGCATCAAAGGTATGACTGAATCTACAGTTACATTTTCTGCTAAGGATTACAAAAAACAAGGGCAGTGGAAAGAGGTCGCAATCTCCGGTGAAGAATTCATCCGTAGATTTTTAATGCATGTTCCTCCAAAGCGTTTTGTACGTATTCGTCACTATGGTCTTCTTTCATCCAGAAATAAGAATACAAAGATTACTATGTGCAGAAACATCCTTGGCTGCCAAAAATACATTTCCAGGCTGAAGGATATGGATGCACCTGCCATCATTCAGCTACTTTACAACAAAGATATATGCAAGTGCTCATCCTGTGGTGGAAAAATCCTTCCACTCTCACCTGGACAATACCATGTCACACCGAAGCCACATATGCTTTGCTGACGTATATGAACTGAACACTTATTTTTAAGCTTCCAATGGAGGCTTATTTGTGATGCAAAAAATTATATCATATATCAAAAAAATATATATTTCAAACCATTCTATGTTAAACTTTGAGCAAAAGCAAGAAGATTAAAACTCCATATATGGAAGCTAACCGGACGCACTTTGTTCAACCAGGAAAAATCGAAATTGATGCAAACGAAAGGGCAGTTACTGAAAAGTCTCAATGCTGCTTTTTCGTTTGCACCATCTTCAATTCTTTCCTTAACGATTTCACAGTCCTATAAGCCAGTAGTTGTCATTAAGTGCATTTCCTTCGGCATCAATAAAAATGTACTCCGAAGGAATAGATGCCAAATAGAATACATACGGATAAGCATCTTCTTCTATAATAATTTCTTCATGAGTACCTGGTTTCATCCGTAATCTTTACAGAAATACAATTGGAATCGTTCACAATAAAGGAATACAGTTGATTCCAGTTCAAAACGGCAATATCTATCAAAGGAGACATCGGCTTGCTGATCACTCATTTCGAAGGCAACCGATGTTCATGTTGCGTGGGAAACCTCTTTTCTATAGGCAATTACTCTGTAACAATGGGTTTTCCATTTTTATCAATTAAAGGGCAAATGCCAACACCAGTGCCAAACTTTGCAACAACATAATTGACACCGGTTTCTTTATCTACTACCACATAAAAACCCTTTACACTTCCAGCGGTTTCAGTAATTTCAAATCTCTTATTTTCCATATAGATACCTCTCAATATTGTTAATCTTCCAGTCTCCATTTGACATACGCCCACTGACGTTTAGTATTATCCACTTCGTGTTCGCTTACTGGAGTCCCACACTCCTGATAAATATAAAAGTCTTCAGGCACTCCATCACTATTTGGTGTATAGTACTTGCTTCCATCAATGAAAGCATATTTCTTCTCCTGGTCAGTTAATTCGCCGGCATATAAATACCTTTCAGGCACCTCGTTCACAATACATAATTCCGTTGCAAAATAGTTATGTCCATCAAGAACTATTTTCGGTGCCCCCATATATGGTTTATCATCCTCTTCGAAAGCAGCCACTGCTTCCTTCAGGCCGGCCAGATCTGTTCCACCACCGAAATCCAGAATGATCAGGTGTGATTTATCTTTTAAAATTACCTCATCTAGAGCAGGTTCCTCCTTATTCACGGAAGCATTGCTTTCTGGATCCGGATTAGTTTCATCTTTCCGGAACATATAGCGGTACCAGGCCACTTCCATACCATTTGAAAGACTTTCCATTTCGGCCGGAAGTTTCTGCTCTGTCTGGTCCCACAAATCGGACATGTCTTTTGGATAACACTCGCTGGTTTTGCGAATGATCCATGGAATGGGACTTTTGTATATGGTAACGCCTACCGGCGTTCCAGAACCATTTATTTTAAATTCATCATTCTGGCAGCTTGCAAATATGGTCTGCTTTTTATCAGCGTCCGGTTCTTCCTCTCCCAGAAAATGTGACGTGGCCGCGTTACACAGGGGAATGGTGATCATGCAGACCACAGCGACGCCAACCAGGTATCCAATCCAGTCATCGCGGTTATCACCACTTCCATTATTTCGGATCCAGTTTCTCATAAAAAATGAAATCGCTACAATGAGTACGGAAGAGATCATAAATCCGACAAAGGCACTCATGGAAGAAGAAAATGCCAGGCCCCCCAGTATCAGGATGCCGTCAAATAGAATAATGCGCTTTTTAAAGTTTACCTTTCGCCTAAGATCCATTTTCGGAAGTGGTTCCCCTTTTTTGAAAGCAGAGGTAGTCTTATAAACCCACCAGAAAATCCGTACATATGAAACGATCCAGGACACAAAGATCCCAACCATAAGAAGATTAAGAAGAAGCAGCATGGAATCGGAAAACAGTTTCCCTGGATTTTGCAAGTATCGGTATACCGCCCATGCCTCTAATACGATCAGAACAGGGTAACAAAGCTTCACAGACCAGGTCCAGGAAAGCGATTTCTGGATCAGGAACTGCTTTTCTTCGGTCATGTCCCCTGTACGCTCCACTGCATCATCCGTCGTATAAAAAATCTGCCAGAAAGTACCGCTGCATTCAAAATTCCAGCCGGCTTCCTGGCACTGCTTACGGAACTGCTCTGCTTTCCAGCTGTCCGCGCCTGTGAGGGAAGAACTTCCCGGAACCAGAAGGGCTGCATATCTTCTCTTTGCAGGTTCTGCTCTATGAAACTTCATGACAGAACCGCCAACGCTCTCCAGAAACCAGCCCTGCGCTGCCATTTCTTCCAGGTACTGTTCAAATACATTTGCTTCCCATAAATTAAAGGACATCCAGACTCGCTTCTTTTGTTTCATCATGTCATCTCCTTTCCGGAAAACAGGCGAATTTCCAATTTTGTATTTACTTTCATTATAGAAATAATAGGAATATCTGACAAGAAAGATGAGATTAACAATTTCTTACATATTTCTGTTTATTGGGCAGAATTATCAAATTTTACATATACGGGCATTCGGAAAGCAAAAAAATGTTAGAATGGACTCAGGAAGGAGTTCTTCAGAAATTGCCGTATCGTTGTATTCAAAGATTTAAAGAAAGTGTGAACAGCCGAAAAAGTGTAAACCGGAAGTTTTGTGATGAGCTATTGTTGGAAAAAGTAAAATGTATCTTGTATGAAAAAGGCGGATAGTATGTCAGTGGGAAAATAAGAACAGGCGCCTTGAAACGAGCTAAGGGGGAACTTTGTTTGCATTCAGCTATTCAGGAAGCAAAAGAAAAATAGTGTTGGAGGGGCACTATTTATAAATATACAGTGCTAAAAGCGAAATCCCTGGAAACGCAGAGAATAACTTGACAAAATATATACCACGATATATACTAATAATATAAGGAGGTGCATTACTATGATGACTGCAAAGTTATTTGAAAATGGTCGGAGCCAAGCGGTTCGACTTCCGAAGGAATATCGCTTCAATGGTGATGAAGTGGCGATTAATAAGGTCGGTGATATTGTTATTCTGATGCCGAAGGAAAACAAGTGGTCCGCTTTCCTGAACAGCTTGGAACTGTTCTCGGATGACTTCATGAGTGATGGCAGAGAACAGCCTACGGTACAGGAGCGTGAAGCTCTATGAAGTATATGCTGGACACTAATATTTGTATCTATGCAATCAAGCATAAGCCGCCCGAAGTCATAAAAAATTTTCTGAAGCATGATCCAGACGATATGTGTATCTCGTCCATTACTTATGGAGAACTGATGCATGGAGTGGAAAAGAGTCAGGCGGTGGAACGCAACCGTGTAGCAATTACATTGTTCTTGTCGTCTATTTCTATTCTTCAGTTTGACAATTATGCTGCAGAAGAATACGGAAAGGTTCGTGCAGACCTTGAACGAAAGGGAACACCAATTGGTCCGATGGATATGCTGATTGCCGGTCATGCGAGATCAGAAGGGTTGGTTCTTGTGACAAATAATACCAGAGAGTTCTTCCGAGTTGATGACTTAGAAGTTGAAGATTGGACAAAAGAATAGGCGGCTCAGTTTGTGTTAAAAACCGCAAAATTCATAGACCGGGAATTAGAGGATTAACGGCGCAAAATGAAACAGGAAAATGTACAGGCATCGGAGTTTCGGTTCCGGTGCCATTCTTTTTCCTCGAAATGAACCAAAGCGGGTGAAACCTCGTTAGCGCTTAAATGATTCTTTTCCACGCTTAGTTGCTTCCAATAATTCAAATTTTTCATATACGGGCATTCTGAAAGGAAAAAAGTATTGGAATTGGCTCCTGAATGAGCTCTTCAGAAGCAACAGAAACAGCTAAAATGTATGACCCGGGCTACAGCATATCTCTGATAAAGAAAAATATAAGACCGGCGTGACGGACCGGTCTCATTGCGTGGTTCAGGCAGGTACTTACAGTGTTTCTGCCCGATCTGCAATATGCTGTTTGAAATTGATCACTTCATGCTTGTAATCACGATTCATATAACAGGATGTAATCATAAAATCCGCAGTGGATTTATTGACGGCCATTGGAATATCGTAGACCTGGGAAATCCTCATCAGGGCTTTTACATCTGGATCATGAGGTTGCGCTGTCAGCGGATCCGAAAAGAAAATCACGAAGTCAATGACACCCTCCACAATCTTAGCACCGATCTGTTGGTCTCCACCTAATGGGCCGCTGTTATAACCTTTTACTGTAAGTCCAGTCTGATCTGTGATCATGCGGGCCGTTGTACCTGTTCCCTAGCTCAGCTTTGTGTTCTTTACACCATGCAATCAGTTTCTGTTTTTCGTTGTCATGAGCAATCAGGGCAATATTCTTTTTCTGGCCGATTGTAAAGGTAATGTATTCTTGAGACATGAAAAAATCCCCCTTATCTAAGTATAGAAAGTGCAGATAGATACAACTTATCACAGAATGGTTTATTACACAAGTGCAACAATATCAAACTAAAGATTTGAACTCAAATTATTAGAATTTCCCCAGAACAGTCAAAATCAGAAGATTTCTCCGAATATTTGATTTTGACTGCAGTATAAGAATCGAATCCTTAATCCAATCTTTTCCGAACTCTCACATCGAAGAAAATCCGTATTCATTATCATCGTACTCGATGCTGATGATATTGGTGTTTTGCGGAAATAATCTATTGCCCGTTCGCTAATCTTAACATTCCACTAAAATCAAAAATTTCAAACTTGCAAATTTGGTATTTTTCTTAGAATTAACATACTTAACAATTATTTGCATTTTTCCTAGTCTCTTGTTTAAAAACTTACAATGTTTTTACTGTTTCATGATAGATGTCAAGGCCATACAACACTATAATCGGAAACTGTGAAACACATAACCAATCCTATTGCCAGACTAACACGAGGAGAAAAACATTATGAAAAAAAATCTAAAATGTCTCACAGCACTTTGCATGGCTGGTGCCATGATCTCTCTGACCGGATGCGGTTCATCCAGTCAGTCTACTTCCGCAGATACCACAGCAGGTTCCGCCTCTTCCGAAGCCACCACTTCCGTCGAGAGCACCGCTTCCGGCAATGGTTCCAAAACCGTTATCGAGTACTGGCACTGTAATGCAGAGAACCAGGGCGGACTGACCGTAGATGAACTGGTAAAAAACTTTAATGAGAACAATGACCACATTGAAGTTGTTGCTAAATATAACCCGGATATGTATAAGGGACTGATGCAGAACCTGCAGGCTGAAGCCGCTACCGGCAATACCCCGGCACTGGTTCAGATCGGCTGGGCTTTCCTGGATTATTTTTCCAACAACTTTTTCTACACCTCCCCACAGGAGATCATCGACCAGTATGATGCTTCTGACAAAACCTTCCTGACCGACAATTTCCTGCCAAACGTCCTGGATCTGGCGGTAAACAGTGATGGCGTACAGGTCGGAATACCGTATTCTTTAAGCAGCCCGGTTCTCTACATCAACCGCGATCTGCTGAAGGAAGCAGGACTTTCCGAAGAGGGACCGAAGACCTGGGAAGAGGTTGATTCCTTTGCCAGAACTGTTCAGGAAAAGACCGGAAAATATGGTTTCTATATGCAGGAGCCGGCAGACTTCTGGGCACAGCAGGGACTCATCGAGAGCAATAACACTTCCATGCTGACCAAGACCGCAGATGGCAAGATCCAGGCAAGCTTCGCAAGCCCGGAAGGCATTCAGGCTATGCAGATGGTTGCTGACCTCATCAAGGACGGAGCCGCTCTCCATGTTTCCTGGGATGAAGGCTGCCAGAGCTTTATTGATGGCAACTGCGCAATGCTCTACACCACCATTGCCCGTCGCGCATCCGTTCAGAAGAGCGCGCAGTTCGATGTCGCTACCGTAAAATCCCCGACATGGGGCAGCAGCCCGCGTAAAGTTCCGGCAGGCGGATGCTTCTTAGCTATCACCGCACAGACCGATGAGCAGAAGGAAGCCGCATGGGAGTTTGAGAAATACCTGTACAGCGTGGAATCCATGGCTGCATGGACCATCGGAACCGGTTATGTACCGCCAAGAAAGGACGTTGCAGACGCAGAGAACGGACTGAAATCCTTCCTGGCTGAAAATGAGATGATGAAGGCTGCCATTGAACAGATGGACGGCGTGGTTTCCTGGACATCCTTCCCGGGTGATGCAGGTCTTCAGGCTGAGCAGATGCTCCTGGATATGAGAGATCAGATCTTCGGTGGACAGGTAACTGCCGAGGAGGGTATGACTTCCACCCAGGATGCCATCAATGCCCTGTTAGACGCACAGTAAGCTGACATTCCAGATGCAGACCGGTACTTTCCCTTTTGCTCACGGGAAGGTACCGGTTTTCCTGAATTTACGGAGGTAATCACTTGAATAAAGAAACAAAAAAACAAACGATTCTGGGATATCTGTTTCTGATCCCGTCCCTAGCCGTGTTCGCAGTCTTTATGTTTTATCCACTCCTTTATACCTTTTACTTAAGCTTTTTTGAGTGGAACATGGTAAAGCCTGTCAAAAAATTTGTCGGTCTGAACAACTACATTGCCGTATTCCGAGATCCGAATACCTTTAAGATTCTGGGCAATACCCTTGCTTACATTCTGGTTCTGCTGGTCCTGAACTTTGTGCTGCCCTATATTCTCTCCTTTATCCTCTCCGCCGTGATCCGGCATGGAAAGAGTTTTTACAAGGCTGTGTTCTTCCTTCCCAGCGTCATCTCCCTGGTGGTCGGCTCCATCCTCTATACCTGGATCTTAAACCCGATTTCCGGACCGGTGGCCATCATTCTCGGTAAATTCGGCATCCAGATGCCCTTCTGGTCCAAAACCGACGGATGGGTCATTGCCGTGCTCTGCATCATTACCACCTGGAAGACCTTCGGCTACAACTTCATCAATATTTTAGCCGGTGTCTCCGGCGTATCCCAGGAAGTTATTGAGGCTGCACGGCTGGATCAGGTTCCCATGTGGAAAATCTTTCTGGACATCATTGTGCCAATGAGCTCCGCTACCGGAATTTACGTGTTCATCACCACCATTGTCCAGGGACTCCAGTATGTGTTCACCCCCATCAAGGTCATTACCCAGGGCGGACCGAACTACGCCAGTTCCAACCTGATCTACGCTTCCTACCACGAGGCCTTTACCTTGTATCGGACCGGCACCTCATCGGCCATTTCCATTCTGACCATGCTGCTGTTCATTGTCCTTTTACTTCTGGAATTTAAATTTGTGGAGAAGGGAGTCTACTATGAAAACTAACAATCATTCGGAAATTGGCTGGCACATGATCCTGGGCGCCATCGTCTTCCTCATGCTGGTTCCCATCGTGTTCGCTCTGTCCAACTCCTTCAAAACTCTGCAGGACGCATTTAATACCATTTTTGAGATCATTCCGTCTCACCCGACTCTGGAAAACTACCGGCATGTATTTGAAAAACTGCCATTTGTCCAGATAACTTTAAATACATTTCTGATCGCGGCATCCGTTACCACCTTCAAAACCATTACCAGCCTGTTTGCCGCCTATTCCTTTGTCTATTTTGATTACAAAGGAAAACAGTTTTTCTACTTTATCATGCTGAGTACCATGTTTATTCCGTTCACCGTGACCATGATTCCAAACTACCTGATGATTTCAAAACTCGGTCTGCGGGATTGCATCTGGGGCGTGGCACTTCCGCAGTTTGCGGATGTTTTAGGTATCTTCCTGCTGCGCCAGGCCATGCGCGGAATCCCGAAGGCCCTCATTGAGGCTGCGCGGATGGAAGGCATCGGTAGCCTCAAGATCATGCGAGATATCATCCTGCCGCTGGTACGCCCGTCCATTCTCACGACCGGGATCATTTTCTTTATCAATTCCTGGAACGAGTATGTATGGCCGGTGCTCATCTTAAAGAGCAAGGAAAACTACACGCTTTCCCTGGCGCTCCAGATGTACATCAGCGCTGAGGGCGGCACCGAATTTACCATTGCCATGGCCGTATCCGTCATCACCATGATCATTCCGCTGGCTCTGTATCTTATTTTCCAGCGCTATATCATCAACACCTTTGCCGCATCCGGCGTAAAAGGTTAATCTGTCAGGAGGACTTATGAATAATATCGTTTTTGAACACGTCGTAAAAGCATACGGAAAAAATGTGATCGTCAATGATTTGAATATGGAAATCCGGGAAGGGGAGCGGCTGATTCTGCTGGGCCCGTCCGGCTGCGGAAAATCCACCACCCTGCGCATGATCGCCGGTCTGGAGGATATCACCTCCGGCTCCCTGCATATGCGAGGCCAGGTAGTCAACAATGTTGCCTGCGGAGACCGCGGCGTATCCATGGTATTCCAGAACTACGCCCTTTTCCCGCATATGACTGTAAAAAATAACATCATCTACGGTCTGAAAGCCCACAAAATGGAAGCGGCTGAGATTAACCGCCGCCTGGAGGAAGTACTGGAAATGCTGCAGCTGAAAGGTCTGGAGGACCGCAAGCCGAAGGATCTTTCCGGTGGACAGCGCCAGCGTGTTGCCCTGGCCCGCGCCGTCGTAAAACGCTCTGACTACTTTCTTCTGGATGAACCGCTTTCCAACCTGGATGCACAGCTCCGCCTGCGTGCGCGAAAAGAACTGGTCAAGATCCACGAGATGTACCGTCCGACCATGGTTTATGTCACTCATGACCAGATTGAGGCCATGACCGTGGGACAGCGTGTTGCCATCATGTATCGCGGAAATATGGAAATGCTGGACACGCCAAGCCATGTATACAATATGCCGGCAAGTATTTTCTGTGCCCGATTCATTGGCTCTCCGTCCATGAACATCATCTCCTGCCAGTATGAAAACGGCAATCTCTCCATCGGAGACCAGATGATCAGACTGGCTCCGATGTGGCGTCCGATCGCAGATGCCTGTCCATCCGGAAAATACTGCGTTGGCATCCGCCCGGAACATATAGTCTTAAGCAGCCGTCCAACGGAAACTTCCATCTGCGGAACCGTAAAATACGTGGAGGACTATGGAAACCGCTACGGAGTTTATATTGATGTAAAGGGTGAAAAGAGCGAGCTGATTGCCATCTGCAACGACTCGGTTCCGCGCCCGGGCGAAAACATTTTCATCAATATTGATTTCCGCAAACTGCATCTGTTTGATGCCCAGAGCGAGAAGTCCCTTGGATATCCAGAAGAAATCCGCCGTCTGAACGCAGCCCTGGATTTTTCCATGCCGGATGCTCAGAATAAAAACCAGAAAGCAGGAGGTAAATATCATGAATCTTTTGGTCAGTACCAATGTGTATAAACCGGGTCAGCTTGCCCGGGTCATCCCGCATTTACATGCCTTCCGTGGTCAGATTGGCGTCGAGCTGTTCCCTATGTTTGACGCAGACTGCTATGAGGAAGAGCTTCTTCATTGCCTGCCGGAGTTTGAAGGAATCCCAGTTAGTTTTCATGGCCCGTACTATGAAACCGAGCACAGCGCAGCCCCCGGCACCCCGGAATATGCGCACTCCATGGACCTGATCCGCCAAACCCTGCCTTACTGTGTGCGCCTTCAAAGCCAGTATCTGGTCTTTCATCACAACAACATCCCGGTGACGGAAGAACGCCGGGAAGAGATGATCCGTGTTTCCAGAGAAAACTACAGGGAAATTGCGGAGCTGTTCAAGCCGCACCAGATCCCGGTGGTGGTGGAGAATGCCGGTGTCCTGGACCGCGGCAACATGCTGTTTGACCAGGATGCGTTTATCCAGCTCTGCAGGGAAGAGCATTATCCCGTGCTGATCGACATTGGCCATGCTTACGCCAACGGCTGGGACCTGGAGCAGACCATGGAAGCGTTAAAGGATCAGATCGTGGCTTACCATCTTCACAACAACGACGGTGTTCACGACAGCCATCAGCGGATTTTCCACGGGACCCTGGATTTTCCCCTGTTTCTGTCTGATTATCAGAGACTGACTCCAAACGCAGATCTGGTTCTGGAATACAGCCCGAATGTGGCAGATGATGAATCCGGAATCCAAGAAGACATTTCCTGGCTTCTGGAGCAGATCCGGAGGTAGCTTATGCTTTCCGAAAAGAAACTCTTCTTATTTGATATTGACGGAACCGTGGCCTTGGGCGATGTCCTGCTGCCCGGAGCGGCGGAATTCTTCCAGGAAATTAAAGAGCGCGGCGGGCAGTTTGTATTCATTACCAATAACTCCACCAAAAGCATTGCGGACTACATCAAAAAATTCCGTCAGATGGGTGTCTCAACCGATCCTCAGAATTTTGTAACTGCCTCCACCGCTTCTGCCAGCTGGCTGCGGCAACACGCAGCTGGAAAGACTATCTATACACTTGGAACACGATCACTGATTCGAGAGCTTGAAGGACATGGAATCCGCGTCACCACGGATCCGGACACCCAGGATATTTCCTTTGTGCTGGTTGCCTACGACAGCGAACTTACCTACAAGAAGCTGACTGACACCTGCCGCATCCTGCAGACCCGCCCTGTCACCTTCCTGGCCACCAACCCGGATCTGGCCTGCCCGGTCCCATTTGGCTATGTACCCGACTGTGGCTCCATATGTCAGATGATCACTAATGCCACAGGCCAGGTACCACATTATATCGGAAAACCTTCTACTGATATGGTGGATATTGCGCTCCGGGAAAATCCGTTTTCCAAAGAGGAAACCGTGATAGTGGGTGACAGGTTTTACACTGACATTGCATGCGGGAACGCTTCTGGGGTAGAGACAGTCCTGGTACTAACCGGTGAAGCGAAAACAACAGATACTATGATTCATACGTACTCTCCAACTTATATTTTCGACTCCATAAAAGAAGTAAAGAAAGCCTGGAAGAATTAGTAATCCAGGCTTTCTCTACTTCTTTAAAATTTTCAATGCGGTATGTGTAATGATTGTAAAAGATGAAATAACACAACATATAGCATTGCTTACTTATAAAAAAGTAACCGACTCAGAAACGAGAACGATTACTTTTTTAGATAGTATGAATTTAAGTGCTTCTTCATTCTACTGCAGAACCGTAAAGATAGCAAGGAAAAGTGGCATCATGATGGATATTGCCATATTTTGCTTAATAATACCGCCTCATATTCGAAAGAGAGTAGTGTAGATAAATTATATGTATTTAATTTCGCCATATGCAATTCCAAAACCCAACTTCCTTCTCTTCTCTCCCGCTATTTTCCTGACCTCCCGAAAAAATATTTCTCCACTAGGCTCCCCTAATTTGTTCGCTCGCCGTCAGGCGTTTGCCGCCATCAGGCGGCGCACTCAATGGATAAAAAGAAAGGAAAATGGAAAGGTAAGTGAAAACGGCGCTGATGCGCCGGCAAACAAGGAAAAGAAGCAAGAGACACCCTATCGGGAGGAGAAAAAAGTCGAGGGAGCAAAGAAAATTTGAGGATATCCGATTGCATATGGCGAAAATTACGACGCATTACGAAAAATTGCTCTTCCATATATAGGATTTGCACCAGAAAATTTATATCTTTATACCGTCTTAACACCGGGCAGAATACTTTTGTACCTTCTTAAATTCAACTTTTCTATAATGATAAGTAAGAAAACCGCAGCAAGGCAGCTTGCAAAGAATGGGAGTTTATCCATGAAATCTCCTGTAAAAAAACCATT
>OMCD01001732.1_pt1 | contig 12232 bp, 10 predicted proteins | sample 1674171 | NCBI WGS metagenome assembly OMCD01 (sample SAMEA103958149, study PRJEB25191) | human gut metagenome | biome: human-associated habitat [ENVO:00009003]; feature: intestine environment [ENVO:2100002]; material: feces | place: Germany | collected 2013/2015
TGAAATCCGCCGAAGGGATGTGCATTTTGTGAAAGATGTCCGCATGCTATGAATATTTGTGCAAAGTATATGCCGGAGGAAAAAACGGTATCTTCCAGTCACAGGGCATCCTGCTGGATGATGGATGAACGTGCCGCAAAGGGAGGTGTTGCACTTGCCTAGCCAAAAGAAAATCTTAGAAGTTAAAAATTTGAAAAAATATTTTCCGGCTACTCAAAAACAACAGTTAAAAGCTGTTGATAATGTGTCATTTGATATTTACGAAGGTGAGACACTGGGAATTGTTGGTGAATCCGGATGTGGGAAAACAACCTGCGGAAAAACCTGTCTTGGAATGTATCCGGTAACAGATGGAGAGGTTCTGTTTCACGGGAAGAACATTCATACCATGTCAAAGAAAGAACGGTTTGCATTTACAAAACGTGTGCAAATGATTTTCCAAGATCCGTATGCGTCTCTTGACCCACACCAGAAGGTTTATGATATAATAGCAGAAGGAATCCAGATTCACGGGATGGCGAAGAACAAAACGGAAGAAAAGAAGATGGTAGCGGAACTACTTGAGATGGTTGGATTGAATGCAGAGCATGCAGCGAGAAATGTCCACGAGTTTTCAGGTGGGCAGCGTCAGAGGATTGGAATTGCCAGAGCACTTTCCGTTAATCCGGAATTCTTGTTTTGTGATGAGCCTATTTCAGCATTGGATGTTTCGATACAGGCACAGATTATAAATCTGCTTATGAAATTACAGAAAGAAAAAAATCTGACCATGTTGTTTATTGCACATGACCTGTCGGTGGTCCGGTTCATCTCGGACCGTATCGCTGTTATCAGCAAGGGCCGTATCGTGGAGCTGGCTGAGGCGGAGGAGCTGTTCCTCCATCCGCTGCATCCCTACACCAAAGCCCTGCTGAGCGCGGTTCCCATCCCTGACCCCAGCCTCGAAAAGCACAAGAAGCTGCTGGTCTATGACCCCTCGATCCACGATTACAGCGTGGATAAGCCGGTCTGGGAAGAGATTGCAAACGGCCACTTTGTGTATGGCAACCAGCGTGAGCTGGAAGGCTACCGCAAGGAGTATGAAAGCCAGCTGTAAGCTGAACCGCTTTCCTGTATTTTAGCACAATGACCCCGCCGCGCTGGGAGTTTTCCCGCGCGGCGGGGTTTTGTGCTGTCAGGGAGAAAAAATAGAACCGGACGCTTCAAAAACGTCCGGTTCTGCTTTTTGCTATGGGTTCACGCGATCAGGCCTGAGTGGCTGCGTCGAATGCGGCAGCAAACGCATCGTACTGTTCGGTGGTGTAAGCCTCCTCGCTGGTCTCCCAGTTCACAGCCTTGTAGTTGCAGGGACCATACATAGCGTTGATCTTGCTGTACTCGTTGACGTGAGTCAGGCACCAGGTGATATCGTAGACGGTGGGGAAGATCAGGTTCTCGTCCAGGAAGTAAGCCTCGGCCTTGGCAAATGCGGCGTAGCGTGCATCGGTGTCGTTAACAATAGCACGGCCCTCGTTCACCAGATCGGTGAACTTTTCGTAGGCGGCAACCAGATCCTTCTGGTAGCTGGCGGGGCCATTGTTCACAATGCCTGCGATGTTGGTCATGTTGCAGCTGTAGTAAGCGTTGTCGTCGTGAACGATGATCTGGGTCAGGAAGTTGATGGGATCGCCGAAGTCAGCGCCCCAGCCCATGTGGGTGAAGCTCTGCAGTTTGGGAGCCACGACTTCCTTCATGGTGGAGGACACAAAGGTGTTGACATCCAGCACGATGAAGTCATCGCCGAAGCTGTCGGTGAAGCACTGCTTCAGGACGGTTGCGCTATCCAGAGCGGAGGTGGAGCCAGCCAGAATATAGTAGGAGCAGTGAACAGGGAAGGTGACACCAATGGCGCTCAGCTCTTCCATGGCCTGCTTCTTCAGCTCGGTGATGTCACCGTTGTTGGCTCGCAGGCGCTTCATGGTCTTGCCATCGTAAGCCTCGCCGTCCAGACCCATCTCCTTGGCCACCAGGTTGGTGTAGTCGGTGCCGTCAGAGGTGTAGCACAGGCCCTTCATGGTGAAGAAGTCGTTCTCGCACTTCAGGGGATTGATGGGGTTGTAACGGGCGAAGAACTTGTTCAGCACCATGCCCTTGGAGAAGCACTGACGGAACGCCTTGTTGGCAATGGCCTTGTTCCAGTTCTCATCGGGGGTGCCATCGACGTTCTTCTTGTCGTAGTTGAAGATGAAGCAGTAGCTGAACTTCTTGGCACGCTTCTCGCACAGCTGCTGATTGTACTCGTTGGAAGGATCGGACTGAATGGTGGTGATGTTGCTCTCGCCCAGGTCCACCTCGTCCAGCTCGCGGCTCTGATACAGCTGCAGGCTGATGGAACCGTCGCTGATCATGGTGACGGTGAAGCGTTCAAAGCGGCTGACGTTGGCAGCATCGTAGTAGTTGGGGTTGGGGATGTAGCTCTTGGTGTTGCCCTGGATGTACTCCTCCACCACATAGGGGCCGTTATACCACATGGTGGTGTTGTCGCAGCTCCGGAAGCCATCGACACCCAGCTCCTCGATCAGAGCAGGGGCCACGGGGTAGAAGCTGTTGTAGGCGGCAACGGTATCAAAGTAGGGGCAGGCGCTGGGGCAGGTGAACACCAGAGTGTAATCATCCGGAGCCTCAATGCCCACACCGGCAGCCAGCATGTCCTCGTAGGTCATGTCAGCAGCAGCGTCACCGGCTTCCTTGGTCAGCTCGTAGTACTCGTAAGCACCCACAATGGTATCGTTGGGCATGGAGGTGTTGTTGGCCTCGTTCTTGATGGCGTTCATCACCCATTCAAAACCAACCAGGAAGTCCTTGCTGGTCAGGTGAGCCTTCACCTCACCGTTGCAATCCACCCAGTCCACGTCGTCCCGCAGGTGGAAGGTCCAGACAGTGGCATCCTCATTGTGCTCCCAGCTGGAAGCGATAGCGGGCACCACCTTGCCGTAGCAGTCAAAGCTCAGCAGGCCGTCCCACAGGTTGGTGACCACGTTGGCATCCTCAGCCTTCTGGGTGTACAGCATGTTCCAGCTTTCCAGCTCACGGTTGCCGCTCTCAAAGGAGATGAACTCCTTCAGGGGGGTAGCGCCGGTGGAGTTGGGGGCAGCAGCGCCGCTGGCGGCAGCACCATTGCCGGTGTTGTTGGACTTTTCGCCGCAGGCTGCCAGCAGGCTGGCGGCACCCACAGCACCTGCACCCTTCAGGAAGGTGCGGCGATCAAAATTGAAGCTCATTGGATGATCCTCCCAGATCTTGCGCGGACAGAGCCGCGCGTTTTTCCTTTTCCTAAACGCAGTGAGGCTGTCTGCCTTTCCAAAAAGTGCACAGGAAAGACAAAAGTCGCACCACGGTATATTTTAGCACTTTACTGGAAAGAAGTCAATCCGCCACGGCATAGAATTGGAAACAAAACGGTGACAAACACTTTCATAGGAAAAGAATGTGGAAAAAATTACTATAAAATGGAAAGAACTGTATATCCATGAAGAACAGGCAAAAGAGAGGAACTGTTCACGCTGTGCGCACAAAACAGCTATCTTTTTTCACAAAAACATGATACAATAAAGTGTATCTGTATCAATAAGGAGCGCACCATGAAGAAACTGACCTCGATGTACAAACGCTACATGTTCCACCCCATTTTATATAAGACCGTGACCCGCACCTCCATTGTGGCCGTGCTGATGCTGCTGTGGCAGCGCTATGTCAGCGATGGCACGTTTACCATCTGGGAGGCCCCGGGCTTTCTGTGCGGCGTGGTGCTGCTCATCTGGGCCTGGGTGGACTACCTGCGGCTGGATGGCGTGACCATCCACCATCTGCTGGAGGAGTTCAAGGGGATGGGCAAGCGGCAGAAAAAGATCCACTCCACCCGCTCCATCATCGACTATGCGGATGAGAAGATCGTCTCCTTTGAGGAGCTGGAACCTGAGGAGCGCACCTATTGCAGCCTGCTCTCCAATCTGGTGCTGGGCCTGCCGCTGGTCGCTGCTGCGCTGATCGCCAGCGCACTGTAAGGGGGCCGCGGCATGGAACAAGAGCACAAGCAGCTGGTCATCGGCATTCTGGCCCATGTGGACAGCGGCAAGACCACCCTTTCCGAGGCCCTGCTCTACGGCACTGGCACCATCCGCAAGCTGGGCCGGGTGGACCATAAGGATGCCTTTCTGGACACCGACGCGCTGGAAAAGGCGCGCGGCATTACCATTTTCTCCAAGCAGGCCCTCTTCACGGCGGGCAATACCGATTTTACCCTGCTGGACACCCCGGGCCATGTGGATTTTTCCACGGAGACCGAGCGGACACTGCAGGTGCTGGATTATGCGGTGCTGGTCATCAGCGGCACCGACGGCGTGCAGAGTCATACCGAGACGCTCTGGCGGCTGCTGCGGCGGTATCACATCCCCACCTTTGTGTTCGTGAACAAGATGGACCTGCCCGGCCCGGGCAGGGAAGCGCTTCTGACCCAGCTGAACCGTCGGCTGGGGGAGGGCTTTGTGGATTTTGGGGCAGAGCAGGCCGACCGGGACGAGGCGCTGGCTCTCTGCGATGAGCGACTGATGGAGACGATGCTGGACCGGGGAATCCTGACCGATACCGACCTCATCCCCGCCATTGCCCGGCGGCATGTGTTTCCCTGCTGGTTTGGCTCAGCCCTGAAGCTGCAGGGTGTGGATGCGCTGGTGGAGGGCCTTGAACGCTATACCCGCCCGGCCCCCGCGCTGGAAGCCTTCGGGGCCAAGGTGTTCAAGGTGAGCCAGGATGAACAGGGAAACCGCCTGACCTGGCTGCGGGTGACCGGCGGTGTGCTCAAAGTGAAAGCCCAGCTCACCGGAGAGGTCGACGGGGAGCCATGGGCCGAAAAGGCCAACCAGCTGCGGCTCTACTCCGGCGCAAAGTTTACGCTGGCGGAGTGCATCGGCCCCGGCCAGGTGTGCGCCGTTACCGGCCTGACCAAAGCCCGCCCCGGCGAGGGTCTGGGGGCGGAACGGGACAGCGACCTGCCGGTGCTGGAGCCGGTTCTGAGCTATCAGGTGCTGCTGCCCGAGGGCGCGGACGTGCACGCCGCGCTGGGAAAGCTCCATCGGCTGGAAGAGGAGGAGCCCCAGCTCCATGTGGTCTGGAACGAGACCCTGGGCGAGATCCATGTCCAGCTGATGGGCGAGATCCAGCTGGAGGTGCTGAAAAGCCTGCTGGCCGAGCGGTACGGGCTGGAGGTCAGCTTCGGACCCGGCGGCATCCTGTATAAGGAGACCATCACCGAAGCCATGGAGGGCGTGGGCCACTACGAGCCCCTGCGCCACTATGCGGAAGTCCACCTTAAGCTGGAACCGCTGCCCCGGGGCAGCGGGATGCAGTTTGCCGCCGACTGCCGGGAAGAGGTGCTGGACAAGAACTGGCAGCGGCTGGTGCTGACGCATCTTGAGGAAAAGCAGCATCTGGGCGTGCTCATCGGGGCACCCCTGACCGATGTGAAGATCACCCTCATTACGGGCCGCGCCCACCTCAAGCACACCGAGGGCGGCGACTTCCGGCAGGCGACCTACCGTGCCGTCCGGCAGGGCCTGATGATGGCAAACCAGATCCACAAGACCCAGCTGCTGGAGCCGTGGTATGCCTTCCGACTGGAGCTGCCCTCTGACAACGTGGGACGCGCCATGAACGATATCCAGAACATGGGCGGAAGTTTTGACCCGCCCGAGACCGGAGCCGACGGGGATACAACCCTGCTCACCGGCGCGGCACCGGCCTCCACCATGCGCAGCTACCCCATGGAGGTGGTGGGCTACACCCGGGGCAGGGGACACCTGACCCTGACGCTGGACGGCTACCGCCCCTGCCACAATGCAGCGGAGGTCATCGAGGCTGCGGGCTATGAGCCGGAACACGACCTCGACAACCCGGCGGATTCGGTGTTCTGTGCCCACGGGGCCGGATTTGTGGTGCCCTGGGAGCAGGTGCGCAGCCACATGCATGTAGACAGCGGCTGGGGCAAGACTGCAAGGACCGAGGAAACGGTGCAGGCCCGTCCCCGCCGGATGGCCGCCTATCATGCTACTTTGGAAGAGGATGCTGAGCTGCTGAAGATCTTTGAACAGACCTATGGGCCCATCAAGCGGGACCCGCTGGCGGCGTTCCGCCCCACCCAGAAGCGGGAACGCCCTGATTTCAACGCCGAGCAGTGGGAGATCCAGCCCGAATACCTGCTGGTGGACGGCTACAATATCATCTTTGCATGGGACGAGCTGAACGCACTCTCCAAAGAGAGCCTGGAAGCGGCCCGCCACAGGCTGATGGATATCCTCTGCAACTATCAGGGCTTCAAAAAGTGCGTGCTCATCCTTGTGTTTGATGCCTACCGTGTGCCGGGCAGCCCCGGCAGCATAGAGCAGTACCACAATATCCATGTGGTCTACACCCGGGAAGCTGAGACCGCCGATATGTTCATCGAGCGTGTCACCCATGAGATCGGCAAGGGCCGCCGCGTCCGCGTGGCCACCTCCGATGGCATGGAACAGGTCATCATTCTGGGCCATGGTGCCCTCCGTGTCTCTGCCCGCATGTTCCATGAAGAGGTGCAGGAGGCGGAGAAGGAGATCCGGAGGTATTTGCAGGGGGAAGGGTAACATCCTCACCCTCTCAGTCAAAGCCTGCGGCTTTGCCAGCTCCCCCGAAGGGGGAGCCTCTGGCGGAACCACACAGCCTTGCTGTGGGTATTGCCAAGGCCTCTCCCTTTGGGAGAGGTGGCAGCGCATAAGCGCTGACGGAGAGGGCGAGCCACGGCAGGAAAGGAGCAGCAGCCTATGTTTAGCACAACCTCAGAATATGTCTGGCAAAATATCACCCCCCGCCCCCGGGATGCGCATAAGGGGACCTTTGGTTCCGTGCTGGCGGTGGCGGGCAGTGCGTCCTATCGGGGCGCGGCGGCGCTGGCCGTGGAAGGTGCCCTGCGCACCGGGGCCGGTATCGTTACGCTGGCAAGTGTGGAGCCGGTGCTGGCGGCTGTGGCCGCCCGCCTGCCAGAGTGCTGTCTCTGCCCCTGCGAAGCGGGGGCAGAGGGCGGCATCTCGCCCCAGAATATCGACCGCATCCGGCGGCAGAAGGCTTCGGTCCTGCTGGCGGGCCCCGGGCTGGGTTATACGGCCCAGAGCGCAGCCCGTGCTGCCGAGACCCGGGCGCTGGTAAAAACGCTCCTGCCCGGTTTTTCCGGCAGTGCAGTGCTGGATGCGGACGGGCTGAACGCCGCCGCTGACCTGCTCCAAACGGAAAAAATGCTTCACCCTCAAGGAGAACTGATTTTAACGCCCCACCCCGGCGAGATGGCCCGGCTGACCGGACACTCTGCGGCAGAGATCAACGCGGACCGGGAAGGCACGGCGCTGCGCTATGCGAAAGTATGGAATGCTGTGGTGGTGCTGAAGGGGGCACATACCGTCATTGCAGGGCCGGATGGCCGCTGCGCGGTCAATCCCACCGGCAACCCGGGGCTTTCCCGGGGCGGCAGCGGGGATGTGCTGGCGGGCATGACCAGCGCCCTGCTGGCCTGCGGACTGTCTGCCTTTGAGGCCGCTGCCTGTGCCGTTTATCTCCACGGTGCAGCTGCCGACCGTGCCGCCGCCCTGCACGGGGAAACCGGGATGCTCCCGCATGATCTGCTGGATGCGCTGGGGACCCTGTTTGCCGAAAACGGGCGCTGAGCAAGGGGACGATCCCATCAAGAAAAGAAACGCTTCCTTTCCGCTGGATTTGTGTTATACTGGAGCTATCCAAAACACAACGATCTGCCGGAAAGGAAGCGTTTCTTTTATGGTTCCTGCACTGGAAAAAATCATTGCCGAGAGCGACCGCATCGTCTTTTTTGGCGGCGCGGGGGTCTCCACCGAAAGCGGCATCCCCGATTTCCGCAGCGTGGACGGCCTGTACCACCAGAAGTACGATTACCCGCCCGAGACCATCCTGAGCCACACCTTCTGGGAGGAGAACCCCGAGGAGTTCTACCGGTTCTACCGGGATAAGCTCATTGTGAAGGGGGCAAAGCCCAACGCTGCCCACCTGCGGCTGGCAAAGCTGGAGCGGGAGGGCAGGCTGAAGGCCATCGTCACCCAAAACATCGACGGCCTGCATCAGGCGGCTGGCTCCAAGACCGTTTACGAGCTCCACGGCAGCACCCTGCGCAACTACTGCGTGAAGTGCGGCACGTTCTACGATGTGGACTTCATTGCCAACAGTACCGGCGTACCCCGCTGCCCCAAGTGCGGCGGCATCGTCAAGCCGGATGTCGTTCTGTATGAGGAAGGGCTGGACGAGGAGGTGCTCTCCGGGGCCGTGTCTGCCATCCGCAAGGCGGATACCCTCATCATCGGCGGCACCAGTCTGGTGGTCTACCCGGCGGCGGGGCTCATCCGGTACTTCCGGGGCCGCCATCTGGTGGTCATCAACATGCAGCCCACCGGGGCCGATGCGCAGGCAGACCTGTGCATTGCCAAGCCCATCGGTCAGGTGCTGAGCGAGGACGTTTTGTTGGAGGACTGAGATGAAAGCTGTCATTCTGGAAAGCTATGTCATGGAGGAAGGCGACCTCGACTGGTCGGGGGTAAAGGCGCTGGTGCCGGATACCACCAGCTATGTCCGCACGGCCTACGAGGAGATCGCCCCCCGCATTGGAGATGCGGACATCGTTCTGCTGAACAAGTGCCGCATGGATGAGGAGGTCTTACAGCAGTGCCCGAACCTGAAATGGGTGGGCATCATCGCCACGGGCACCGACAACCTGGATCTGGAAGCCTGCCGCCGCCACGGCGTTGCAGTGGCCAATGTGCCGGGCTATTCTACCTACAGCGTGGCCCAGATGACCTTCAGCCTGCTGCTGGCCATCTGCCAGTGCGCGGAGCGCTACAACCGTGCCGTCAAGCAGGGATGCTGGCAGCTGGATATCCCGGAGAGCATCGGCCTGCTGCCCCAGATGGAGCTCTACGGCAAGATCTATGGCGTTTACGGCTATGGCAGCATCGGGCGGCAGTCGGCCCGCATTGCCAGAGCCTTTGGCATGGAGGTGCTGGTCTGCACCCGCACTGTCCGGCCCGAATACGCCGCCGACGGTGTGGAGTTTGTGGATTATGATACCCTGCTGAGGCGGTGCGATATCCTCAGCCTGCACTGCCCGGCCACGCCCCAGACCCGGGGCCTTGTCAACGCGGAGGCGCTGGCGAAGATGAAGCCCGGGGCCATTCTGCTCAACACGGCCCGGGGCGCGCTGGTGGATGAGGAGGCCGTGGCAGCGGCCCTCCACAGCGGTCAGCTGGGCTTTTACGGAGCCGATGCCTTTGTCACCGAGCCTCTGCCTCAGGAAAGCCCCCTGCGGGCAGAACCCCACGCTATCCTCACACCGCACATTGCGTGGACGACCCGGGAGGCTTTGCAGAACCTGATGGACATTACCACCCGGAACCTGCGCACCTGGCTGGAAGGAAACGGCGAGCACATCGTCAACAGATAAAAAGGAGAGATGAATCATGCAGGCAACCATTCACAACAAATTCCTGACCCTGACCGTGGATACCCATGGTGCCGAAGCAGTCAGCCTGAAAAATGCCGCCGGGCAGGAGATGCTCTGGCAGGCCGACCCGGCTGTCTGGAAGCGCCACGCCCCCATCCTTTTCCCCTGGACGGGCAAGCTGACCGGCGGGGCCTTTACCCATAAAGGCAAGACCTACCCCGGAGGGCAGCACGGCTTTGCCCGGGACGTGGAGCACACCCTGCTCTGCGCCGAGGGCGACACCATCCGGCTGGAGCTGCGCTCGGATGAAAAGAGCAAGGCAGAGCGCTTCCCGTTTGATTTTGTCCTGACCAGCACCTTCCGGCTGGAGGGCAGGACGGTGCACCACACCCTGACCATCACCAACCCCGCCGATGCCGCCGAAGAGCTGCGGTTTGGCATCGGCTACCACCCGGCGTTCCGCATCCCCTTTGATGACCAGCACACCACCACCGATTACGAATTCCGCTTCGACCAGCCGGAGAGCCCGATGATCCTGGACGCTTACCCCAACGGTCTGCTGACGGGCAAGTGCGGTTACCGGTGGAAGAACGAGCAGAGCATCCCCCTGACAGACGATCTGTTTGAGAACGACAGCTTCTGCATGGCCGGTCTGCGCAGCCGCACGCTGGGCATCTACGAGAAGGACACCGGCAAGGGAATCGTCTGCAATGTGGAGGGCTACCCCTACACCCTCATCTGGTCGGCTCCGGCAAAGCCAGTGCGCTTTGTGTGCATTGAGCCGTGGCACTCCCTGCCCGGTGCCCAGACCGATCCCCAGGAGTGGAGCCAGCGCGCCGCTGCCGCCTGCCTTGCCCCCGGCCAGACCTGGGAGACCACCCTCAGCACAACGTTTGAGCGCTGAAGCAAAGTTTGGCAAAGAAATGCAGGAACCCCTTGACAGAGGGGACTGCATTCTGATTTAATTAGAATCGATAAAAGGGAGTAAAGGGCATCCCGCAGGGCCTGCGGGGTGCTGCATGGCAGCGTCATCACGGCAGAAATGCCCGATGTCATGTGTTGGCTTGAGACTTTTGTCACAGACAGAGTGCTGTGGCAGGGGTCTCTTTTTTCTTGCCCGGCACCGGAACATAAGGAGGAAAAATAAATATGGATCTTCTGAACACATTCGCCAGTCTCTTTTCCAATTTTGGGAATCTGACCTGGCAGATGGTGGTAATGTGGGGCATCGGTGCGCTGCTCATCTACCTTGCCATCGCCAAAAAGATGGAGCCGAGCCTGCTGCTGCCCATGGGCTTTGGTGCCATTCTGGTCAACCTGCCTCTCTCGGGTGCCATCACGCAGGGGGATACGGTCGGCCCCATCTCTGCATTGTTTGAAGCGGGCATGTCCAACGAGCTGTTCCCGCTGCTGCTCTTCATCGGCATCGGTGCCATGATCGATTTTGGCCCGCTGCTGGAAAAGCCGTGGCTGATGCTCTTTGGTGCGGCGGCCCAGTTCGGCATCTTCTTTACCCTGTTTCTGGCGGGCTTCTTCTTTGACCTGAAGGATGCTGCCTCCATCGCTGTCATCGGTGCGGCAGACGGCCCTACCGCCATTTTCGTGGCCAACACGCTCAACTCCCAGTACCTCGGTGCCATCATGGTGGCAGCCTACAGCTACATGGCGCTGGTGCCCATCGTGCAGCCGCCCGTGATCCGGCTGCTGACCACGCAGAAGGAGCGCCGCATTCGGATGTCCTATGAAAAGGGCAGTGTTTCCCAGCTGACCAAGATCCTGTTCCCCATCGTGGTCACGATCATTGCAGGCATGGTGGCTCCGGCCAGTGTGGCGTTGGTGGGCTTTTTGATGTTCGGCAACCTGCTGCGGGAGTGCGGGGTGCTGAATGCGCTGAGCGAGACCGCCCAGAATGTGCTGGCAAACCTTATCACCATCGTGCTGGGCCTGACCGTTGCCGGGCAGATGACCGCCGACAAGTTCGTGCGGCCCGACACCCTGCTCATCCTTGCACTGGGTCTGGTGGCCTTTGTCTTTGATACGGCAGGCGGCGTGCTGTTTGCAAAGCTGCTGAACCTTTTCCGGCCGGAGGGCAAAAAGCTGAATCCCATGATCGGCGCGGCTGGCATCTCGGCCTTCCCCATGAGCGGCCGTGTGGTCAACAAGATGGGCCTGGAAGAGGACAACCAGAATTTCCTGCTGATGTATTCCATCAGCGTCAACGTTTCGGGACAGATCGCGTCCGTCATTGCAGGCGGCCTGATCCTGACCCTGATGGTTTAACGGAGGTGATCGCATGCTTCATCTTACTTCGTGGATGACCACGCTGCCGATGATGCTGATCGGGATGGTCGGCATCATCCTTGTCATCGGCATCATTGTTCTGGCAGTGATGCTGCTCAACCGGCTGACGAGCCGGAAATAAAAGAAAAAGGCGATGCAGCTGTTCAAAACTGCATCGCCTTTTTGCTTGTGTAAGATTACAGAGTCTGGATGGCGGCCTTGATGCGCTGGGCGGCGACCTTGGTCTTTTCGGCATCGCCGAAGGCGGTCAGGCGGAAGTAGCCCTCGCCGCACTCGCCGAAGCCGACACCCGGGGTGCCGACCACGCCGCAGTTCTCCAGCAGCCAATCGAAGAACTCCCAGCTCTTCATGCCGCCGGGGCAGCGCAGCCAGATGTAGGGGCTGTTCTTGCCGCCGCAGTACCACACG
>OMCD01001734.1_pt1 | contig 12201 bp, 10 predicted proteins | sample 1674171 | NCBI WGS metagenome assembly OMCD01 (sample SAMEA103958149, study PRJEB25191) | human gut metagenome | biome: human-associated habitat [ENVO:00009003]; feature: intestine environment [ENVO:2100002]; material: feces | place: Germany | collected 2013/2015
GTTCACATCTGAAGATCAAGGTGAGAACTGGAGTTTTACCGGAGTGTTTGATGAAAATGACTTATCCTGAATTATTCACAGAACAATATTTAAACTGATAACTGTACCATGAACTTGAAAATTGATCCATGTAGTCGTAATACCGCGCATTCAACCGTCAAAAGGGCATAAAATTCCACTAGAAGAGTTTAGAACAGCTGCTTATGCTGTTAAGCTGTCAAGGTTCATTAATAGTTGCTATTCCAGCTGTACATTTGCTTACCGATAATTGGTAACATATCTGAAAAGGTCTCAGATATCTTTCTTTTCTATGTAAACTACAAAAGGGTCGGAAGATTGTATCTCTTCCGGCCCCGTTGCCTTTCGTTGAAAGAATCTCCCTGTATCATTCACTGAAAGAGATTCTCCACTGAAAATCGCCTCACTCAAGATAATAATATATCATCAGTGCATTGTATAGCTCCTGACTCTGAAACCTGTTCGCAAAACTCTTTCCTGTAAGCTGTTCTACTCTCTGTAATCTGTACTTCACAGTGTTCTTATGTGAAAACAGTTTATTAGCCGTTCGTTGCAGGTTGCAGTCACACTCGAAATAGGCCCACATTGTCTCCATCAACTGTGTATGAGCTTTCTTCTCATACTGTATGATAGGATCAAGCACTTCATCCGCAAATCGCTGCATTGGCGCAGTGGTTTCATACGACATCAGCATACGGTAAAATCCCATCTCATCATAGAAAATGATTTCATTTTTCCTGTTAATATGCTCCAATACGGAGTTCGTTTTAGAGGTCTCATGAAAGCTCTTTTGCAATTTGGATATGCTTTCACATTTTTCACCTATGTTGAGAGTGTATTCAATTCCGTTCAGGTCATTTTGCAAAAACTCACCAAACTGTTCAAAAATTTCTATTATCTTCCTGCGATCATCTGTACAGTCTTTCATAAAACCTATGATCCTGTCGCCATAGCAGGAAATGATTGCAGGATAATCACATTCAGCAAAATATTCTTTTAGAGTCTGTGCATAGTTTCTTATCTTGTCATTTGTAATTCCCTGATTTAATTCATTGCATGTCTCTTCCGAACTTTTTTTACATAGATGTAACACGAAAACCTGTTCTAACATTCCCGGATCATTTCCCATTTGCTTGCATTTCTGCTCGATACTGGATGTATTGATACAGTTTCCAAAAATAATTTCTGCAAGTAGACTGTCCTCTATATCTTTTCTGTCATCCAGATATGATATGGCGTGTCCCAGTTCCTCAAAAAAGTCTAAAAGAGGCACATTCCAAGGCATGGTGAAAAGCGGAAAATCATTATTTTCTGCTAAATCTATTACCTTTTCGTCAATCTGTGTTACATAATTCTCGCCCATCAATAAAAGAGCACACGACATGTTAAGTTCAATTGCCTTTTTTATTGTTTGATACAGATCAAAATTTTTTCTCTGTGTTACCGGAGCACTTACTATTAAAAGTTCGTTCCCACGTACCCATTTCTCAAAATTAATATTCTCTGCCTTATAAGACCAGCGTATGCCCTTTTCCATGCCACCCGATCCGGCTATTACATTTGCCTGTGACATTGTCGTAAGTGATAGAAGATCCTTGCACTGAAACATTGTTTTCTCACCTTTTATTTCAACAGGTCAATAGCTCCTGTTACCTTTGCAGGAATTTTTTTGAACAAAAATTCACCGTGTCTGACAGAAGCAGTGATTCCTGCTCTCTCACATATTGCTTCAAATTCTGATTTTGCATCAAGCACGATAAAGTTTGCAGGCTTATTTTCCTCGATTCCGTAGTGATCTGTAATATTCATGGTCACAGCTCCGTTCGTTGTCACAAGATCAAGAACATTCGTAATCTCTTCAGGTGACATCATCTGTGCCAGATGGATTCCGTGATCGAGTATCATCATCATATTTCCGTTTCCAAGCGGATACCAAGGATCAGACATGGAATCCTGTGCAAAACAGACATTGATTCCGTTGTCATAAAGTTCCTTTACTCTTGTGATTCCTCGTCTCTTCGGATAGGTATCCTGACGTCCTTCAAGATATACATTCTCAGTAGGACAGGAGATGAAATTGATGCCTGATTTTTTGAAAAGCTTCATCATCCTGAATGCATAACTATTATCTGCTGAACCAAAGGAACATGTGTGGCTGGCTGTAGTTCTTGTGCCTATACCTTCCATAAGTGCCAATGCATTCAACAACTCCAAAAAGCGGCTCTGCGTATCGTCTGTCTCATCACAATGTACGTCGATAAGCTTATTATATTTGACAGCCAGTTCGATTGTTTTGTGGATTGATTTTTCACCGAACTCTCGGGCCAGTTCAAAATGAGGTATCGCGCCAACACAGTCAGCCCCCATCTTAAGTCCTTCCTCTACCAGTTTGTCACCGCCCTTGTATGCGTACATTCCTTCCTGAGGAAATGCAACAATCTGCAGATCAAGAATATCTTTTACTTCATCTCTTACTTCAAGTGCAGCTTTAAGACCTGTAAATGTTGGATCTGTCACATCAATATGTGTTCGGATAGCCTGAACACCATGCAGCATCTCTTTTCTTATTCCACTGTAAATACGTTCCTTCATCTGTGCAACAGTCATATTTCCTTTTGATTCACTCCATCGCTGGATTCCTTCAAAAAGAGTTCCCGATCCGTTTTCCTCACCAAGGCTTGCTGTAAATACATAATCAAGATGCAAATGTGGATCTACATATGGTGGAACCACCAGTTGTCCATTTAAATCCACTTCCTCACATCCTACAGTTTCTTCCTGTGGTATATCTGCTGCAATTTTCTTGAAAATTCCATCTTTAACTAAGATAGAAACAAGTTCTTTTTGACCCTTTAGCCTTACATTCTTAAATAATTTTGAACCTTTCATACTGTATTTCTCTTTTCTTATTAACAGTAATGATTTGAAATAACATCATTATTGTTATGTTGCTATTTGTTCTTTACGCACAAATCATAGCATTCGGTCAGAATACAGTCAATAAAATGCAAAATCAACGCTTTTATTTTATTCTTGCGTACAAAAAAAGTCAATTCACTTTGTGCGTTACACACAAAATAAACCGGACAGATGTAAAAGCATTATCTCCTGAAAAAACGACATCATAAATATTTTTGCGAGTTTCCTGTAAGGAGTACACTGACTCAAAATCTCTTGCAAGTATATCGCTGTAGCGATATACTTAATACATAAGGAGGAGCTGGTATGAAAAAAATATTATATCATGGATCAGAATTCTTAATTGAAAAACCAGAGTTCGGGAAGGGTGCCAGACACAATGATTACGGAAGAGGTTTTTATTGTACAGAAAATATAGAATTAGCAAGAGAGTGGGCATGTGCAAAGCAAAAAAATGGATATGTGAATATTTATGAATTGGACATGGAAGGATTAAAAGTATTGAATCTGAATGATTCAAAATACCACATATTGAATTGGCTTGCTATTCTTGCAGATAATAGAACGTATTGGCAGAATGGAAGTATTGCAGAAGAGGCGAAAAAATACATAAAAGAGCATTTCCTGATAGATATTACTTCATATGATATTATTGTAGGATATCGTGCAGATGATTCATACTTTTCGTTTGCCCAGGATTTTGTTTCGGGAGTAATTTCGTTGGAAAAATTATCTGAGGCGATGCGGTTAGGTAAATTGGGCGAGCAGATTGTATTAAAAAGTCCGAAAGCTTTTGAGACGATTTATTTTCAGAATTATGAAAATGTAGATGCGGAAATATATTATATCAAGAAAGCGGAGCGCGAGCGTGAAGCAAGACGAGAATATAGAAGACGTAAAAAAGAAAGTGCAGATATTCATGAGTTATTCATGCTGGACATCATGAGGGAGGGTATGGAAAATGGTGATACACGCTTATTCAGATGATTATCTTACGTCAGCCCAACGAATATTGGGAGATATGTTGGATTTCGCGGTGAACACATATGATATGGATATTGATAAATTTTTTGAAATGTTTCTGGTTTCAAATGTGTCACGGCAATTTGAAATTGGAAATCCTACTTATGTAGCCGGAAAAACAGGGTGTGAGTTAGTCAAAGAAGTGATTCGGGATTCTGGGTTAGTAATGGAAGAGTACCCAGATGAGATGTATTTGGATAAATCACCAGAATATTGGAGTGGCTGGGCATTGGCCTATTATCAGTGGTATCGAGGAAGAACATTTTCACGCATCTACAGGGCGGTATCAATGACGGAAATTCGAAATATGTATGAAGTATACCACGAGATGGATTTGGCACATTTCGTGGAGCGGTTGGATGAATTATGGAACCAACATTATCCGGAGACAAATCTGAAACGAATTCGTGATTTGGCGGGACTATCACAGCGAGAACTGGCAGAACTGTCAGGAGTATCTGTGCGGCAGATACAACTCTTTGAGCAAAGACAGAGAGATATCAATCAGACCAGAGCAATTGATGTGTTGCGATTGAGCAGGGCGCTTGGATGCAAGAATGAAGATTTGCTGGAACTATGAGGATCAGGCTAAAGCAAAGAATCGTCTAAAGACAGCGAGATATGGGAAAGACCTGTATCTCGCTGTTAAAATAGATGCTCCTGAGTTGGTGTTTTAGGAAATTGTCTTAAGGACTCTTTTTAGAATTGAAGTCAGAACAGGGGCAGTTATTGCAGTAAAGATCATTCCAGGAGCTGCGCTTACTACTAAAGGCTGCCAGGCAACACCCAAGATTGTTGCCAATACCAGTCTGGCTGCAAACGTTCCGGCAGGACCAGCAATAATGAGGGCCAGTGGGTCCTTTTTTAATACTGTTAAGATAAGACCGGCTACAATACGGTACACCATTGCGATAATGACATTGTATATAGTCTGAAGACCTAATATCATCCCAATAATGCTGGCAATGATGCCGATGGTAAGATAATGTAGAAATCCTCTGATTCTTCCGATGCTTATGGCTAATGGGGCTGATAATTGAAATTCAGTTCCTGGAATGGGTGATGGGATTTTAAATAAGCCCGAGATGAACAGCAGAACAACCCACATGCCGTCCATAGTCAGATTTTTGACACTAAAAAAATGATTGGATAAAATTCTTTCTTTTGATTCTTCTGTAGTATTCATAGTTTTCCCATCCTTTTGTTTAAAATATTTCTGCCATTTCCCATTGAGAGAGATTAAAAGCAAAGCTATTGTATACAATAAGCAACTAATTGTCAACCATTAAATAAAAAAGGTTGACAATTAGTTGCGAGTAAGTATATACTTTGCCTAAAGTATGCAAGAAAAAAGGAGAATACAATGGGAAAAGGGATATTTGTAACCGGTACAGGTACGGATGTTGGTAAAACATACGTTACAGGATTGATTATAAAAAAGATAAAAGAGAACGGGATGACTCCAGGCTATTTTAAAGCTGCTATGAGTGGAAATGAAAGAGAGGAAGATGGAACGCTGATTCCTGGTGACGCTTTGTGGGTTAAGAATGCATCAGGAATCTCCCAGTCAGTAGAGGAAATGTGCCCGTATGTCTATGAGCATGCTTATTCTCCACATCTGGCTTCACGTTTGGAAGGAAATCATGTTGAGATGGCAGTTGTTTTGGATAATTATAGAAAAGTAAAAGAGAAATACGACTATATAACAGTTGAGGGAAGTGGCGGTATTTTATGTCCGATCTGTTTTGATGAGGCACGTATTGGGTTGACAGATATAATAGATGAGATGGAACTTGACTGCATTCTGGTTGCAGATGCAGGACTTGGAACAATCAATAGTGTTGTACTAACTTATGAATATATGAAAAACAGAAATATGAATATAAAAGGAATGATTTTTAATCATTATATAGCGGATAATATCATGCATGAAGATAATATACGCATGTGCGAATATATGACAGGGCTTCCAACTCTGGCGAAAGTTTCCATGGGAGACGTGGACTTGAATATTGATATAGCAGAATTAATTTCATTATACAGATAACAATATAACGGAATGAGGAAAGCAAAAATAAGAATAATTTTAGGAGATAAACTTATGATCTGGTATCCATATGTACAGATGAAGAAAATGAAGACACCATATAAAATTGTAGATGCAGAAGGAGTTTATTTGTATACGCAGGATAATAAAATGATAGATTCCGTATCTTCCTGGTGGTGTATGATACATGGCTATAAAAATAAAGAAATTAACGAAGCAATGAAGAATCAGATTGATCAATTCAGTCATGTCATGCTGGGTGGGCTTACTCATGAACCAGTCTTGAAATTATCAGAAAAACTAAAAGATTTTCTCCCGGGAGATCTTGATTACTGTTTTTTTTCAGATTCGGGTTCGGTTGCTGTAGAGGAAGAAAAAAACTCCTTTCGCTTACCAGCTCGTATCATGGAGATACATTTATGTGTATGAAGGCCGGAGATGATGAGGATTATCATTTTATATTATCAGAAGATGATAAGAAGGATGTAATTCACATTCCAACGGAAATGGATGCATTGGAAAAAGTATTTCGGACACACGGAAATGAATTTTATGCATTTATTGTAGAGCCACTTCTTCAGGGAGCCGGCGGGATGAAAATGTATAGTATTGATTTCCTGAGAAGGGCAAGAGAACTTTGCAATGAATATGATGTTGTTTTTATATTTGATGAAGTTGCAACTGGTTTCGGACGTACTGGAAATCGTTTTGTGTCTGATCTTGTACTTCCGGATATTATCGTGCTTGGAAAAGCATTGACTGCCGGGTATATAGGACATGCAGTGACAGTAGCAAATCATAAAATATATAATGGATTCTATTCTGATAAGGATACAGATGCACTTATGCATGGTCCTACATTTATGGGAAATCCGGTCGCATGCAGTGCAGCATTAAAATCTATAGAAATATTTGAGCGTGAAAACTATATGGAAAAAATCAAGCATATAGAGGATATGGTTAGAAATCTGGTCTCCGGATTCACTCATCCGCTTATCAAAGAAATCAGATATATGGGTGGTTGTCTTTGTTTCCAGGTACATGACCCATCATGTCTTATCGGATTTCAGGAGTATGCATATCAACGAGGAGTATTTTCAAGACCATTTCTCGATATTATGTATGCCATGTTTCCGTATATCATACAGGATAATGAGATCAGGCAGATTGTTGATGTCATGAAAGACTGGTTCACTGAACAGAAAGGAATTTAATCTATGAGTGCGGAGGAATTGTACAGTATTAAGATGCGTGCAAGCAAAAAGGAAAACGGTACGGATGTACACATATCCGGAGCAGAAAAAATCGTTGAGGCACCGGATGTTGATATATTTGCCAATGCGCTGATAGAGAGAGGAATGCATCATTCCAAGGGTGAAGCAGATGCGTTGAACTTGAAGATAAATAAAGTCTGCAAGGAGAACATTATTTATCTTGATGCACTTTCAGTAGAGACAATTGAGGTCGAAACATGGGAAAAAGGGCAGGAAGAGATAAAAAAATATTTAAAAGAAACTGGAATAGACAATCCGCAAGATGTCATGCAATTCTTAGATGAAACTTATGCCATGAGAGGAGCTATGCTTCTTGATGTTGACAGGCTCATTCGTTTAGAACCGGATAAAAAACGTGGGATTCGTGCTACCAATATGGATCAGGAGAGAATGAAAGGGGACAGAATCGGAAACGAGAAGAATCATTATGAAGAAGCAATTGTACTTGCGACAAAAGTGGCAAATTGTCCTGGTATTATTGGTGAGATATGTATTTCAGATGATCCCGAGTACGTGACCGGTTATGTGAGCTCAAAAGAAATCGGTTATAGAAGAATCACGAAGATGAAGAGAATGGGGAGCGAAAAAGGAGGAAGAATATTTCTGTTTCGAGGAACAGATGCAGAAGAACAAAAAGCAATTGATTTTCTTCAGAATCAGCATGTGATCGTCAGAAATGTACCCAAAAAGATTTGCAAAAAATCAGATATGAAAAGACCACAGAAGTGGGATAAAATTGATAAAGCACTGGTATCTTTAAAAGAAAACCATCTTTTTCGCACAATGAAGACAATAGAATCAGCACAGAGTTCACATGTAACTATAGATGGAAAAGATTATGTATTAATGGCATCCAATAACTACCTGGATATTGCCAGTCATCCTTCCATAAAATCAGCAGTCGTAGAATCGACAGCTATGTATGGATTTGGCTCCGGTGGCTCCAGACTTACAACCGGAAATACAGTGATACATAATGCACTGGAGAATAAGATTGCTTCCTACAAGGAAACAGAAGCAGCGATCGTGTTTAACACAGGATATGTTGCAAATGTAGCAACAATATCCGCAATGGTGAAAAAAGGAGATACTGTTTTTAGTGATGAATTAAATCATGCAAGTATTATTGATGGATGCCGTCTTTCAAAAGCCAAAATTGTAACATATGCTCATAATGATATGGATGATCTGCGAAAAAAAATACAGGAGAATCCATGTGAGACAGGCATTGTTGTCAGTGATGCAGTTTTTTCTATGGATGGAGATATATTAAAGCTTCCGGAATTTCTTGATATCTGTGAAGAGAATCAATTGTTTTCCATGGTAGATGAAGCACATTCCACAGGAGTGATCGGCAAAACCGGTCATGGAATCCGGGAATACTGGCAGGAAAAAAGACAGGTAGATATTTTAATGGGAACATTTAGTAAGTCGATAGGTGGCGAAGGTGGTTATGTGGCCGGAGAGACAAGACTGATAAACTATCTGAGAAATGTGGCAAGAGGATTCATATTTTCTACTTCACTTTCGCCAGTAACCATGGCTGCGAATCTGGCTGGAATCGAAGTTCTTGAAAAGGAAATCTCAAGAGTAACAAAATTGCAGTACAATGTAAAATATTTTTGTACACAACTTGGGAAATATGGTATCAATGTAAAATCTGAAACTGCCATAATTCCTGTTATTATTGGTGATGAGGAAAATGCACTGACAGTTTCCAACTATCTTTATGAGAATGGATATTTTATATCAGCGATACGTTATCCAACTGTTGCTAAAGGAGCAGCAAGGCTTAGAGTCGCGCTTATGTCCAGCCATACAGAAGCAGAACTGAAAAAGTGTGCAGAATTAATAGGAAAAGCCTTATTGATGAAGTAAAAATATGTTAACACTTTAGGAGTGAATAATCATCCAAAGACAGCGAGATATGGAAAAGACCTGTATCTCGCTGTCTTTTTATTAAGGAATTCTTAGTTTTCATCTGCAACAGTTTTTCTATTTGAAGACTCTAGTGTATATAACCTATAATAAAGATAATGTGAAACTGTTTATAGATTTTATGAAAATATAGGTGTTTCATAAAAAATGGTTATAGGAATCTTCAAATGACATAGATGATTCGAGAGGAGGGAACAGATATTGGATAAAGATAATTCGAGGGAAATACAATTCAAAGAGGAATTGGTGCGCAAGGCGAAGAATGGAGATACGAAAGCATTTTCCCTGTTATATGCCGGCGTTTGCAAGGAAATGTATAAATTCGCATTATATATGATGAAGCATACAGAAGATGCAGAAGACGCGGTAAGTGAGACCGTTATATCTGCATTTGAAAATATTGCGAAGCTCAAGAATGAGAGTAGTTTTAAAAGCTGGATTTTTACAATTTTAGGAAATCAATGCAGAAAAATGTTGGGAAAGCGTGGAAATCATGCATCAGAGGAAGCGACACCAGAAGCTGGGCACGAACCGGACTATGAGCAGCATTTTGATGTGAAGGAAGCATTTGCAAGGCTTGAGGAAGAAGAGCGTATGATACTTTCGTATTCTGTGTTCGCTGGATATGGAAGTGAGGAAATCGCGCAGGTGCTTGAGATGAATGCTGCAACGGTTCGATCAAAGAAAAGCAGGGCACTTGGGAAGATGCGTAAGATGTTGGAAGCAGGATGATCGTACAGGATGATCTTATAAGAGATGGGTTTGAAAAAAGAATAGAAGAAGGAGGCGGAAAAGATGGAAGAAAATAGAGAAAAGAACAACAAGAAGATTGAGGATGAAAAGCGTTTAGAGCAGGATTTGAGACAGATGGCAGATGATGTGATTCTTCCGGACTCACTGGAACCGGAGGCAATTCAGAAAATGCTTCAGGCAAGACAGGAAGAAAAGCAGCAGGGATCAAAAGCCAAAAAGAAGAGCTGGAAACGTATCGTGCCGATCGCAGCGGCGGCATGTGTCTGTGTGATAGTTGGAGCGACAGTTGGAATCAAGCAGATTAATAAAGGAAACAACAAAACATTAGATGCAGCGACTATCGCATCAGCAGCAGATCAGACAGAGACAACCCAGACACTTACAACAGCGAAAGATTATAAAGAAATTGAAAAATGTATCAAAGAATATAATAAGCAGATGGCACGGGATAACAACAGTATGGCTATCGGACTATATGAAAGTGCGTCTTCGGCAGACGCAGCAACAGCAGAAAGCAGTAATGTTAGTGATACCGGAGCTTATTCGGACACGAATGTCCGTGAGAATGGCGTGGGGGAAGCCGATATTGTCAAAACCGATGGAAAAAATATTTATACATTGTGTCGGAGTGTTGTGACGATTACAGCTATTGATAATGGGTCAATGGAAAAGCTGGCCTCGATCGAACAGGATGCAGAACGCTATGTAGAAGACATTTATGTCCAGGATGATAAATTAGTTCTGTTTGGAACATTAGGAAGACAGGTGGGAAATTCAGAGGATTCAGAAGCTTATGATGGATATTATGAGAACAATACGTATGTCCAGGTATATGACATCAGTGACCCGTCAAATCCGAAAGAGATCGGTAACATGGAACAGAGCGGAGGATATAATACATCCAGGATTGTTGATGGATATGTCTATGTGCTTAGTCAGTTCCATCCTTACAAAGACAATGTTACAGCAAGAGATCTGTGGTATATTCCGGAAGTGCAGGGAAAATCTATCGAAGCAGAAAATATTTATATGCCACAGGAAGCAGAAGGAAATGAATATACGATCATTACAGCATTTTCATTAGATGATCCGTCAGAAAAAACAGACAGTAAGGCAGTCTTTGGTTATTCAGATGTGTGCTATGTAAGCGAAAATAATATTTATATTACAAGTAATTATTATGAAGATTCAGATGTGAGCAGAACGCTGATCCGCAAGATTTCTTATACAGACGGAAAGCTTGCTGGTGTTGCGCAGACGAAGATCAAGGGAATGCTGAACGATTCTTTCAGCATTGACGAGTATGAAGGAAACCTTAGATTAGTTACAACAATTGATGAAATTTATTCGAATGATGATATTATGCCATTGAATGAGACCGCAGATGAGACGGCTGATAAGAACGGAACAACGGATAAATCAGATGCAAGTAAGGTGACGGAGAAGGCTGTGGCAGAAAATGTAAAGGATGCGGTACCTGGTACAAATTCGCTTTATGTGCTGAATGACAAACTGGAGATCATTGGCTCCATTCACAATCTGGCAAAAGATGAAACAATCTATTCCGCAAGATTTATGGGAGATACAGGATATTTCGTTACTTACCGTCAGGTGGATCCATTGTTCTCGGTAGATCTTTCCGATCCAGAGAATCCGAAGATTCTTGGAGAGCTTAAGATTCCTGGATTTTCCGAATATCTGCATCCATATGGAGACGGAAAACTGCTTGGCATAGGGATGGATGTAAGTGAAGATGGATTTACAACAGAAGGTGTGAAACTTTCGATGTTTAATGTTGCAGATCCATCCAATGTAACAGAGGAAAATAAGTATACGATTGAGGAAAGCTATGGCACAGATGTAGGATACAATTATAAAGGTGTATTTGTAGATGTTCAGAAGAATCTGTTCGGGTTTGTTACCTATCATGATGGAGTGACTTATCAGTTGTATACGTATGATGAGGCAGAAGGATTCAAAGAAGTGATGAGCAGACAGCTGAGCGGATATGAAGGCAGCAGAGGACTGTATATTGGTGACGTATTCTATCTTGTAAGCGGAAATATGATAGAATCTTATTCCATGAATGGATTTGAGAAGATGGATGATATTGTTCTGTAAACAATTTGTAACTGTTCAGAGCTAACCTCCAAAATACTACGCATTTTGGAGGTTGGCGTATCCGCCAAATAAAATTTCAAAAACAGTCTAAAAAATGCAAGCATTTTA
>OMCD01001744.1_pt1 | contig 12140 bp, 10 predicted proteins | sample 1674171 | NCBI WGS metagenome assembly OMCD01 (sample SAMEA103958149, study PRJEB25191) | human gut metagenome | biome: human-associated habitat [ENVO:00009003]; feature: intestine environment [ENVO:2100002]; material: feces | place: Germany | collected 2013/2015
CGAGCGTAATATGGCAGGGCTGGCTCGAGGCGACCACGTTGAGCTTGCGCAGGCGGTCGATGTCCTCGGGCAGAAGGTTCTCTAGGTGCTCGAGCGTGTTATGGCCGTGCTGGGGCAGGCCGTACAGGTCGGCCGCTTCCTCGAAGATATCCAGCGCGGCATGAATCGCACCGTCACCAATAACGTGGATGCGTACGGTATGACCGCGCTCCGCGGCCGCCAGAACCAGTTTGCGCATGCGCTCAGCCGGGACCGTCAGACGACCCTGGTCGCCCGGGAAGCGCGGATTGGTATAGGGCTCGGTGAGATATGCCGTGTGTTCGCTCGACACGCCGTCGAAGAACTGCTTAAAACCTGGCGCCGAAAGCAGCGCGTTGTTCGCGTAACGTACCTGGAGCTCTTCTAGACGCGACTGGTCATCCAGCAGCGTGGGGAACAGATGGGCACGAATGCCCAGCTTGCCGGTCGTCTGCAGCTTGTCGTAGACATCGTCGCGGATAAAATCACAGCCCGGCATGGGCATGAGCGACATATCGCAGATCGAGGTGATGCCCTGCTCGGCCATGCGCCTCATTTGATCGGCGTAAGCGCTTGCGATGCGATCTTCGCCCAGCCACTCAAGACAGCGCGGCAACAGCTGCATGGCAGCCGCTTCGTGAGCAATGCCCGTGAGCTCGCCGTTTGCGTCCTTGTCGTAGCTGCCGCCCGCCGGCGGCTCGCTGTCGCGCGTGACGCCGAGCGCCTCGAGTGCGCGGCTGTTGAGCCACAGCGTGTGGCCGTCGCCCGAGTACATAACGCAGGGACGATCGGGGAATGCCGCATCGAGCGACGCCTTGGTAGGATGCTCGGGCGGGTCCCAACGGTAGTCGCGCCAGCCCTGCGTCACAACCCAAGCGTCGTCGGGCAGGTCCTGGGAAAACTCGAGCGCGTGCCGCACCAGCGCCGCCTCTGACGTGCCCATATCCATGAGCATGTACGGCGAGGAACCGACCGAGGTGTGGAAGAAGTGCAGATGAGCGTCATGGAAACCGGGACAGATGAACTGCTCGCCGTAATCGACCACCGGCGTGGCGGCAGGTGCGGCGGCAATCACGTCATCGGGCGCGCCGACTGCGACGATACGATCACCTGCGATGGCGATCGCCAGCTCGCGGGCGGTATCGATACCGTCTTGGGCGGTAAAAACGTTCTTGGAGCGGATAATCCGATCGATATGTTGCATGGGTATCCCCATCTCTGGCAGGAAATACAACACCCCCGAGTGTACTCCCCCGCCCTTGCAACAAAACCCCAAGCGGCAAACGGCAACTTTACCAGCCCTAGCGGCAGGTGGCATACTGGAGAGAGCCTGTACGATTTTGCGATCAACCCAGCAAGGAGCAAATCGACCATGACGAAGACCAAGGCACAGCAGATTATGGCGGCAACCGAGGTTCGCGCGGCAGACGACGTCACCGCGGCCATCCGAGATATCGCCGCCGAGTTTGAGCCCTACATCATCAAGCAGCGCCGGCACTTCCATAAGCACCCGGAGCTGAGCCTTGCCGAGGAGCGCACGACCTCCGACATCGCCAACCAGCTCGACGCCATGAATATCCCCTACGAGCGTCCGCTCAAGACCGGCTTGGTGGCAACGCTTCGCGGTACCGCGCCGGATGCCTACCGCGAGGACGGCACGCCGCGCCGCCGCATCCTGCTGCGCGCCGATATCGACGCCCTGCCCGTCACCGAGCAGACCGGCGAGGAGTTCGCCAGCGTCAATGAGGGTTGCATGCACGCCTGCGGTCACGACTGCCACATCGCCATGATGCTCGGCACGCTGCAAATCCTGCGCCACATGACCGATGACATCCACGGCGAGGTCCGCATCGTGTTCCAGCCCAGCGAGGAAAACGGCCAGGGTGCCAAGCTCATGATCGGCACCGGCGTGCTCGACGGCGTCGACGGCGCCTACGCCGCACATATCTGGAGCGAGGTCGACACCGGCACCGTAAGCTGCGAGCCCGGCCCGCGCATGGCCAATACCGACTGGTTCCGCATCGACGTCCGCGGCACCTCATGCCACGGCGCCATGCCCCAGCGCGGCCACGACGCCGTTATGGTGGCGGCAGAGATTGTCAACGCCCTGCAGACCATCGTCTCGCGCGAAATCAGCCCCTACGAGCCTGCTGTCATCACCGTCGGCGAGCTCCATGGCGGCACCGCGCGCAACGTTATCGCCGGCACCGCCTACCTCGCCGGCACGGTGCGCACCTATGGCGACAAGACGCACGAGGAAATGCCCGAGCTTATGCGCCGCATCGTGGAGCACACCGCGGCAGCCCTGGGCGCCGAGGCCGAACTTACCGACTACACCATCGCCAACTACAAGGTCGAAAACGATGCCGCCTCGAGCGAGCGTTGTCGTCAGGCCGTGGTCAAGTGCCTGGGTGCAGCCGGCGAAGGCCATTATCGCGGCACACTTTCGGGCGAGGACTTCTCGGAGTATCTGCGCCGCGTGCCGGGCGTGCTCGCCTTTGTTGGCACGCGCAACCCCCAGATTGGTGCCACGTACGCCCAACATTCTTGCTTCTACAAGATTGACGAGTCGGTGCTGGCCAAGGGTTCCATGGTAGCCGCCCAGTATGCCATCGACTTTTTGGCCGAGCCCACGCAAGAGGAGCTCGACGGCCCCACGATCGCCGCGGTTGCCGAGACCAACCCCGACTTGGCCGCCAAGCTGCGCTCTGCCAAGGCCACGGCTGCAGAAGCGCGCGACGCCATGCACGATGCTCGCACCGCCCGCCATGCTGCAATCAAGGGCATCCACGATGCGCGGGCTGCCGCTCGCCACGAGGAGAAGCGCGACGAGTAGCCGTCGCGCCCACCCATAACAACCTGGCTAGAGCAAAGCGGGGGCGAACGTTATCTCAACGTTCGCCCCCGCTTATGTGTCGACCGCTTTTCTAGCACGTCCTCCGTCACGACAGGTAAGAGCGAAGGATGGTGAGCCAGCGTGGGGCTTCGAGGTGGATGATGTCGTCGGGAACTCCGGCGGGCGCATGGCCGCCAAAGAGCAGGCCGGCATCTGCTGGATTGATGAGGCGCACGATCCATACGGCGACGACCAGCACGCACAACACGGTGACCGCAATGTCGATACCACGCTTTAGCTTGCTCGATACCACCTCCTCGCGCACGAACGCGAGCACAAACGCAATCGGCACCACCCAAAACAGCGGATGGTAGGCAAAGGCCGCCGCAAAATCGAGGCGCAGCGCCGCCAGCCACGCCCTCGTCATGCCGCATCCCGGACAAGGAATGCCCGTCATCAATCGAAAAATGCAGCCAATGTCGAGCAGATAGAGCGCGAGCCAGGCGACAAAGAGCGCCCCGATGCAAGAAAGGGCGCGGCGAAGGAGCTCCGCCGCGCCCTTATGTCCCTGAGTGTTACTCACAATGCCTTGACCGTTAGGCACGAGCGCCAAGACGGGTGTTGTACACCGTTGCCAGAGCGTTGGTGTTCTTGATGATGATGTTCATGGAAAAGATGGGGCCAAGGCCGCACAGCAGCACGCCGATAATCTGCCACATAAGAACGGTGGTACCGTTCCTGGAACATCAGGCCGTAGCGAGGAGCATTGGCCTGTAGGCGGTTGCCAATCTTGTAATACCAGTAGTACGCATAGAAACCGCAGGTCACGAACGACAGCAGGATGAATGCTGCCAGACCCGGTGTGGAATCGCCGTCATCCTGGCACATGACATTGATGTCGCGGGCGAGGCAATAGAGGAAGTAATACGAATAGATGCCGCAGGTCACGATGGAAAGCAGGAGCCAGCCGATCACGCTACGGTCGGTCTTAATCGGACCATAGCCCATCGGGGCAGGTGCAGGCTGCTGAGCATACTGTTGCTGTCCGGTGTACTGCTGCTGGCCGGTGTACTGCTGCTGAGGCTGGGGCGCAGGCTGAATAGCCTGGGCCGGAGCGGGCTGGGGTTGAGGCGCGGGCTGCGGCACCGGCTGCGGGGCCGGAGCGGCAGGAGCGGCACCAACGGCGGATCCGCAAACAGGGCAGAATTTGGCATCATCCGAAATGGGAGAACCACAAGTAGGACAGAACATAACCCTCTCCTTTTCCTAAGGCGTTGCACGCCTTCAAACCTTACACGTCTATGTTCTCAACAATAGCCGCGACGTTGTTGCGCAACATTGACCAATTTCCGAGAAATTTTGCTGCAACCGTTTTCCCAGGCATTTTCTTGCTTTCGCAGTAAAAAAGGCACCCCGGGCTCAGTTGCCCAGGGTGCCTCGACCGACTATTCGGTTTGATTGTTTTCGGCAGCAGGATTATCGCCCGGCTCATCCGCCGGCGTGGCAACAGCAGTCCAATCGGGTTCCACAGGCGTGGCCTCGGGCGCGGGGGCCGGTGCCGGAGCAGACGTGGGCGCGGGCGCCGGTGCAGACGTGGGCGCAGGTGCGGGTGCAGGCGCGGCGCCAGCGGCCATGGGATTGAAGCCCGCAGGCGTAGGCTTCTTCTCGCCCGGAAGCACAAACGTCAGAACATCGTCGGTATCCTCGTCGGACCACTCGCTGGCATGGCGTGCTGCCCAATAGCCAACGGCGCGATACTTGAGCATCTTGCCAAACACTTTCAGGAACACCGTGACAAAGGCAACAACCATCAAGAACAGAATGAGTGTGATGCCGCCGCCCGTGATGATTGCCTCGAGGCCCGAAGGACGAGAATAGTAGCCGTAGTAGCCATAGCTGCTAATGCCCAGCGCGGCAACAAAGCTAAAGATGGCGGTGAAGATCCACGTGATGATGTGCGACACGATGCCCGTCAAAAACTCGGGGAGAATCGATGCGCAGAACAACTTGCCCAGGTTGGCCTTATAGGACTTCCAGACCTTCTCAAGCGAAAAAGCGCTCTCGACGCGACCAGCGACCGCAAAGTGCATCACAGCGGCATCGCCAAACATCTTAAACAGAATGCCCAGCACCAGTGAAACGATCACAGCAAAGACGAGCAGGCCCATCGACCCAACAAGCGCGCCCTCGAGACCGCGCGACCCGTAAAAATAGTACGAACCGACAGTGCCGATCACAGCGCTCTCGATCGCCGAAAGCACCACGCCAATCACCGGGATTACGGCGATGAACTCGAGCACACCCGTAATGACAGACGAGAAAATGCCCAGGCCAAACGAGGTCGAGCGCAACAACGGGCGCTCCATACCGTTATCGTCCTTGAGCGACAGGTCGCGGCCCCACTCGATAGCAAAGCCCGCGCCGCACACGCTTGCCACGTATGCGAGCAAAAAGCCAATGGCCGCTGCGATACCGCCGATAACGGGGATAAACAGCACCAGCACCGAGACGACACAGATCAGCGCCGGTAAAAATGCAATCTGGCATACGCGAACCAAGGCGCCAGGAACCTTGAGCATGTCGTTGAAGGCCTGAGCCATGCAACCCTTGGGCACGTTCATCACCGGCTGGGGCGCAACGAACGGCTGAGGCTGAGGTTGGACAAACGGCTGGCCCTGCGGTTGGGGTTGGGGCTGAGGCTGGCCCTGCGGTTGGGGCTGAGGCTGGCCCTGCGGGGCAGAACCGGCAGCGGCATGGGGAGCCTCAGTATTAGGAGCACCGCACACGCCGCAGAACTTGTCGTTATCGCCCATAGGGGCGCCACACTGCGAACAGAACATCGAAATCATCCCTTCGTATCTAGAGCGAATCACCTGGATCGCAAACGATGTCTTTGGCATCATTATCGCCCAATGTGGGGACAAATACTCCAAGATGGCCGATCTGCAGCGTAGACAGCTTTATTCAATGATTCGAAGGGTGCATCTGCACTAGTTCGTGCCGCGGAAGCCCTTGCCCACGATCTCGGAGCTGTCAACAATCGTGATAAACGCACCCGGATCGATATCGCGGACATAACGGCGCAGCTGCACGGCTTCGCGACGGCTCAGCACGCTCATAATCACCGTAACGCACTTGCCGGAGAAGGCACCGTAGCCGCGGCTGATGGTCGCCGTACGGTTGAGATGCTTGACGATAAACTCCTCGACTTTGCGCGGCTCGGAACAAATGACGGTACAGACCTTGCGCAAGTGAATGCTCTCGATGGCCTTGTCGACCACGAGCGTCTTGGCAAACAGGCCGAGCACGCAGTACAGGCCAACACGCGGACCGTACAAAAAGGCCGCGATGGCCACGATGCCGATATCGACCAGCAGCAAGGCGCGTCCGATCTCGAGCGTCGTGCGGCGCTTAAGGATCATGGCGAGAATGTCGGTACCGCCCGTAGAGGCGCCAATGTCAAAGACGATGGCGCTGCCGAGTGCCGGCAAAATGACAGCGAAGCATAAGTCGAGCCACATATCGCCCGTCATCGAAACATCGGTCGGAATGAACAGCTCGAACAGCGAAACGTAGGCAGAAAGAGCAAAGGAGGCGAAGACGCTCCAAAGAATCGCCTTGCGATCCAAGAAGATGAAGCCCAGGACGACCAGGACCGCATTGATGATCCACATAAAGACGCCGACGGGCAGGGTCGGGAACAGCGTGGACAGAATGACCGACACGCCCGAGGTGCCGCCGAAAGCAAAGTGGTTGGGCGTTTTGAACGCCACGATGGCAAAGGCCGTAAGGATCAGGCCCAGGTTGAGTTCGCCAAAGAAGCGCAAGAAGCCCGGCTCCTGGCTACGCTTGCGACCGGCACGCTCGCCTTGCTCAATAACATCGCGATCGACCACGCTCTCCATCGGCACCACGGGAGGACGGTGCACCTCCTCGGCAGCGCGCGATGCCGCCTCCGCTGCAGCGGCCTCGATTGCCCATGCCTTACTTTCTGTCTCGTTGACGTCGGCCATTACGGCAACCCTTCGTTAACAATTTGGAAACAATTCGCCCATTAGGGTAACGCGGAACACAACGATTGCAACCCCTCATTTGATGAGCGGCATGCCTTCATCGGGGACATATAAAAAGGCCGGTCGCGCTTTTGCATGCGCGACCGGCCGTTAAACGTTTTCGCAGATAAAACCTGCCTAAATAACCATCCCTTTTTGGTAGGTTACTCGTGCTGGCTGGCGTGGTGCTCGTACTCCTCGGGGGTGATAACGTCCTCGATGCGCAGGTTGACGCCTGCAACCTCAAGGCCGGTCATTGCAGCCAAGCGCTCGGTGACGCGCGCCTTGACGTCATCGAAAATTGCGGGCGCATAGGCGCCGTACTCGATGATGACCGAAATGTTGACGACCACGCGGTTGTCATCGGTGACCTCGACCGTCACGCCCTTGGTCAGATTTTCGGCACCAAACTGCTCCTGCACAAAGTGCATGAGGTTGCCCTTCATGCCCAACACGTGCGGCACCTCGCGAGTGGCCATGGCGACAATCTTCTCGATCACGCCGTTGGAATAGGTCAGCGAGTCCTCAGACTCGTCCGCTTCCTCGTCGTCCTCGTCCGCTTCGTCTTCGGACTCTGCCTCGACGAGTGCCTCGTCCTCGAGCGTTACGTCCTCCGCCTCGGCGGCGACGGCCTCGTTCGCCTCGAACTCGGTATCGGCTACATCGACCTTCGTGTTAAAAGCCATGGTTCCTCCTTATGCCTGCCGCGGATGCGACAGTCGAATACATATTAGCGGCCGCTAAACAGGCGCCCGAAGAAGTTGACGATGCCGTTTTCGCCATCACGAATCTGGCCAATCACGGCACCGATCAGTACAAAGAACGCGATCACGAGCGTATCCCACAGGCCCAGCGTAAGCACCAGCACAGCGAGGATAAAGCCAGCGACGGCGCCGAGCGTAGTGTTGGGATGGTGTACGGCGTAGCTCCAGATGGCAGCACCCGTGCCCTTGATGAGACCCATGGCCTCGTCAAAGTCGTTAGCGGCGTTGTCGTGCTGCTCGCTGGCCTCGGGTTTGATGTCGACGGCGTCGCTTGCCGGCGCGGCACTCTGATCGATCGTTAAGCGCGGCGTGCGGGCGATCTTGTCTTGATTGGTATCACTCACCGGAAACCTCCACGGTCTGGACGGTAGTCTTGGACGGCAAAAAGCGAACGCGCGCGGTCGTGCCTGGCGTGCCGAGCATGGTGTCGCAGGCCTGCTCAATACGCTGCTGCATCGCGGTGGCAAGAGAAGCAACGTCTTTATCATCGAGCGCGATGGCTTCGACCTTAAAACGGACGCGCGATTCGTCGGAACCCTGAACACGCGCCTCGATATGCTCGACCATCACGCGGTCATCGCGTTCGGCAGCAGCGCGGGCACACGAGGAGAGAGCCGCGAGCGTGACCTCGATATTGCGCTCCCCTGCCGGGTGCACGCAGGACGGTTCGCGGTGGGCGAACATCAGGCGGAAAAAACTCACCAGTACGCCAAGCGCCACAACGCCGGCACACACTGTGACGACGATACGCGGCGCAGCGTCGCGCATCAGCAACATAAAGCGGTACGTATACGGTCCCCAAAACTGGCAGACAAGCGTACCCAGCGCCACGATGGCGGCGGTAAGGTACACGATTGCTAGGGCTCGTTTGAGCACGCGCATGCGGCGCTCCTTTCGGATCTCGGTCCACAGAATGCAAAACGGTTCGCATCATTATAAAAGAGCCGGGTCCGGTGCCATACGCACGCGGATCCGGCTCATCTATTCCACGAGGCTTGCATGCTCGCTTCATTATGCCCAGATATGCACGGCTTAACCCGTGCAGGCGCTACTCCTCCTCGAGGGCAGCGATGACCTCGTCGGTCATGTCCATGGTGCTGTAAACATCCTGGACGTCGTCGAGCTCCTCGAGACGGTCGATGAGGCGCTGAACCTTCTTGGCGTCGGTACCGGAGACCTCGGTCGGGGTGGTCGGGACCATAGTGGTCTCGGAACCCTTGACCTGGATGCCCTGCTCCTCGAGTGCCTTGGAAACAGCCATGACGTCGTTGGCAGCGGTCCAGACGATCCACTCCTCGCCGGCGTCCTCGTAGTCCTCGCCACCGGCCTCGGCGATCGCCATCATAAACTCATCCTCGTCACCGGCAGCACCGTTGGCGATCATGGTCTCCTTCTTGGCGTTCTCGTCCAGGACCTCCTTGGCAACGACGATCTGGCCCTTGCGCTCAAACTGGAAGGCGACGGAACCGGAGGTGCCCAGGTTGCCACCAGCGTGGGAGAAGGCGGAACGGACGTCGGCGGCGGTACGGTTGCGGTTATCGGTCAGGCAGTCGACGTAGACGGCGACACCGGCGGGACCGTAACCCTCGTACACGATGTTCTCGTAGACAGCGGCGTCGGCACCCGAACCAAATGCCTTGTCGATAGCGGACTTGATCTTGTCCTTAGGCATGGACTGAGCCTTGGCCTTGGCAACGGCAGCAGCGAGGCTGGCGTTGTTCTCGGGCAGCGGGTCGCCGCCGAGACGGGCAGCAACGGTGATGTTGCGGCTGAGCTTGGAGAAGAGGGCGGAACGCTTGGCGTCCTGCGCGCCCTTACGATGCTTGGTTGTGGCCCACTTAGAGTGTCCGGACATACGTGTCTCCTATCGGTTTCGACCTAAAGCCCAGCGCAGATGCTCGGGCAATATAAACAAACGTCGTTATGATATACCTACTAGCCTGCGAGATAAACCCCAAAATAAAGGCGTCGTGATGATGCAGCCCCTTGGTGCAAGGAGATCAGGCCTGTTTACGCCAATGTGGTGCAGATTAAGCTGACCCCAATGCACCAAGTTAGGACCAGAGGAGGTCGCTGCGGGTGATCGTGGCGCCGATGGCAAAGGGCATGCAGGCGATGACCGGGTACAGGTAGCGCATGTAGGTCGAGCCGTTGCAGGGGCCGATCAGGCACACGGCGAGCACGCCCAGCAGCGGTATCCAGATAGCCAGCGCGCGCCACGAATGGCGGCGCAACAGGTAGACCACCACGACGATCATGATCCACACGTAGGTGGCCGAGCTCATGGTGAGCGAGATAAACGGGACGCGCTGCACCGCCACGCGATACAGGTTAATCAGGTGGTCGCACCACCGCACCGCCTTGCTATCGACCGGATGGAAGTCAAAGTACTTGAGGTTATCGGGCTTCGCCATGATCTCGGCACTGCGCGCCGTGCTGTAGACCCATGCGTCGCTAGCGCTCGGATAAAAATACCCATAGTAGTTATTGATGAGCGCCGAGATATAGCACCCGGGGTCCTTTTTGAACATCTGCGCCCACACCTCAAAATAGGCCTTGATGTCCTCCTGCGAGGCGTACTCGTTAAAGCAATTTTTGACGGCATCCGACTTATCCGGGTTGTAACGGCGGCCCAGATTCTCGTACTTGAGCACACGGTCGATCACGGCACGCTCCTCGTCGGTCACCAGGCCGTCGCAGGGCGCCTCTACGATCGTGCCGTCCTCCTTAACCGTAGGATTCACGCCCGAGTTAAGACCGTCGTGCTTTTGCACAAAACGCGCCGTCTGCTGGAACGGAATCGAAAGCACCTCGCGCTTGGAGCCGGGCGTGATGTCGTGCGCCGGCATAAAGACCTTGGTGAAGTACATATTAGAGACAAGACAAAGTGCCAGTACCGCAAGGATGCCAACCCAGCGCAAGCGCGGCACGCGAATCGTGGGCGCAGCACTATCCTGCTTAGCTGCACGGCGAGCCGCATGCGTATCCCAGGCGCAAGACGCCGCCGCGATCACGCACGCCGCCAGCGGAAACACCAAGCCGCCGTTACGCAAAAACGTGGAACCCAGAGCACCCAGAACGAGCAGCAACCAGTCGTGGCGCGCAAAAAGAACGGGCCTGGGCTCGCCCACGCGCTCGGCGTTCGCATCACGACGGGGCAGGCCGCAGGCAACGAGCTTGACGGTCTGCACCAGCAAAACCAAAAATGCATCGGCAAAGAACACGTCTTTGGTAAGCAGTGCCGCGTAGTTAGAGAACATCGGCATAAACGCAAAGAACAGCAGCGCCACGCCACGAACGGGCATGCTGACGCCAAACTTTCGTAGCGACGAGATGGAATAGGCCATGCAGGCGGCCGTGATGACAAATTGGGCACAGGTGTAGATGGCAAGCCCCGCATTGGCGCTGTTGAATAGCGAAAGCCCCAGTTGCACACACGAGCCGATGATGGCCGTGTGCACCACCGGATGATGGCCGTTGAGCAGCACGTTGGGGTTAAGCAGGCGTAGGTAATCGCTCGTGCCGTTGGGGTAGTTGAACCATTGGCGGATCTGCGCGCCCGTATCTCCCATAAAGAGGCCGGGCAGCGAGGCGATAAGCGTGGGCGCCCAGACAATCATGAGCACAAGAAACGGCCCGACAAAGGGATGAACCGAGAGCACGGCGTGGGCAACACGCCACACGCGGCCAAAATGTGCCTCCGAAAACGGGATGCGGCGGGAGCTCAACCAATCCAAAAACTCAAAAGCCAGATAGAAGGCCACAATCGCCAGAAGCATCCAGCCCGCGCCGCCAATCCAGGCGCAGATAACGCGCGCTTTGTCGCCCAGCACAATCTCGGCCGAATCGGTAAGGTCGTAGCTACGGCCAAACACCATGCAAACGGCAAAGAACAGCGATGGCAGCACGACCGACGGGCGCCAAGCGTCACCGCGGCCAAAGAACACATAGCGAAACGGCAGCGTGAGCAAACAGGCAAGTGCGAGCAGCATCACTGCGTCGGTATGGCCGGCAAACGAGAGAAGTACCTCGTAGCACACATAGAGCGTGCCCGTCGCCTTGGGGTCGATCGCCAGGACCGCGTTGCTCGACACCGGAGCGGGATCGATGGAAAACGCCGTGGTCGCCAGCAGGGCGAGCAAAAATGCGACGAGCGTCTGCTTGGCGGGATAGCGCTTAAACCAAACGATGCGGGCAGCGTCGCGCGCAGCCGTTGCGGAGAGGTCGGGATCCTTCACAGTCCGAATAGCCTTTCTAGAAACCTGCCAAAAAGGGACAGGTTTATTTTGGCAGGTTTTATCTGGGGAAACGTTACGGTTCTGTCATCGTTGCCCGGCAAAACCACCACAAAGGTGCCTGTCCCCTTTGTGGTGGTATGTGGCGGCTAGGCGTCGAGGTAGATGCGCTGGGGACGGTTGCGGCGGAGGGCAAAGACGACGAGCGCCAGGCCCGCAATCACGAGTGGCAGAC
>OMCD01001758.1_pt1 | contig 12025 bp, 10 predicted proteins | sample 1674171 | NCBI WGS metagenome assembly OMCD01 (sample SAMEA103958149, study PRJEB25191) | human gut metagenome | biome: human-associated habitat [ENVO:00009003]; feature: intestine environment [ENVO:2100002]; material: feces | place: Germany | collected 2013/2015
GCCAGAGGCTCCCCTACTAGGGGAGCTGTCTGCGAAGCAGACTGAGAGGTTGTACTAAGACGGAGCCTTCCGGTCGTCCAAAGGCTCCCCCTTTGGGGGAGCTGGCGCGAAGCGCCTGAGAGGGCAAGGCCGCTGCCAGACAGCTCTGACACAGCGATAATATCGCTCTGACAAAACAACTGCTTATCGCTGCGCAGCGGCTCTTTCCTGCCGGGCTTGCCCTCTCCGTCACCTTCGGTGCCACCTCTCCCAAAGGGAGAGGCTTTGGCTCACGGGCAAGCCTTTTCTCACATCCCCTTCGGCCTCTGCCACTCCTTCACATCCTTGACCTCATCGTACATGGCGCAGTAGCTGTCGTAGCGGGTCTGGGAGAGCTTGCCCTCCGCGAGGGCGGCGCGGACGGCGCAGCCCTTCTCGGAGCGGTGGGAGCAGCCGGTGAACTGGCACGCGCCGAGGTAAGGCCCGAACTCCGGGAAGGCGTGTTCCAGAGCCTCTTTCGGGATGAAGCCCGCCCGGCTGGCCTCGAGGCTGGCGAAGCCCGGGGTGTCGGCAATGCGGCCCCCGAAGGCTTCAAAGATGGTCACCTCCCGGGTGGTGTGACGGCCTCGGCCCAGCTTCTGGCTGATGGCGGCGGTCTGACGCTCCACGTCGGGCAGGAGGGCGTTCAGCAGGGTGGATTTGCCCACGCCGGAGTTGCCGCAGAAGGCGCAGAGACGGCCATTGATCCAGTGCCTGATGTCGTCCAGACCCTCGCCGGTGGCGTAGTCGATGCGGATGAAGGGCAGGGTCGATTTTTCGTAGGCGCTGCGCAGAAACTCCGCCTCGGCGAGGTCGCTTTTGGTGCAGACGATGACGGGCTGGACGCCCTTGTCCACCGCGATGGCCGAGAGCTTATCCAGCACGAGGGTGCTGGGGGTGGGCTGGGTGGTGCTTGCCACGAGGAACAGCACGTCGAGGTTCGCCATGGGCGGGCGGACAAAGACGTTCCGCCGGGGCGCGATGGCCGCGATGACCGCCCCGCCGTTCTCGGTCTCCAGCGTCACCACGTCGCCCGCCACGGGGGTGATCTTCTGCTTGCGGAAGATGCCCCGGGGCTTGCACTCCACGATGCCTTCCGACGTCTTAACGTAATAAAATCCGCCGATGCCTTTTGTGATATAACCTGTCATACCTTCTCCTTTAGCCCAGCCAGGACGTCCACCAGTCGCTGAGACCGCCGCCGGTGGACGAAGACGAGCTGGCGCCGGTGCTCTCGCTGGAAGAGCTGCTGCCCCCGAAGAGGCCGCCCAACCAGCCGCCGGAGCCGTCGCTGCTGGCGGTGCTCTCGCTGGGTGCTTCGGGTTCCGGTGCAGGCTCAGGGCCTGCGCTGACCACGACGCTGACCCGGGTGTTCAGCTTGGCCGATGCGCCCTCGCCGGGGTTCTGGCTGATGATGCTGCCCACTGGCTGGTCGCTGTACTGCTCCGTCTGGCTACCCAGACCCAGTTTCCGCTGCACCAGCAGGGTACGGGCGTCGTTCACGTTCATGCCGATGAGGCTGGGGACTTTGGTGGTGGTGGCCACCTGCGGGCGGCTGACGTAGATCACCACCGTGGTGCCTGCGGCCACCTGACTGCCTGCGGCGGGGTCGGTGCGGATGATGGAGCCTGCGGCCACCGACTCATCCACGGCCTGTGTGACCAGCACCGACACGCCCAGGTCCTTCAGCTGCTGTTCGCCGTCGGCCTGCACGTAGTTGGTCAGGTCGGGGACGGTGACGTAGTGGATGCCGAGGCTGACGGTGAGGGTCACGCTCTGGCCCTCGCGGACGGTGCGGCCCGCCACCGGCGACTGCTTGTAGACATGGCCTGCGGCGTAGTCGTTGTTGTACTCCTCTTCCCAGTTGACGACCACCTGACCGGAGGCCACCTGCTCAGAGGCGTTCACCTCGTCCTGGGTCATGCCGCTGAAATCGCCCAGCACGATGTCGGCGCGGTCGGTCATGATGTTGCTGGAATCGTTCAGGATGGTCCAGCACAGGGCCGCACAGGCCAGCGCAAAGGCCGTCGTGATGCCCAGCAGCACCGGCATAAAGCCGCTGCGCTTCTTCTTTTTCGCCTTAGCTTTGGGGCGGGCGGGATTCGCCGCCGGTCTCTCCGGGGGTCTGCGGATGCTGCGTTTCTGCGGCATGGGGTCATTCACCACCTTTTCAGGTTCTTCCTTTACATATTGATACTGGAACGTGACGGAGGGGTCCTGCACGTAGGCATCCAGCGCTTCCAGCATCTCTGCGGCGCTGGAATACCGGTTGACCGGCAGCTTCGCCATGGCGCGTTCCGTGATCTGGACGAGGCCCAGCGGCACCTCCGGGGCAAGCTCGGCCAGCGGCTTCGGGGTGTCCCGTATCTGCTTGCGGGCCACCTCCACCATGTCGTCGGCGTCGAAGGGCAGCCTGCCCGAGAGCATCTCGTACATCATGACGCCCACGGAGTAGATGTCGCTCTTGGGGTCGGTCTCCTCCCCCTTCGCCTGTTCGGGGCTGATGTAGTGGACGCTGCCCATGGCCTTTTTGCCGTTCTGTATCTGGTTCTCGGCCCGGGAGATGCGGGCGATGCCAAAGTCCATCATCCGCAGCTGGCCGTTGTCCAGCAGCATGATGTTCTGGGGCTTGATGTCCCGGTGGACGACGCCGTTGCGGTGGGCGTGGTCAAGGGCGCGGAGGATCTGGGCGATGAAGTGGACGGTCTCCCGGCTGGTGATCTTGCCGCCCCGCTCGTTGAGGTACTCCCGGAGGGTCATGCCCTCCACGCACTCCATGACGATATACTGTAAGTTTTCGCTGACAGAGACGTCGTAGACCTTGACGATGTTGGGGTGGTTGAGCAGGGAGATGGCCTTGGACTCGTTCTTGAAGCGGCGGACGAGGTCGGCGTCATGCATCAGCTCCTGACGCAGCACCTTGACGGCCACCACCGTGCCTTCCGGCACAGGCCCGCCGGGGGCAGAGACCACGGCCTTGTAGACGTTGGCCATGCCGCCTGCGCCGATGAGCTCCTGAATGGTGTAGAGCCCGTCCAGCGTCTTGCCGATGAGATTATCCATGCTTCACCTCCAGCGGCTCCACGCCCAGCAGCAGCGCGGTGATGTTGTCGGGGCCGCCGCCCGCGTTGGCGGCGTCCACCAGCCGGTCGGGGATGTCGTAGAACCCGCCCTTCGTGAAGATTTCTTCGATCTTTTCCTTGGGCAGGACGTTGGTGAGGCCGTCGGTGCAGAGCAGGAGCATATCGCCCTTCTGCACCGGCACGCTGGTGAACTCGGGGTCGAGGCGGTAGTCCACGCCCAGCGCCCGGGTGATGATGTTCTTCTGGGGGTGATGCTCGGCTTCCTCGGCGGTGATGGTGCCGCAGTCCACCAGCTCCTGCACATAGGAGTGGTCGTGGGTGAGCTGGGTGAGTCTGCCGTCCCGGACGAGGTAGGCCCGGGAGTCGCCTGCGTGGCAGATAAAGGCGTTGCCGCCCCGCACGAGGGCGCAGACCGCCGTGGTTCCCATGCCCGCCAGCTCCTCCTCCCGGGAGGCTTTCTGGAAGACGAAGCGGTTGGCGCTGATGAGCGCCCGCTTCAAAAAGGTTTCCTCGTCGCCGGGCAGGCACTGGGCGTACTGCTCGTGGAAGCTGTGCTCGATGACGTCGCAGGCGCTCACGGAAGCCTCACGGCCTCCCCGCGCACCGCCCATGCCGTCGCACACGAGGCCCCAGGCCGCGTCGCTGTTCAGCTCGCCTGCCCGGTAGTCATCCTGATTCTCGGGGCGGACGCTGCCGACGTCTGTTTTTCCTGCAAGTTTCATAGGATTCTCCTTCTCAAACTTTGCCGTTCATCTCGTCGCGGCGGAGCTGGCCGCAGGCGGCGCTGATCTCGCTGCCCAGACGGCGGCGGACGGTGGCGTTGACGCCGAGGCTTTCCAGCTTCTGCTGGAAGCGCCGGACGTTGGCGGCGTCGGTGGCCGAATAAGGACTGCCGTCCACCGGGTTGATGGGGATGAGGTTGACGTGAGCGCCCATCCCCCGGATGAGGTCGGCCAGCTGCTTAGCGCAGGCGTCGGAGTCGTTGACCCCCCGCACCATGGAGTACTCGAAGCTCACTCTCCGGCCCGTCGTCTCCTGATACCGGCGCACGGCCTGCATCAGCACCTCCACGGGGTAGGCGTCGTTCACGGGCATCATGCCGCTGCGGATGTCGTTGTTGGGGGCGTGGAGGGAGACGGAGAGGGTGAGCTGGAGCTTCTTCTCGGCCAGCTGGTCGATCTTCGGCACGAGGCCGCAGGTGGAGAGGCTGATGTTCCGCATCCCGATGTTCACCCCCTCGGGGGACGAGATGTTCTCGAGAAAGCGCATGACTTCGTCGAAATTATCCAGCGGCTCCCCAATGCCCATCAGCACGATGTGGGAGATGCGCTCCCCGATGTCCTTCTGGGCGGTATAGATCTCAGAGCAGATCTCACCGGCTTCCAGGTTACGCACCCGGCCTGCCTGGGTGGAGGCGCAGAAGCGGCAGCCCATCCGGCAGCCCACCTGAGTGGACACGCAGACCGTGTTGCCGTAGTGGTAGCGCATGACGACGGTCTCGATGCAGTTGCCGTCGGCCATCCGCAGCAGGTACTTCACGGTGCCGTCCTTGGCCTCCTGCCGCCGCTCGATGATGGGCGCGGCGATATAAAATGCCTCCTCGAGCTTTGCCAGCAGGGCTTTGGGCTGGTCGGTCATGGCCGAAAAGTCGGTCACGAGCTTCTGGTGGACCCAGTGGAAGAGTTGCTTGGCCCGGAAGCCGGGCTGGCCCATCGCTTTCAGCTCCGCTGTCAGCTGTTCCAGCGTCAGGGAGGATATACAGCGTTTCATCTCCATGAAAATCTCCTTTTGTCAGGAATCACGTTTCTGCATCGCGCAGAGGAAAAAGCCGTCCATGCCGGTGCGGGTGGGGACGGAAAGCGCACCCCAGTCCCCCACCGTCATCCCGGCCGGGAAGCGGACGTCCGGCGTCACCACCCGGAACTCCGGGTGTCGGCCCACGAAGGCCCGCACCTGCTCTTCGTTCTCGGCAGGGTCGATGGTGCAGGTGGAGTAGACCAGACGCCCGCCCTCTTTCAGGTGGGCGGCGGCTGTATCCAGAATGGCCGACTGGGTGGCCAATAATTCATCGTGACGCGCTTTTTCGAGGGTCTTGTACCGGATGTCCGGCTTCTTGGCGAGGATGCCGAGGCCGCTGCAGGGGGCGTCCACCAAAATGGCGTCCGCCATCGGCAAATCGGCATCGGCCTTTGTGCCGTCGGAGACCCGGGGCTCCACGTGGGCAAACCCCATCCGCTCCACGGCCTTGCGGATGAGCTGGACGCGGTTCTCGCTGACGTCGCAGCTCACCAGCCGCCCTTGGTCCCCCATCTCCTCGATGAGGAGCAGGCTCTTGCCGCCGGGGGCAGCGCAGAGGTCGAGGACGGTATCGCCGGGCTTTGCCTCCACGCAGAGGGCGGCAAGCTGGCTGGCCTGCCCCTCCACGTGGAAATATCCGTCCCGGAAAAGCCCGCTCTCCGCCGGGCTCCCCTCGAAGCGGGCTAAGACGCTGCCCGGCACAAGGCCCGGGGCGGCGGTCTTCGCGCCCGAGGCCAGCAGCTTTTCGCAGAGGGCTTCCGGCGTCCCTTTCAGGGGGTTGGCCCGGAGGCTGGTCAGGCCGCCGTCGGCGGTGTGGGTCAGGATGTCCAGCGCCTCGTCGGGGTAGTGTTCGTGGAGGAAGGCTGCCACGTCCCGGCCCGCCGAGCCCAGCACCATCAGCCGCTCCACCTCGTCGGCAAAGACGGCAGAGCCGAGGTCATAGCCGATGGCCCGGCGCAGCACAGCGTTCACGAGGCCGGAGGCGCTGGCTTTCCGGAAGGTGCGGGTCAGCTTGACGGCCTCATTGACCGCCGCCGAAGCAGGCACCTGCATATAGCGGGCCTGCGCCAGCGCGGCGCGGAGAATCTCCCGCACCTGCGGGTCGAGCTTGGCAAGCCCTTTGGGCAAAAACTGGCTCAGGATATAGTCCAGCGTCCCCTGATGTTCCAGCACGGTGTAAAAAATCGCGCTGGCAAATGCTTTATCGCGGCCTTCCAGCTTCTGGCGGCGCAGCTCTGCGTCGAGGATGAGGTTCGAAAAACCGTCCTGCTCCTGCCGCACCAGCGCCGCCACCGCCGCCGCGCGGGGGTTCGGGCCGCTCACAGGCTGTCCCCCGCCTTGAGGCGGAGACCGGCGGCGAAGGAGGTGCCGTCCATGGGCTTCTTGCCCTCCGGCACGACGTGCAGCAGCTGAATAGCGCCCTCACCGCAGGCCACGGTCAGGGGCTTGGTGGCGAGGACAGTGCCAGCGGCTTCGCCGTGGCTTTCCGCGACGCGGCACTCCATCACCTTGACCTTCTTGCCGCCCGCCGTCACGAACCATGCCCCGGGCCACGGGTTCATGCCCCGCACCCAGTTGTGGATGTGGTCGGCGCTGTCGGTCAGCTTGAACTCCGCCATCTCCTTGCTCAGCATGGGGGCGGTGGAGGCGTTCTCGTGGGCCTGAGGCTCTGCTTTCAGCGTCCCGGCTGCGATGGCAGGCAGGGTCTCACAGAGCACCCGTGCGCCCACGGCAGTGACCCGGTCGAAGAGCTGGCCGCTGGTCTCCTCGGGGTCGATTTTGATTCTCTCGCAGGCCAGCACGTCGCCGGTGTCGAGGCCCTCGTCCATCTGCATGATGGAGACGCCCGTCTCGGCGTCGCCGTTCAGCACCGCCCACTGCACGGGGGCGCTGCCCCGGTATTTCGGCAGCAGGGAGACGTGGAGGTTGATGCAGCCGTATTTCGGCGCTTCCAGCACCGATCTGGGCAGGATGCAGCCGTAGGCCACCACGACGATGAGCTCAGGAGCCAGCGCGCGGATGTTCTCGTCCTCGCCGCCGTCCCGCAGGGTGCGGGGCTGAAAGACGGGGGTGCCGTGGGCCAGCGCCACTTCCTTCACCGGGGGTGCGGTGAGCACCTGCTTGCGGCCCACGGGCTTGTCGCGCCGGGTGTAGACCCCGCAGATGTCGTGGCCCGCCTCATACAGGGCTTTCAGGCAGTCCGCCGCAATATCCGGCGTCCCCATGAACAGAATGCGCATCAGTCGTTCTCCTTCTTCTTGGCGGCAGCGGCGCGGCCCTCCTCGGTGTCCTCATAGAAGAACTCGCTGGACTCCATGATGGTGATGCCGTCCAGATGGTCGTTCTCGTGCTGGATGCAGCGGGCCAGCAGGCCCTCGGCTTCCAGCTCGAACCACTCGCCGTGGCGGTCCTGTGCGCGGACCTTGACGGCTGCGGGGCGGGTCACGGCGCCGTTGTGGCCCGGGAAAGACAGGCAGCCCTCGTAGGCGGTCTCCTCGTCCTCCGACACGGCGAGGATCTCCGGGTTGACGAAGTCGATGAACTTGTACTCGTAGTTCTCGGGGATCTCCTCCGGGGCGTCGGTGGTGTCCCACACCACGAAGACGCGGCGCAGCATCCCCACCTGCGGGCCTGCGAGGCCCACGCCGTCGGCGGCGATCATCGTCTCGCGCATATCGTCCAGCAGGGTGGCCAGACGGTCGTCAAAGTTGGTCACGGGGCGGCAGACCTTGTTCAGGATGGGGTCGCCCTCTTTTACAATGTTGCGGATAGCCATGAAGTATACCTCCAAATAATCTTATCAAATATCACCGTCAGAATGCATATCCACCACCACGGTGGCCTTGCTGGGCAGCTTTTCCTGCTCGTAGAGGCCGAGGGTCTGGCGGACAAGGTCGCGGAAGCGTTTGTCGGCGCGGCACTTGATGGTGAGCTTGTAGCGGTAGTTCTCGTTGATCTTTTCGATGTTGCCGGGGGTGGGGCCAAGCACCCGGAGGGGCAAGTCCGGCTGCTGCGCGGCCTGACGGCCTAAGAGCGCCGAGAACCGGGCGGCGGCCCGGGCCACCTCGATCTCCTTCGGGCCGGAGAAGCCCACGACGCAGAGCCCGCAGAAGGGCGGGTAGAGGCCCAGTTTGCGATATGCAATTTCCTGCTCGAAGAAGGCGTCGTAGTCCTGCGCGGCGGCGAGGTTGAGGACGGGGTTGTCGGGGTCGGTGGTCTGGATGATGGCGAAGCCCGGGTCTTTCGCCCGGCCGGAGCGCCCCACCACCTGGGTGATGAGGCTGAACACCGTCTCGTAGGCCCGAAACCCCTGCGCAAAGAGCAGCGAGTCGATGCCGAGGACGCCCACGAGGGTCACGTCCTCGAAATCGAGGCCCTTGGCCACCATCTGCGTCCCCACCATGATGTCGTACTCATGCCGGGCGAACTTCGCCAGCAGCTTTTCGTGGGCGTCTTTGGCGGCGGTGGAGTCCTGATCCATCCGCAGCACTCTTGCCTCCGGGAAGAGCTGGGCCAGCTCCTCCTCGGCTTTCTGGGTGCCGAAGCCCCGGTAGAGCAGCTTGCCGCCGCAGGCGGGGCAGGTCCTGGGGGGCGGGTCGAGCTGGGTGCCGCAGTAGTGGCAGAGCAGCTTATGGCCCGCCTTGTGGTAGACCATGGGAACGCTGCACTTGGGGCATTTCAGCACCTCGCGGCAGTCGTCGCACTGGGCCATGGTCTGGTAGCCGCGGCGGTTGAGCAGCAGGATGGTCTGCTTGCCCGCGTCGAGGTTGCGCCGGATGGCGTCCTCCATGGCAAGGCTGATCTCCCTCGGGTTGCCCGAGGCCAGCTCTGCCCGCATATCCACGATCTGGACGCTGGGCAGCGGGTTGCCGCCGTAGCGCTGGGTGAGCCGGACGAGCTGGGTGCGGCCATTCTGGGCGGCGTAAAAGCTCTCGGTGCTGGGGGTAGCGCTGGCCAGAAGGAGCAGGGAGCCGTTCTCCGCCGCCCGCTGCCGGGCCACCTCGTGGGCGGCGTACCGGGGCGCGGACTCGGAGCGGTAGGTGTGCTCCTGCTCCTCGTCGATGATGACGAGGCCGATGTTTTCCAGCGGGGCAAAGACGGCGCTCCGGGTCCCCACCACGATGTCGGCGCCGCCGTCCTGTATCATCTGCCATTGGAGCAGACGCTCGGTGTGATTGAGGGCCGAGTGCTGGACGGCCACCCGCCGCCCGAACCGGCTCTTGAGGCGGAGGATCATCTGAGGCGTCAGGCTGATCTCCGGCACCAGCACGAGGGCGCGGCGGCCCAGCGCCAAGCACCGCTCGATGAGCTTTAAGAACACCAGCGTCTTGCCGCTGCCGGTGACGCCGTAGAGCAGCGCCGAGTGGGGGGCGGTGTCTTCGAGGCCGGGCAGCAGGGCGTCATAGGCCGCCTGCTGCTCTGCCGTCAGGGTGATGGGCTCGTTTTTCAGCGGGATAGACGAATACAGGTCGATGGATTTGTTCACCTTGCTGCATTCGACGACGCCCTTGGCGCAGAGGTTGTCCAGCACGGCTTTGGTGATGCCGTGGGCCTCCATCTCGTTCTGGGTGCGCTCTCCCCCGCTCAGCAGGGCCACTGCCGCCAGCTGCTTGGCCGTGGGCCTGGGCTTTTGCTGCAAAGAGCCCACCAGCTTATAGCTGTTCTCGGTGTGGCGGGTGAGCTGCTTTTGGAGCACCGGCGTCACGCCGTCCGCCGCGAGGGCGGGCTTATACTGCGCCCCATAGGGGATGACCGCCTTGACGGCCTCGTAGTAGGTGCAGAAGGTGCGCTCCTTGAGGAAATGCACCAGCCGCAGCAGCTCCGGCGTCAGGCAGGCCGAGGCGGGAGCTACGTCGAAGAGGTACTTGAGCTTTGCGTGTTCCGGTTCTTCGTCGCAGGCCAGCACCACGCCCATCCGGGCCTTGCTCCCCCGCCCGAAGGGCACCAGCACCATGCTGCCGAGGCGGACGGCCTCCTGCTGGTCGGGCATGACGGCGTAGGTATAGAGTTTGTCGAAGTGGAAGGTCGCGTTGCTCACGGCAACGCCTACCGTTTTTGGCATTCGCGGCTCCTTGTTATCTGTCGAGGCCGGCCCGCTGGCGGATGATGCCGTAGAGCTTCTCAGCGCAGGCGTCCACCTCGTCGTTCACGAGGGTGAGGGTGAACTTCTCCTGCTCGGCCAGCTCCTTCTTTGCGGTGTCGAGGCGCTCGAGGATGCTGGCTTCCGTCTCGGTGCCGCGGCCCCGGAGGCGGCGTTCCAGCTCCTCCACGGAGGGCGGCAGCAGGAAGATGGTGGTAGCCCCCGGGAACATCCGGCGGATGTTGGCCGCGCCGTGGACGTCGATGACCAGCACCACCAGCTTGCCCGCCTCGAGGCGCTTATCCACCTCTTCGCGGAGGGTGCCGTAGTAGTTGCCGTTGTAGAAGTTGTGCTCCACCACCTGGTCGGTGTCGATGAGGTGCTGGAACTGCTCCCGGGTGCGGTAGTAGTAGTCCACCCCCTCCTGCTCGCCGGGGCGGGGTGCGCGGGTGGTGGCGGAGACGGTCTTTTCGATCTCGGGGTGGGCCTCGCGCAGGGCCTTGACCACACTATCCTTGCCGGTACCGGCGGCACCGGAGACGACAAACAGGTACTTTTCGTTTTCCATTTTTTACTGCTCCTCTGTCGATTTTCCTTCCGGCTGGCCCGCAGCACGGCTTGCCACTGTCTCAGGCGTCAGGGCCGAAAGGACTACATGGTCGGAGTCCATGATGAGCACGGCCCGGGTGCTGCGGCCATAGGACGCATCAATGAGCATCCCCCGCTCCCGCGCCTCCTTCACCAGACGCTTGACCGGCGCGGAGTCGGGGCTGACCACGGCCACCACCCGCCCTGCACTGACCAGATTGCCAAAGCCGATGTTGATGAGCTTCATCTGAACTCCTCCGTACTGTTTTTATTCAAGGTTCTGGATCTGTTCGCGGATCTTCTCGATCTCCGCCTTCATGTCCACCACCGTGCGGGTGATGTCCAGGTCCTGACACTTGGAGCCGATGGTGTTGGTCTCACGGTTCAGCTCCTGAGTCAGGAAGTCCAGCTTGCGGCCCACCGGCTCGTCCAGCTCCAGAATGGAGCGGTACTGGGCGATGTGGCTGCGCAGACGGACGGTCTCCTCGTCCACGGCGGTCTTGTCGCCGAAGATGGCGGCTTCCGTCAGGACGCGGGCGTCGTCGATGCTGCGGTCCTCGAGGATGGTCTTGAGCTTCTCGTAGAGGCGGCTGGTGTAGGCTTCGACGCGGCCTGCGCTCAGGGTCTCCACCCTGCCCACCCGCTCCTCGAGGAAGCACAGGCGGCTCTCCACGTCGGCCTTCATCTTGGCGCCCTCGGCGGCGCGCATGGCGATGAAGTTGTCCAGCGCCTGAGCCGTCACGGCGGAGACGTCGGCCCAGAGCTGTTCCTCATCCACGTCGGCGTGGCGGGTAGCCAGCACGTCCGGGAAGCGGGTCAGCGTCGAGACGGTGACGTCGTTCTTGATGCAGAGCTTCTCCGAAAGGTTCCGCAGGGCCTTCTGGTAGCTGCGGGCCAGCTCCATGTTGACGGTCACTTCTGCGTCGGCGGCCTCCACGTTCTGGATGGTCATGCTCAGCTCGACCTTGCCGCGGGTGACCCGCTCGTTGAGCTGCTTTTTCAGGCGGCTGTCCATGTAGCTGCAGCTGCGGGGGATGCGGGACGAATACTCGAAATACCGGGAGTTGACGCTGCGCAGCTCGACCGTGATCTCACGGCCATTCAATACAGCAGTCCCCCGGCCAAAACCGGTCATGCTCAGGATCATATGCTCCACGTTTCCTCTCTGTTGATGGGTGGATATGCGGACAAATTACGGTATATGTATCCGCGTTTGGGTATACAGGCCCATGTTACGATACATATGTTATTATTCTACTCTGATGACCGCTTTTTTGCAAGTAAAAGCACACAAAAAGCCCCCCGCATCTCTGCGGGGGGCTTAGAAAGCCTTATGCTGTTTTATCAGACGGGGTGAGACTTGTTTGCAAAATCTGCATGGTCTGCATCCACGCCCTGAGCCTTGGCGTTGCGCTTCTCAAAGAACTTGGGCGCGACCTGCGGGAACATGGCGTAGGTC
>OMCD01001761.1_pt1 | contig 12013 bp, 6 predicted proteins | sample 1674171 | NCBI WGS metagenome assembly OMCD01 (sample SAMEA103958149, study PRJEB25191) | human gut metagenome | biome: human-associated habitat [ENVO:00009003]; feature: intestine environment [ENVO:2100002]; material: feces | place: Germany | collected 2013/2015
CCGGATACACCATCCCGATCAATTTCCCGTTTTTCTCCACGACCAAACTCTCCATCACGAATGGCAAATTGTTCAATTTGGATTCAATCTCTTCCGAATAAATATTTTGTCCGCTAGCGCCCAAGATCATCGTCTTGCTACGTCCACGTATAAAAATACGGTTGTCATGATCGATCGTACCCAAATCACCAGTCCTTAGCCAGCCATCTTCCGTGAAGACATTTTGGGTTGCCTCATCATTCTTATAATAGCCTTTCATTACGTTCTCGCCCGATACTTGAATCTCGCCTACCTTATTATAAGGGTCTTCCGAATCGATACGGACTTTCATGATCCCTTTCAAGATCTGTCCGCAAGAACCGGGCACATACTCATTATTATGATCATAACTGATCAACGGGCCACATTCCGTCATACCATAACCGATCGTGAACGGGAATTTGATCTTATACAAGAAATCCGTTACTTCTTGATTCATGGCGGCGCCCCCCACGATCACTTCACGGAAACGTCCTCCCAAGGCATCCACCAAATGTTTGCGGATCTGCGCATAGATACGTGAATCCAACAGTGGGATATTCAAGGCCAACTTCAAGGTTCGCTTATTCAACTGAGGAAGGATCATCTTCTTATAGATCTTCTCCAAAATCAGGGGAACCATCAAGATCAAGTTCGGCTTCACCTCCTCGAATGCCTTTAATAAGATCTTAGGAGACGGCACCTTACCTAATAAATAGACATGCACACCGAATGCCATGGGTACCAATAAATTGAAAGCGCAACTATAGGCATGGGCCAGAGGCAGGAAACATAACTCACGTTCACCCCGGAACAATAGATCCAGTGTCCGGGCATACGTCACGTTTCCGGCTAAATTATTCCCCGTCAACATAACCCCTTTGCTAAATCCGGTCGTACCCGATGTATAGTTGATCTCTACCACCTTGTCATTATCCAACTCAGCGTATTTGATATCCTCTTGGGTGAAGCCATCCGGATATTTCTCGGTCATCTTCTCATCCAGCGATTTCATCAACTTCTGGATATTCTCTCCATCCCGTTGATGCAAGCAACGATAATCGGAAAGAGAGAATACACCGCGAACCTCTTCTATCTTATCTTCCTCCAAAGAATCCCAAATCCGGTCGCTAACAAACAAAAAGACAGATTCCGAGTGGTTAATAATATGATGTACATCATTCGGATTAAAGTCCTGAAGAATAGGCACGATAATCGCCCCATAAGTAACAACCGCCATATAAGCGATGCACCAACGGGAGCTGTCTTTACCGATCAACGCGATCTTGTCTCCACGACGGACTTGGCACTCATGGAATAAAAGATGAATACGTGCGATCTCCGTTGCTACATCACCGAAAGTAAAGGTTTTACTTTTCCCGTAATCCGTTAATGCCGGCAAGGCCCAGTTTTCCTTGAAACTCTCCTCGTAAATCTTAATGAAATTCTCTTTGATCATAGCACACTTTTGTGAAATTCGCGTAAAAGTAAAAACAAATCCTTACTTTTGCCATGATATAACCTATAAATTTAAAATAAGAATGAAAAGAATCACTCTCGCATGGGCATTGACCCTCTGTAGTTTTATTACATTTATCGCCTGTTCATCCCCAGATGTTGGAGAAAGAAGCGTAAGCATTATCCCCGCTCCGGCCCAAATGACAGTAGGCGAAGGTACATTCACGATCCATCCCGGCATCGAGATCGGTTATGCGGACGAATCCTTAAAGGGTATGGGCGAGTTGCTATCCAACGAGATAGAAAAGTTGTCCGGCATCAAGCTGGCTTCTGCCTCAGACAAAGAATCGAATTGCATCATCTTCCTCGAGTTGACAGATCCGAAAGAGTTCGCCGACCTGCCAAAAGCTTATGGATTGAGTCCGAAAGATAGTGTCCCCGTAGATGAGTCTTACTCCCTCTCCATCCAAAAGAGAAACATCTACATCAAGGCCACTACCCTAGAAGGTATCTATCGAGGTATCACTACCTTGAAACAAATCGTGGGTAGTAACCTACAACCCGGAGGCGAGAAGATTTATCTACCGCTACTGGAAGTGAAGGACGCACCTCGTTTCGCTTGGCGCGGACTCTCTTTCGATGTATCTCGTTGCTTCTTCGATCCCGAGGAAGTGAAACAAGTGATCGATATGGTCGCCTTATATAAGATGAACGTACTGCATATGCATCTTTCCGATAACCAAGGTTGGCGTATCGAAATCAAGAAATATCCCGAACTAGCGGAAATAGGAGGTCAACTTCCCAACAACGGCAGAAAAGGAGGCTATTATACGCAAGAGGAGTTCAAGGATCTCGTTAATTACGCGAAAGAACGCTTCATCACGATCATCCCGGAAGTGGATATCCCGGGGCATACAGCTGCCGTATTCGCCGCCTATCCGGATTTCAAGAACGCGGTTAAATTCAAGACCAAGGTTAACATCCCGGGGCAGGCCTTCAATGCCCTCGACGTAGATGATCCGAATGCGATGCAATTTACGGAGGATGTTATCGCGGAGCTAGCCGCTTTAGCTCCCGGAAACTACATTCATATCGGAGGTGACGAGGCGATCGGCTTACCTCATGATAAGTTCGTCCGTTTTATAAATAAGACACGGGAAATCGTACTGAAGAATGGAAAGAAAATGGTCGGCTGGCAAGAAACCGCCCGTGCGGATATCTCGGAAGGCGATGTCATCCAGCACTGGATTTATCTGAAGCAAAAAAGCGAGAACTCTTCTAAGAAAAAAGATAATATACCTGCCGAATATAAAGAGATCATGGCCTTATTCGCAGAATTCATGAAAGAGGCACCAAAAGATCCGGGACTTGGTATATCCAAAAAAGCGAAAGTGATTCTCTCGCCGAGCGGTTACGTTTATCTGGACCATAAATATCTGGAACCAAGTGCGGACTCCACCCAAAACGCGGAGCAAGAACGTCTGGGCATGGCCGCCTATGAGAAACAAACGATCCAAGAAATGTACGACTGGGACCCGATGACCTTCAACCCAACTGTAGAGAATCCTCAAAAAGATGTAGCGGGTATAGAAGCCGCTATCTGGTGCGAGACGATCACCAATTTCAGAGATCTGCAATTCCTGTTAATGCCCCGTTTGGCTGGTGTCGCCGAAAAAGGTTGGTCCAAAGTAGAGAACACACATTGGGACGAATATAAAGTAAGACTTGGTGCGCAAGCCCCCTTATGGGAAAAGGCCGATTGGAACTATTTTAAATCATCCTTAGTGGATTGGAAATAACAGTACAAAATCTTCATAATATTACGAATATTTCGAAATAAATTAAATATCTTTGTCCTATTAACTTTAGGACAAAGATATTTTTATGAATAAATGGCTTATTATATTTGCGATATTACTAACCGCTTGTACCGGCACAAGCGAGAAATCAGAGGAATGTGTAACAATTGACCTAGCAACTGTTTTTGACCATCAACCTCAAGAAGTAGCCTTAAAGAAATGGGCGAAATCCATCCAATTCATCCCTCTGCAAACGAATGACTCAATCTTGATCAAATACATCTCCCGCATTATTAAACACGGCGATAAGCTATTGGTGCAGCATGATAACAGAGCTTCTGTTTTCGACTTGGCAGGAAAATATTTATACGATATCGGCAAACAAGGAGGAGGTCCGGATGAGTTTAGTCGTATATCCGGACTAGAACCTCATGATCATCTTATTTATATAAAAGATAGCCCCATCCGAATAAAGGTATACGATTGGCAAGGGAAATTCCACCAAACCATTCAAATTCCGGATAAGAACATCCGGGGATTTTATCCACTCCCTAAGACGAACGTTATCCTAGGTCACGTACCCAACCTCTCTGGCAACGCACCCATTCGGTTCTATTTTTGCCAAGATACAGTCATATCGGATAGCATACCTTACTATAAATCTTATACAGAACCTCCTTTCGTCATGACATTTACCTATGAGTTCCGTCCTTTCGACGGAAATAAGATTGCCGCATTTAAGGAGTTGTTCTGCGATACGATATTTAAAGTTTCCAACGACATGAAGCTAACTCCTTATGCCGTCCTCGATCTAGGTAAATACCGAACGCCCGAGGAACTCCGTTATAATATCACGATAGACGATATAAAAAACGACCTGTTCAGGACAAAGACGATCCCTGTCATACCCGGGCAAATCGGAGACCGGCTCTATATGCATAACTTCTCCGATAAAGATACCTATACATTATATTATGATATAGCGGAGAAGCAATTAGCCTATGTACAATTCATATACCCGGAAAACTCATTTGAACTTCCCGAAGAAGCCTATTTCACTCCCAAATACATCTCAAACGACAACCGTTACCTAATCGATTGGGAGCAACCCGAGAATGATAACAATCCGGTATTAATCTTAGTGGAGCCCTAGTTGCCGTATTTCCTCTATCGGCACAATAAACAAAACAAGGCCGCAGCAAGGACTATTCGATAACAAGTCTTCATAAATAATGTTGCTTGACTGTATCTATTCCTTAGTTCACGGCATGGTTTTTACAGACCACGTCATGGTTTATACAGACCACGACGTGAATCGCACAGACCACGACGTGGTTTGTAGAATATATCCAATAGTAAAGAAGAATAGATAGGCTTCCGGAAAACTATTTATGCAATAGTAAAGAGTTTTTAAGTCCATCTCAATCCGAACTCTTTACTAATCCGGGCTTAATTAGTACCTTTGCACTCTAACTAAATCGAAAATGATAGATCAGACCGTATTTAACAATAAAAAGGCCGCTTATTATACGCTGGGTTGCAAACTAAATTTCGCGGAGACCTCTACCATTGGAAAGCTATTAGCCGAACAAGGGGTACGCAAGGTGCGTCCCGGGGAAAAAGCGGATATATGCGTGGTGAATACTTGCTCCGTAACGGAACTGGCCGATAAGAAGTGCCGGCAAGCGATCCGTCGGATCAGCAAGCAACACCCCGGTGCCTTTATCGTGGTGACCGGTTGCTACGCACAGTTGAAGCCGGAGGAAGTCTCCCATATAGAAGGCGTGGACTTGGTTCTTGGCGCCGAACAGAAATTAGAGATCCTTCAATATCTGGAGAACCTGGAGAAGAAAGAACACGGAGGAACTGTTATCGCCTCACAAAGCAAGGATATACGTTCCTTCTCCCCTTCTTGCTCGGCCGATGACCGTACACGTCATTTCTTGAAAGTACAAGATGGATGCGATTATTATTGCTCCTATTGTACCATTCCTTTCGCCCGTGGAAGAAGCCGGAACGGGACGATCGCCAGCATGGTGGAACAGGCGCAGGAAGTCGCTCGTAAAGGAGGTAAGGAGATCGTATTGACAGGCGTAAATATCGGGGACTTCGGCAAAAGTACCGACGAGACCTTTATCAACTTAATCCGGGCTTTGGATGAGGTAGATGGAATCGTACGATATCGTATCTCTTCCATCGAGCCGAATCTGATTACCGACGAGGCCATAGATTTCGTGGCCCATAGCAAACGTTTCGCTCCTCATTTCCATATCCCTTTACAAAGCGGCAGCGATGCTGTCTTGCAATTAATGCGCCGCCGTTACGACACCGCTCTTTTCCGTCATAAGATCGAAAAGATCAAGGAAATAATGCCGCATGCTTTCATTGGCGTAGACGTAATCGTTGGAACCCGTGGCGAGACAGACGAGTACTTCGAGGAGGCCCGCCAATTCATCGATAGCTTGGATATAAGCCAACTGCACGTGTTCAGTTATTCGGAACGCCCGGGTACCCAAGCGCTGAAGATCGATTATGTAGTAGACCCAAAGACCAAACACGCACGCAGTCAACAACTCTTGGATATCTCAGACCAGAAACTTCATGCCTTTTATGAGGCCCATATCGGACAAGAAGCGAATGTCTTATTCGAACACACCAAGAAAGACGGCAAGATGCACGGTTTCACCGAGAACTATATAAAGGTAGAAATCCCTTATGATGCCGCTTTGGTCAATGAGACCCGCAAAGTCGTACTAGGCGGCTGGAATGAGGATCGCACCGCATTAATAGTCAACAATCAATCATCAACCGTCAACTAAGATGTGGGATAAAATACAATATGCCTTTCTTTATAGCTGGGTAAAAGTACACGCCTTACTTCCCATGCGAGCTTTATACGTGTTATCAGACATCCTATATGTCCTTATCTATAAGATAGCCGGATACCGGGTAAAAGTAGTGCGCCGTAATATAACCGCCTCTTTCCCGGATAAATCCAAGGCTGAGTGGCGTCAGTTGGAACGCCGGTTCTACCATCATTTCGCCGATTATATCGTGGAAACGATTAAATTGGCCCATATCTCTCTGGATGAGATACAACAGCGAGCCTATCTGAAGAACCCGGAATTGGTTGACCAACTTATGGAGAAAGGCCATACTTGCTTCATCCTCACGATGGGGCATTATGGCAACTGGGAATGGTTCTCCGGATCGACCACCCGTTTCGAGGACTCACGCATCTATCAGATATACCGTCCGTTAAACAACAAGGCCTTTGATAAGCTATTCGCCGATCTCAGGACACAGTTCGGTTCTTTCGGCATCAAGAAAAACGATACGATACGGGATATCATCAAGTTAAAACAAGACAAAACCAAATCTGTCGTTATCTTCTTGGCGGACCAGACACCCAGCAAGGCCAACCTGCATTATTGGACCGAGTTCCTTCATCAAGATACAGCCATATTAACCGGTCCGGAGCGTATCGCACGGAAACTGAACCTGCCTGTGATCTTCCTCGATACCCAAAAAGTAAAAAGAGGATATTACACCGTAGACATGAAGCTGATTACGGAGAATCCAAAAGAGACTCCGGAAAATTACATCACCGAGCGATACGCACGACTTTTAGAGAAAATGATCTTGCGTGATCCGGCCTACTGGCTATGGACCCATAAACGTTGGAAACATAAACACGAGCAACAAGGATGAAAAAAGTAGCGATTGTCATCTTAAACTGGAACGGAAGAAAGCTAATGGAGGAATTCCTTCCTTCCGTCGTATCCAACTCTCCGGAATGGGCGGAGGTTATCGTAGCAGATAACGGTTCTACCGATGACTCGATCGAGATGTTGAAAGCAAAATTCCCGACCGTCGGCATTATCTCCTTCAACCAGAATTATGGTTTTGCCGAAGGATATAATCAAGCGCTCAAAAGGCTCGACCATGAATATTGCGTTTTATTAAACAGCGACGTAGAAGTTACTCCCAATTGGTTAGATGCCCCGATTGCCACTCTCGACTCTGATCCGTCAATCGCTTGTGTCCAACCCAAAATACGGGCTCAACGAAATAAAGAATACTTCGAGTACGCGGGTGCGGCCGGAGGATACATTGACAAATACGGCTATCCATTTTGTCGGGGGAGAATCTTGCATATCGTGGAAAAGGACGAGGGGCAATACGACACTCCCGCCGATATCTTATGGGCGACAGGAGCCTGCTTATTCGTTCGTACGGCTACGTATAAGGAAGTCGGGGGATTAGATGCCGGATTCTTCGCACATCAAGAAGAAGTCGATATGTGTTGGCGTTTACGTTCCCGGGGATATCGGTTGGTATGCGTCCCACAATCCATCGTTTACCATGTCGGTGGAGCCACCTTGAATGCGGAAAGTCCCCGCAAGACTTTCTTGAATTTCCGAAACAGCTTATTGATGCTTTACAAGAATTCCCGGGAAGAAGATCTAAAGCATGTGATGTGTGTCCGCTTTTGGCTAGACTATATCGCCGCCGCAAAGTTCCTGCTGGAAGGACATTTCGCGAACGCCAAAGCTGTTTATGAGGCACGGAAAGCCTATCACCAGCCGAAGCCGGAATATGCGCCCAAGCGTAAAGAGAATCTGGAGAAAAGAACACTGAGCACCATCCCGGAACTTATGCGGGACAGTTTAATTCTGGCATTTTATCTAAAAGGGAAGAGGACATTCAAAGCGATAAAGGATAGACGATAAAGAAACCGGCCTTCTTACTTCCCCTAAGGAGAAAAGAAGACCGGTTCGCAAAAAATATATAAGATTTTAAGTATCAATCCCTGTAAAATGGATATCAAAAAACCACCCGATAAAAAAAGAAATCCCGGGAGAGAGCCAAAGCCGATGAATAAGACAGGTCAAGTCTCTGCAACTTCAAAATGGTCTTTTCACTAACGGCACGTTTCGATGTCTTGGCGATCCCGGTATATACCTCATGAAAAGGAAAAGCTTGCTCCACAAGTTGCTCTTGTACAGCTTTATTATAAGCGGCACGCAAGATTCTCATATAAAATGAGCTACTATTCTTACTCACTCTCCTTCCCCATAGCCATTTCTCATATTTGCAAGCCGTATCGGAGTCTAATGCGGTGAGAGGTATATCACAATTCTCTAAAAAAGAGGAAAAGCTGTTCAATGTTCGTAAATAATTACGGGAAGTACTGAATTGACCGCTATCATGAAGGAGTCCAATCTCTTTTCTCAAATAGTCCAACATTCCGGTTTCAGTTTTTGGAGATCGGCAACTAACACTTAATTATTTCGACGATATTCGGTTGGAGTGACCCCATAGCTTTGTTTAAAAGCCGTACTAAAATAACGAGCGCTGGAAAAACCGACACGGTCCGCTACTTCCTGAATACTGATATCCTTATGAGATGAAAGCAACCGAGAAGCCTCGACCATACGAAACCGAATCACATAATCACCAACCGAGACATCCGACAAATGACTGAACTTGCTATAAAGCGTCGTTCTACTCATCGCCATCGCAGAGGCGATAAAAGGCACATTCAAATCCGGATTACTCAAGTTCTCCCGAAGCAACGTATTCAATTTACACATGAATTGTTCGTCCGCATTGCTTGTCGCATCCTCTTTTGGAGAGAATAGACAACCGGACTCACGATAACGCACACGAAGTAGGTCTCGCTGTCTCAATATATTCCGTAGAATCACCAACAAGGAATCTATATCAAACGGCTTCGCCAAATAGATATCCGCCCCTGATTTATACCCCTCTACCGAACTTGCTTGATCCACCCTAGCGGTCAATAGAACCACAGGAATATGGCTAACCGCTACGTCGTTCTTGATTCGGTAACACAGCTCAAAACCATCAGTCCGAGGCATCATGACATCACTGATTACAATATCCGGCTGACATTGCCTCAAGATTTCCCAAGCCTCTTCCCCGTCTCCGGCTACAAAAACCTCCTTAAACTCTGCCTGCAAGACACCGAGTAAGTAGTTACGCAGCTCTATCTCATCTTCAACCACCAACAATGTATATTTAGCAAGCTCCGTATCTACCTGTACTCCGCACACATCTGTTTCCGGCATGTCAGTGCCCTTCACGCTTAAATCGATAACCCTATCCGGTTCCGCGGCAACAAACGCTTGCGTGAAAGGAAGGTCGAAATAGAAAGTGGCACCTCCATCCTCATTATTGTAAGCACCTATACTTCCGCCATGCAACTCTATAAGTTTCCGGGCATAAGCCAACCCGATCCCACTCCCTTTACGGTCGTGTTCACCTTGGTAAAAACAGGTAAAAAGACGGTTTATATCCACATGTCTCAATCCGATCCCCTGGTCCGCAAGGAAAACCCGCACATTCTTATCCATACGCTCCGTACCAATGACTAATGAGGTATCCGGATCGCTGAATTTCATCGCATTTATCAATAAATTAGATAAAACGACACGGCATTTGGAAGTATCAAAGGGTACTTTCTCTACTGAAGCATCCAACTGGAACCGCACAGAAATCCTACGGGCTTCGAATTCCATGATAAAATCATCCGTTACCGATCGTATCCAATCGTTAAGATCGTAAAAACGAATATCCATAACATCGCCGTTCGTATCAGACTTCTGGGCATCGAGCACCATATCGACGATCTCCCGCATCCGGCAAGTTTGCAACAACAAACCATCCAATTGCCGGGATACATCTTTATCCGTCACCTTTCCGGATTTCAGCAAACGTTTGAGCGGAGCATAGATCAAAGTAAGCGGCGTACGTAATTCATGGCTGATGTTCACCATGAAACGGACTTTTTCCTCATAAAACTTTCGTTCATGTTCTTTCATAGCCCAAGCAAGTTTCCGTTCTTTGCGTCGCATGACAGACCAGATCATCCCTCCAATTGCCGCAAACACAATCACCCCCATCGCGATCAGGAACCAAGCGCGTCTCCACAAAGGAGGCTCCACATCTACTGTCAATAATCTCAAAGGAACACTCCAGTCTCCATTCTTCTTGCTATAGGAAACCCATAATTCATAGTTGCCCGGAGAAAGTGCCGGAAATGTAAATGCATGGCTTGAAGTCTCCAACAACTCCTCACGGTCTCCCTTGATGTAAAAACGGAATAATTTCTTCCGCATCAAATCTTTCTCTTTCACGATAACACTTAACCCAAAAGAAACATAATCCCACGGAATGGAAATAGCCTGTTCCCCGGATATACCATCGGGATGAATCGGAGCCCCATCTAAAGCCAAATTAATCATGCTTACAGAAAAATCCTCTTCCTCATGAATGTCATAGTCGGGCCGTATCCTAACCAGCCCTTCCACCCCAGAAATATAAATATTACCGGAAGAAGCCTCAAAAGCAGGTTCCGGAAGAAACTCACGTGTAAAGACACCGTCAGATTCCCCAAAAACGATTACACGCTTCTCATCCGGTACATACGCATACAACCCTTCATGAGTACTTATCCAAAGGCGATCAGAACGATCAAACGCAAGAGACGTTACCCCAATAAAACGATCCTGATCAACCGTGTCCAATCTTTCCGAGAGACGGTCATAAACATATAGACCGGAAGATGTCCCCAACCAAAAACGGTTATCTTTATCTTGTTTTACCGCAAGTATCGTACCGATATCCTCATTCCTCACAAATAACGGACGTAGTTGCTTATGCGGGATATCCAACACATACAAAGCCGCAGAAGAACTTATGTAACAAGAATCGCCTTGTATGAAACGGGGTGCAAGCAAACTTTGCGGTAACAGATCTTCCGGTAAAGACTCAAATTGTTGTTTCCGCCGATTATACACAGACAAATGATTATCGGATAAAAGACAAAAACAGTCCTCGTCTAAAGGAAATAAACGAATCGAATTACCTCGTAAGAATAAATCCTTTCGCACATGCCCCCAATTTAACAAAAACTCCCGGCATTCTCCTGTATTTTTATTAAAATGATAAAGCCCTACACCAAACAAAGATAACAGCAATTCCGAATCGCTATACGGCATGATAGACACCACCTTCATCCCCGCAGTCTGAGGATATTTCCGGAAAGTCTCTTTTTGCGGATCAAACAAATCAAGACCTCCCCCATCCGTTCCTATCCAGATTTTCCCATCACGATCTTCATACATGGAAGTGACCGACTGAAAACTCAAACCGTAAGAAGCCCCGGGAGGAGCATCCCGATAAGTCGTCATAAAAACAGGTTTGATGCCGATCAATCCTCCCCTGATACTGCCCGCCCAAACATTATCCTCATCATCGATATACAGACAGGCGAAAGAATTTACCGGCAACGAATGGCGATCGCCCGGAAGATGCATAATCGCTCTTACGGTCTTATTTTTGTAATTATATATATTGATACCACCTCCGTCCGTCGCCAGCCAAAGTTCGCCATCTTTCTCGCACATATCTTGCACGATATTATGAGTCAATCTCTCCGGGGTTTCCAAATGCTCCTGCAATCTCCCCTCTCGATCATAACAAAAAACACCTTTATTATAGATAGCCACCCATATTCTCTTGAATGAATCTATATACATGGAGGGGATATTCCCTTTGGGGATAAACGACACACGTTCCATATCTCCGGTGTCTAGCGAATACCACCAAAGCCCTTTTTCCAGAAAAGACAGTATGACCTTCCTCTCTTTTTCGTCATACAAATAAACATAATTAGGCGAAAATTCAAACGGACTTTCCTTGAACTTACA
>OMCD01001764.1_pt1 | contig 11994 bp, 10 predicted proteins | sample 1674171 | NCBI WGS metagenome assembly OMCD01 (sample SAMEA103958149, study PRJEB25191) | human gut metagenome | biome: human-associated habitat [ENVO:00009003]; feature: intestine environment [ENVO:2100002]; material: feces | place: Germany | collected 2013/2015
GGTGGTGGATTTCAGATGAAGACAATAAGCAGGATTGCATATAGCAATGACAAAAGGAACAGGACAAGAAGTATACTGATCATGATGGCAATCTGTCTGACCACGATGCTGCTTGTTATCATCAGTACTGTGGGAAATGGGGTAATTCATTTACAGAAAAGTCAGGCGGCAAGCTCATACGGAAGCAACTACGGCCTGTTTATCGCCGCAGATGGTACGCAATTAAAAGAAGTGGAACGCAGAGCTGAGATATCTGATATCGGCATCATGTGTACGGAGGGCATCCTGAAAGGAAATGAAAATGGCGGCTTTGTCAGTGCGGATGAAACGGTCAGGAAAATGCTTCCCTATAATCAGGAATATGTGTTGAAGGAAGGTACCTATCCGGAAAAGGCGCAGGAAATTGCCGCAGGACGCGCTTTCTTTGATGCAGTGGGATACCATGATGTAAAGGTCGGAGACACCGTAACATTGGAGTACCGTTCCGGCATGCAGTCGGAATACGCACCGGTGGAATTTACTGTCAGCGGGATTTTATATGACCGGGATGAATATACCATCGAGGCTTCCTATGTTGTATTCGGTTCGCAGGATTTTTATAATGAGCGTGTTGCGGAGGGTGACAGGCAATATAATATCTATTTTACCTTGAGCGATTCTGCAAATGTATCTATGAATAATGTTGCGCCTGTTATAAAAGAAATCGCGGATTCCTGCGGCATTGACCAGAAAAACGTGATCATCAATGACCTCTACCTGCAGTGGGTATTGCAGCCGAGCTATGAAATGATTGTGGTTTGTGGAACCCTGATCCTCGGAATCGTGCTGTTTTCCGTTGTGGTCATTTATAATATCTTCCAGGTCGGGATCGCCCAGAAGGTTCAGGAGTACGGAAAAATCAAGGCGCTGGGTGCAACCAGAAAGCAGATGAAGCAGTTGATCTTTCGTGAGGGCATTCTTCTGGCGGTTCCTTCGATACCGCTGGGGCTGCTGTTTGGTTTCCTGATTGCAAAAGTCAGCTTCAACTGGCTGGTGGAGCAGGGAAATCTGGTATCGTCCGGAATCAAGAACCATCAGGTGCCTCTGTTTTCACTGACAATTATGCTCATCTGCATTTTTGTATCGTTTCTTACGGTCGTTTTGGCTCTGCGCAAACCCATGAAAATTGTTTCCCGGATTTCACCCATCGAAGCGACACGGTATCTTGACGGCTCCAAAACGCAAAAACAGGGCAGACGAAAAGGCAGAAAAGATGTCACCGTTTTCTCCATGGCAATGGCAAATGTGACAGGCAATCCGAAAAGAACCATTGCTACGATTCTTACCATGGGGCTTTCCTGTGTATTGTTTGTAATTATCTCTAATTATGTTGGGAATATTGACACGGAGCACGAGGCGCGGATTGCAATCAACCATGGACAATTTGAGTTGCAGCTGGATTATTCCCAGAATTATGATGAAGCCTATTCGGAGAATAATCTGGACACAATCCTACAGAACAACCCACTGAATGATTCTTTGATTAAAGAAATCAAATCCATCCCCGGTGTAACGGATGTACTGACGAGAGAAATCGTCTCTGCAGATTTGAACGGAACAAAATTTCCGGTTGCAATCGTAAATCAAGAGGATTTTGAAATGATGCGCGGGGATGGCGATATCGGTTCCATGGACTATGCACAGGCTGTCAAAAACGGGGATGTTTTCTTTGGCTGGTCCATGTGGATGGAAGCTGACGGGTATTCTGCGGGTGCACCGATTACATTCAACTTTGATAACGGAAGCGGAACCTATACCTATCATGGAAAAATCGCAGGCTCCTTTGTAAGTGCGGACACTTATCTGGTCATTCCGGAAGAAGTATACCGCTCTGTAAATCCGAAAGGGACATCCTATGGATACCTGTGGGTGGATTGTGCTAAAAAAGATGTGGCATCTGTAGAGCAAAGCCTGAATGACCTGCTCTCCGATACTTCTCATATCAAGCTGAACACCTATCACGCAGAATTGCAAACCGCAGAATACGCAAGCCGTATGATGAAGCTTGGCTGCTATCTGTTCATGGCAATTGTCGGTCTCATTGGGTTTATGAATCTGGCAAACACCATGATCATCAATATCACCACGAAGAAGCAGGAATACGGTGTGCTGCAAGCGGTAGGCATGACCAATAAGCAGTTGAATCTGTGCTTACAAATACAGGGCTTGATTTTTACGGTTGGCACCATCTGCGTCGCACTTGCTGCCGGTCTGCCCCTTGGCTATGCACTGTTTTCCTATGCGAAGCATAATGGGATTTTTGGAATGAACGTTTATCACGTTCCTCTTATCCCGATTCTTGTTATGATTCTTCTGGTTGGTATTCTACAAATTGTGCTTTCCTGTGTTTTAAGCAGTAATCTGAAAAAGGAAACGCTGGTAGAAAGAATAAGGTATCAGGGATAGCAAGTATTGCTGGGATATCCGTATCATAACAGGAATTAAAAGCACTTGGCTTCAAAAAGTTTTGTACTTTTGACAAAATGCAACCGATTTTTCATCAATTATAATAAATTTGATTAAGCAGCCTGTGTGTAATGAAGCATACAGGCTGCTTGCATTTTATAACTCTAATGAATCTTCTGCATCTACCCACATCTGTAAATTGCCCTCAAGATATAATCTCGCATATTCAAGTGGTTCATCGACTGCAAGTGAAGTCAATGCACAGTCTGATCCGGGTGTGGTTTTTAAATCCTTTTCGGCTTTCCAGCAGTCAATGCGAAGCATATAGCCAACATTTGTATAAATGTCAATGCTGTTTCGTTGTGGATTGTATTCTGCAAATATTGTTCTCATCGTATCCCATCTCCTTATCATTTAATCAATCATTAGTAGCAAAAATCAAGAAGCATTTCAATCAGTCCACCATGTCACTTTTATTTTATGTTATACTGTTTTATATAATTTTTTTGCCCTTGTATTTGCCCTTGCTGTTGAGATTCAAGTGGTGGGATAGGAGCATTGACGAAATCAATCGGCTGATTCCAATCTTGACTTGCAGTGATTTGGATAAAGTGAAAGCTGAAATCAAAAAGCAATTAGGTTAACAAATTCTAGTTTGTTGATGCAAAGCAGAGGCGGTAACTATTGATAAGTTCCCGCAAACCGATGAGGCACTGGACATGTTTCCACAAACCGATGAGGTAAAAAAGAGAGCAGTTCAGACGTCTCAACGCATGTGGAGACAATAGTGTTGCTACAAAGAGAAACCTTGTAGAAATCCTTAGATTTAGGCACTTTTCTCGTCATGTGGTGTTTGACTCAGAGGGCGATAAATTCCGTAAATATAGCAGTCGTAATACTCATCATAAACGTAGTCATGCTTTCTGAAATAGCCTTCTTTTGTCATCGGACGCTTATACGGAAACAATGGTTCAATTCCATCTAATAGCAGCCTTCTGGCAATCGCCGGTGTCCGGTATCCTGCATCTGCAATAATCATAGAAGGATCAAATGCTTTTACTTTTTCATACAGTGCCTTAAAAGTTTTACTGTCATGCTCATTTCCAGGATGAACGCTATATCCTAAAATCCATCCATGCTTGGCCGACCGTTGTCAGGGCAGTATTTTTCTTCTACTAAGTCATAAATAAAGTTCCAATCAATGGCTTTATCAATCAAACGGAGCATGTGATTCTGTGGCACCATGTCATCCATACAGAACATCAGCATCTGTTCCCTTTTCTTATCTACATTTTTTGTCATCATAAAAAACACCGCCCTTCTGACATCATTATATCAGAAAAGCGGTTCTAACAATAGCAACCCCCCGCAAAAGCGGGGCTTTGTCTACAGTCTGACGCCGGGCGCAGCGGCCATGTAGCCGCTTGCGTCCGGCGTCTTTCTATTTATATGATTTTTCCAGTGTACGTAATGCTTCTAAATCAGTTTCATAGCGTTTAATTGATGAATCCATGAGGTATATTCTGTTTTCAGTTGTCCATGTATTGAGGTTTTTCCTGTCATAATACAGAGAAAAATCTTGTATTGTTCCTGCTAATTGAGTATGCGCATTTGCCCATTCATGGAGCTCTTTGGGCGGATAGGGGAGATCACTTTGTTCCAAAAACAAGCAAGTGATTTCACGATTGAGTGGCTCAACGGCATCAATTAACTCATTTTCACTTAGTACGCCATTGCGATATTCGCGATATAGCTTAATAAAACTTTGAGCAGCATTTACCAATTTTTCTGTAATTAAATGAGTTTCCTCAATTAAATTCTCCCTACTCACCACTTTATTATGCAACAACTGGTTTATCATTTCGTATGACGGATTTGTTTCTAAATAGACATTATTGACAACCCGAGAATTCTTAATTTCTCTATACCACCATTTTTTATCTTGTGTATTATCAACCCATGTTGTATGGCAAATATAATTACTATCTATAATATCATCTTCGCTGTATCCAAAATAGCACCAAATAATGTTCGCTGGTTTGCCCTTGTAACGAGATTCTGACAGAGCATTTTGGTAAACATCGGCATACTTTATTTTGTTTTTAACTTCATTTGCGATATCAGCTATTTCTTCAAAAGAACTTTCATATCGCAAAATTACTTTCGCAGATAAGCGCTTTGCTAGTCCTGTATGTACTGGGGCAACATTGTATATGATATATGCTTCTGTTTCTTCATATACGTTTGCGACACGGTATGGCTTGTATTCTTCTACATCAAAGAAAATTGTTCCACCAATGTTGGAACGAAATATTGGCGTTTGTGTCTGTGAAGGATGTTTAGTGTTCCATATTTTCGCAAAATGAAAAATTGCCTCGTTGATAGATTCTAATGATTTTTTCCCTTCTCTTATCAAAAAACGCGAGGTAAGGGCATCAACTAAAAAGCTGGTATATGTGCTTAACTGTCGGTTGGGTTCAAATCCAGATGTTTGTTCCGCACTGCATGAAGCAAGAACAGCATAACCGCGTCCAACAAATGTCTCGATAGTTTCTGATAAATCTAAGGCAGGTGTATCGCTTATTGCAAAATATCCTGAATGGCAGCTATCTAAAATTATAATCTTATTTTTGGCAGGTATCTTTTCAATTACGTCAATCAATGATTGAAGATTCAAGTTACCGTCGCTCAACGCTAAGACATTTTTTCCTCCGTGTCCAGAAAAATAAAAAATAAAAGTATCTTTATTAGCAGTTCCAGAAATTGAGGAATAAAGTCCTGTAATTAAGTCTTTTGTAGTCGCTGTTCCATGATGACCACAAACCATAATATTAGATTCTGATACGTTTAGACCTGCAATAAGAGCTTTTTTTACAGCTTGTACGTCATTAGCGCAAAGAGACAATGCAGGATAGCCGGCAGCAGGGTACATACAAACCCCCGTTAATAACGCTGTTATATTGCTCAATATAAGTACCTCCTACAATTACTCTGGAATTATCTGTGCCAGATCATCCTCAACATCGAGTCCGTATGCCTTTGCAATTTGGCCGATCATCACACCAAACACGCCACGCAGTTCTCCAATCGCAGATGTAAAAATCCAATTGTCAATGTTGCCGGGCTGACAAGCATAGCAACGAAACTCCTTTTTGTCTGGGCATTTACTTAAAAACTTATTGCAAGCGTTTCTCATAGATCGAACATAGGCATTTAGCTCTGATTGCTCGTCTATATTCTGCAATTCAGAAGTGAGATAGTTCTTGATATCTGTTACTGACGTTATACATGGGCAAACAGATTCATAGTCGTATGCGGAATATAAAACGCGACGCGGTTCGAGAAAAATAATAATCCGTCGTGCGATACTTCTTTCAGTATCGACGGGGTTCCATGATACGCCAAAGACAGGGCAACTTATCCCTGTAAGGCGGTTGAGCAATTCGGTGAATCTCATAGTTGGCCTCCATTGTATATTGGAAGAATTTATAAAAATAATTATAGCACAAAATGACGAAAAGGCTAATAAAAATCCGGTGCACAAAAAAGCACCGGATTTTTGAAAGATGAATCACGCTTTCCACAGACTATGGAGGTTGCAATAAGCGTAGACCGCTTCGACCTCATCGCCCTCGCAGAGGGCGAAGCAGATCTCCGGCTTTTCGCCGGGATGCAGCTCCTTATCCCGCAGCGTGATTGCACCACGCTTCAGCTCCACCAGTCCGTCCTCCGAGAAGCTTTTGAGCATCCGTGCCACTGCCTCCCGTGCCGAGCTGATGTGCTGGGCGATCTGCTCATGGGTCATACGTATCGTGTCGGAGCCGGTACGTTCCGCTTCGGCAAAGAGAAATTCTGCCAGCCGCTGATCCAGCCCCTTGAACATGATCTGCTGCATCGCCCACATCACATCAGAAAACCGTTTCGTTGCCAGTTCATAGAGAAAACAGCGGACATGGAGATTTTTCTCCTTGAGTGCAGCAATGACAATTGCAGGGATAATCAGAACGTCCGTATCCATTCCGGCAGTCATTTGCGTATCAAAGGTGATCTGACTGATCACGCAGGAGGCGGAAAGCACGCATAGTTCGCCCGGATACAGGCGGAACAGCGTTACCTCCCGCCCCTCATCAGAGAGAAGATAGGTGCGGATCTCGCCGGAAAGAATAAACAGCATTCCGAGACATTCATTGTCGCTGCTGTGAACGAACGCACCCTTTTTATAATGACGGACAAAGGCACTTCGGCGTAGCGTTTCTTGCTCGTGTTCGGTCAAGGATGACCAGAACGGAAGTTGTGTCAGTGTGCGTTCCATATCAATGGCAGCTATGCTTGCCGCAGCCGTGGTCACCGCAGGAGTGACCAGCCTCGCCGTGCTCATGGTCATGGTGGTCACAGTGAACGTTGGGATCGTAGCCCAAACTTCCGTTGAGCAATGCGCTCACCGCCGCGTCAGCGTCCCCGCTGACACCGCCGTAGAGCTTGATGCCCGCTTCGGCGAGTGCTGCCTGCGCACCGCCGCCGATGCCTCCGCAAACCAAAGTGTCCACACCGTGCTGCATTAGGAAGCCTGCCAGTGCGCCGTGACCACTGCCGTTGGTGTCAACGACTTTCGCATGAGTGATTTTGCCGTCCACAGCTTCATAAAGCTTGAACTGCTCGGTGTGACCGAAATGCTGAAAGATTTGACCGTTTTCATAGGTAACTGCAATTTTCATAATGGAATCTCCTTTGCAAGTTTTGCCTAATTTTTCCATGTTGGCTCTCTGCATCCGGCAGCAACGGCCGCAGTGAGCTGCCTCCTGTCCTCCGCAGATGCGGTAGTTTCCCCCGGTGATGTGCAGCGGTTTCCCGTGGACAAGACACGCTGCGATCTTGCGCCGTGCGCCTTCGTAAATCTCCTGCACGGTAGAGCGTGAAATGTCCATTTGCGCGGCACACTGCTCGTGGGTTTGCTGCTCCAAGTCAACCAGCCGAATGACCTCGTATTCGTCCAGCGTCAGCAGGATCGGCTCGGTATTCTCGCACCCATTGGGGCAGAAGGTATCAACTTGTGGTGCGCCACAAATCCGACGGCACCGTGGCGGTCTTGGCATGGACGCGTTCCTCCTTTTATTTTCGGTATATACCGATTATAACATCTCACGCAGAAAAATCAATACAGATTTTTTAAAAGCCGCTGTAATGCTTATCAGAATCTCAAATATAAATATGGAAATCGACATTTTTGGTGCAGAGGAGATTATGTGAATGCCAGATGTTGTGGCTGGCGAACCTTTCGATGAGTCTTTAGACTCCGGCACAGGAATAGCTCTGAAGGAGGTTTTGCAATGGAATATACAACTTTAGGAAATACGGATATTCAAATCTCCAAGCTGTGTGTCGGCTGCATGAGTTTCGGCAAGGCAGGGACCATGCACGACTGGACGTTGGATGAAACAGAGAAAGTGGTCAAACACGCACTTGAAACCCTATCTTCCTCACCGCGTTGTGGGAGGCATTGACCAGAATCCCGCGGATGGCAGCCGGAAATGCAGCGCCGTCCCAATCAGCGGCTTTTCTGTTTCCGGTATTCCGTTGGGGTTAATTGGTAGCGTTTTTTGAATAATCTGCAAAAATAGTCGACGTTATGAAATCCTGTCTCAGAAGAAATGAGACTGACTTTTTTCTCGGTTTTTGAAAGCAACTGACCGGCCTGTTTTAAACGGTAGTTAATGAGATAGTTAACCGGCGTTATATGTAAATATTTCCGAAACAGATTCAAAGCGGTACTTTTACTGACCATTGCCTGTTCTGCAATGTCATCCAATGAGATACTCCGTGAGTAATTTAGATGGATAAATTGCAGCATGAGCTGTAACCGGGCTTGAGAAGCGGTTGAATGATCCTTGTGTTCTTCCTGGTATGAAATGTCTGTGTTTTCAAATATTTCCAGCCAGAGATTCTGAAGGAGAGAACTGGTAAGGAGTTCTTTGGATAAAACGGAATCCTGTGCAGAAATAATTTGCCGCATGATAGATAAAACCTTTGCTTGCCAGCATACTTTTTTATGAAATACGAGAAATGGCAATGAGGAAGAAATGATCGGCAGAATATATTTCTGATAAATCAGGCTGTCGCAAGGGGCAATAAAAGAAGGCATAAATACAAAATTGGGAATGAGGGCTTTTGAGGGAGAATAAAGGCGATGGAGTACCTTTGTATTAATGAATATGCCATTTCCTTCGGTTAAATGAAATTGGTCTTCTCCAATCCACAAAGTAACAGTTCCGGATTCAATATAAATAAACTCCAATTCAGTATGCCAGTGCCATTCGATACAGTTGAAATCAAAAACGGACAGATCTTCATAATAAAACTGGAAAGGATAGAGAGTGCTTCCGTGCTGAGCTGTCTCCATCAAATCTTCACCTGTAATGATTTTGGTATAGGTTGTATTTATATTCATAGAAACCCCACTCTTTGAAACATGCTTTACGATATTATACAATAAATTTCGGAAATAAATCAATGAAAATAAAGATATTATGTTATATAATTCAATAAAAAACGAGGAGTGATGACCATGCCAAATTACCGGAAAACAAAAATAGCCTGTTATATGGGATTTATTACACAGGCAATTGCAGCTAATTTTGCCCCATTGTTATTTTTGAAATTTCATAATGATTATCAGATTGCACTTGGAAAAATCGCATTGATTTCTACCTGCTTTTTCCTTACACAGTTGTTGGTAGACCTGTTTTGTGCAAAGTTTGTGGACAAAATAGGGTATCGCATCTGTATTGCTACTTCTGAGGTATGTTCCGCAGCAGGATTGGTTGGTCTGGCTTTTTTGCCGGAGTTTTTGCCGGAACCGCTTGTTGGAATTATCCTGAGTGTGATTGTATATGCAATCGGAAGTGGTCTGATTGAAGTGCTTTGCAGCCCGATCGTGGAGGCGTGTCCATTTGATAACAAAGAGGCAACGATGAGTCTGCTTCACTCTTTTTATTGTTGGGGAGCAGTGGGAACGATTGTGATCTCTACACTGTTTTTTGCGGTGTTTGGCATGGACAGCTGGAAATGGCTGGCTGTCTTATGGGCGCTTGTTCCGGCCATAAATATCTATAATTTTGCAACCTGTCCGATCGAGCATTTGGTAGATGAGGGGGAAGGAATGGGAATAAAAGAACTGTTTCGAAAACCTCTTTTCTGGCTTTCCATATGTTTGATGATTTGCTCCGGTGCATCAGAACTGGCTATGGCACAATGGGCATCTGCTTATGCGGAAGCTGCTCTGGGGCTGTCAAAGACAGTTGGTGACCTGGCCGGTCCCTGCATGTTTGCTGTTACAATGGGGATCAGTCGTATAATTTTCGGAAAATATGGTGATAAAATGGATCTGATGAAATTTATGATCGGATCTGGAATTTTATGTGTGATATGCTACCTGCTTGCTTCTGTATCGTTGAATCCGATATCAGGTTTGATTGGATGTATTATCTGTGGCTTTTCTGTTGGGATTATGTGGCCCGGCACAATCAGTATTTCATCAGAAAGATTTCCGGCAGGTGGAACGGCTATGTTTGCTTTGCTTGCTATGGCGGGGGACCTGGGTGGAAGCATAGGTCCGAGGATTGTTGGACGTGTTACACAAAGTGCAGGAGACAATATTCGTGCAGGTATGGGAGTTGGGCTATTGTTCCCGGTTATTTTATTAATCGTGCTTTTTATTTTTACAAGGCAAAAAAATAATAAATGAAAGCTTTTTTACAATTCATTACATAGAAGTAATAAGTCAGAAAACTTCCCAAAGAGTGATGGACTCAATTACAAAATATATTGAATCTAAGCTACTTCTAAAAGTAAATCGTAAGAAAAGTAAAATAGGAAGACCAATAGAGATAAAATACTTGGGATCCACATTTTACAATCAATTCAAAGCCAAGAAGTATAAAGCCAAAGCTCATGAAAAGTCAGTACAAAAGGTAGTAAGAAAATGGAATGACCAAAGGCAAATGGGAAGTGCCAGAAGATGATGCCCTTGACTTTTCTCCAAAAAAGTTTTACTATCAAACTACTATTAGATAGTATTAAAAACTAGATATCGGGGTAATGTAAAAAAGAAGTGGTTTGAAAGTTGAAGAAAGGCAGGGGCGATCAGGACATGAATAAGAAAGCATGGAAAGCGGGTGCGGTATCGGCACTGGCAGTTGGAGCGGGGCTGGCGGCAGCGGCGTCGAAGCGGAAAAAGGCAGGAAAAGTGGTTAAGTCGGCTTCGGATTACCGGAATACGGAACGCGGCAGCCAGGAGAAAAACAGCAAGGGAATTTATTATTCGAAGGGAAATTATGAGGCGTTTGCGCGCCCGGAGAAACCGGCGGGAATCGAGGGCAAATCGGCTTATATCGTCGGAAGTGGATTGGCTTCTCTGGCGGCGGCGTGTTTTCTTGTGAGAGACGCACAGATGCCGGGAGAAAATATCCATATTCTGGAGGCGATGGAGGTAGCAGGCGGTGCATGTGACGGTATTCAGGATCCGACCCGTGGATATGTGATGCGCGGCGGCCGCGAGATGGAGGATCATTTTGAGTGCCTTTGGGATCTGTTCCGCAGCATCCCGTCCCTGGAGGTGCCGGGGGCATCAGTTCTCGATGAATATTACTGGCTGAATAAACACGATCCGAACTACTCTCTCTGTCGTGCGACGGTCAACCGAGGCGAGGACGCACACACGGACGGCAAATTCCGCTTGAGCCAGAAAGGCAGCATGGAGATCATGAAGCTGTTCTTCACGAAGGATGAGGATCTGTATGACAAATCCATTGAGGATGTGTTTGATAATGAGGTGTTTGATTCGGATTTCTGGCTGTACTGGAGAACAATGTTTGCGTTTGAAAATTGGCACAGTGCATTAGAGATGAAACGCTATTTTCAGCGTTTTATCCACCACATCGGCGGACTTCCGGATTTCTCGGCACTCAAATTTACACGTTACAACCAGTATGAGTCGCTGATTCTGCCGATGCAGAAATATCTGGAGGCGGCAGGCGTCCAGATCCAGTTTGGCACCGAGGTTACGAATGTGCGGTTTGACATCCAGGGTGAGAAAAAGGTTGCGAAGGCGATCGAGTACGTGAAAGGCGGCGAGAAGAAGGAAATCGCGTTGACCGAGGATGATTTTGTCTTTATTACGAACGGAAGCTGTACTGAGGGAACGATCTACGGCGACCAGAATCAGGCACCGGTAGAAGGTGCGGAAGTGCGTACCAGCGGCTGCTGGAGTCTGTGGCGTCAGATTGCTGCGCAGGATCCGGCATTTGGACATCCGGAGAAATTCTGCTCGGATATCCAGAAGACGAACTGGGAGTCTGCGACGGTCACGACTTCGGATGAGACAATCATTTCCCAGATCCGCAAGATTTGCCGCAGGGATCCGAGAAGTGGACGCGTCGTAACAGGCGGTATCGTGAGCTGCCGTGATTCAAGCTGGCTGCTCAGCTGGACGATCAACCGTCAGGGACAGTTCAAAGCGCAGAATAAGGACGAGATCTGCGTCTGGGTATACAG
>OMCD01001782.1_pt1 | contig 11892 bp, 15 predicted proteins | sample 1674171 | NCBI WGS metagenome assembly OMCD01 (sample SAMEA103958149, study PRJEB25191) | human gut metagenome | biome: human-associated habitat [ENVO:00009003]; feature: intestine environment [ENVO:2100002]; material: feces | place: Germany | collected 2013/2015
CTTATCGAGGATCGTATCAAGCACCTTCGAGCCGCAGATCAGCTCGTGCGGCGTAAAGCCGCCGGACTGAATCATCGTGCGACGAAGCGTACGAAGATCGCCCATGATCTGGGCGGCGTCAGCAGCGTCCCACTTCGTGCCCAAAGTAGTCTTCGGCTGCTCCTTCGTCTCCAGGTGAGCCCAGTAGTTCAGAACTTCATCGTAGCCTTCGCCCTTGACCGTCACCTTGCCCTGGAAAAGAGCCTCGGCGCACATGACCTCTTCACGACGCGTGATGATGTCGTCGAGGTCGGACAAGTCCTTGCCGAGGATTTCGGCAGCACGCTGCGTCGGGCTCTTTGCGGAGTAGATCGTTTCGCCAGGCAGGCGCTTCAGCATGTCTTCTGCCGTCGTCACGCGCATCGGAGAAACTTCCGGCGCTTCGTAACTTTCCGTGCGGAAGCCTTCGCGCGTCAGCACGACACCGCCAACCTTCGGGTTGACGAAGGGCGCAATCTTGCGACCGCCGCGACCGATGATGTCGAAGTCGATCTTCTGGGTGTGGAAGGTCGGGCGATTCGTAAAGTAGCGATCGCGCAACCAGGTGGAATTGCTCTTTTGGCCTTCTTCGACCATCGCGAGCATCGTGCGAGTAGTAAACATATCAATTGCCATTGTTGTAGTCCCTCCTGAGATTTAGATGCTCGGCTTGAAGAAGATGCTGACCTGACGAGCAGACGGCTTGAAGTCCGCAACGGCAGCGCTGTTCTCAGCGTTAAAAGAAAGAGCATCTTCGTTGAATTCGCCGGTGAGATACACGGCAGCGACCTTGTCGCCGGAAGCCGTATCCACGTCCTCGGCAAGGACTGCATACACTGCAGAAATCGTCGTCTTCCCAGAGTCAACCTTGCAGAGCGTGCCGTCCTTATCAAGCAGAGCGCCGCGCTTGAGCACGCCCTGGCTAGTCTTGACCATCATGCTGTCAGCAACAACCGGCATGATCTGCGACGCAGCGAAAAGATTGTCGACAGTCGTCGTATGAGTTTCTTGCATTGCCATTTCTTCTTCCTCCTTTACTTGCGAGCGAAGGCGCGCGCACCTGCTTCAATGGCCGCCTTCATTTCGGCGTCCAGCTTTGCCTTCGCTTCTGCCTTCGGATCAAGGCCTTCATTGCCTTCCGATTCGATACCCTCAAGAGCCTTCGCGTCGCTCTTGCGATCCTTGAGCATCTGTGCGCCGCGAGCCTTGTCGGCCTTCAGGATCTGAACTGCAAGCGCTTCTGCGGTCGTCTTGCCGTCAAACTTCGCTGCGTTCACAAGGTCTTCATGACCTGCGACAGCGATGTCTTCGATCGCCTGGATGCGTGCGCGTTCATTCGTAGCGCCTTCGGCAATAGCTTCTTCGCGGATCGCCTGCACCAAGTCAGGATGTTCCGCTTTCAACGTTTCCAGATTCATCTTGTGAACCTCCTTTTGAACTGCGGATGCCTTGGGCTGTTCCGCGTGAATGAAGCCCTTCGGCGCATTCGCAAAGAAACGCGAATCTACCTTCAGGCCGTTTAACATGACGAAACCGCCAGAAGCCGTGTTCTTGACCTCCGTCGTTTCATCAATCTCATCAGCCAGACCGAACTCCACAGCCTCTTCTGCTGTGAAATAGGACTCGGCGTTGACCTTTTCCTTGATCTCGGCAACCGTGCGACCGGTCTTTTCGACATAGATGTCAATGAGGTTGTCCTCAAGCTTCTCCATGTCGTCCGCCGCCTTTCTCATGTCGTCCGTGTTCCCCCAGACGCCAGAGCTGACCTTGTGGATCATCATCATTGAGCCCCTCGGCATGACGACTTTCGCGCCAGGCACGCTCGTGATGATCGTCGCAGCACTCATGGCAGCGCCGTCAATTCGGAAGGTAATCTGTCCCTTATGCGCCTTTAGAAGCGAATAAATGGACAAGCCCGTATAGACGGCCCCGCCGAACGAATTGATCGAAATATCAAGAGGGCTATCGGACGGGATTTTTCGGAAGTCCGCGAGGAATTCAGCCTCGTTGAAGCCCTTCCCCCACGGATCGTCCTTCGACCCGCCGACATAGCCGAAAAGATCGAGCTGCGCCCGTTTCCCCTCGGCCTTGACGTTCCAAAACTTATTCTTCATCTGTTTCCTCCTTCTCCGGTTCCGTCATCGGTTGAGCCGGAGCTGTCGCACTCAGACCGTCTTCCCTGCGCATTGCCTCCTCGCGCTTTCGCACCGCGTGAACCTGGTCATACTTCATGCCGGTGAGCTCAGCCGCCTCGCGTTCTCGAGTGCTGAAGCCTTCATCGACACGGACCTTCGCCGCGTTGGCTTCCTTCAGCGGATCAAGCTGTCCCTGCGCATCGCCGAACCATTCGGCCCCGCACCAAGCTGCACGGATTGCCGGATCATCGAAGAAGCCGGGTGCTTGCACACGACCTTTCAGAACAGCCTCGGTCAGCCACTCCTCGTAGATCGGCTGACAGAAGTTCCCCACGAGCCATTCGCGGCGCATGCGGAACATCTTCCAAGCCTCCAAAAGCGAAGCCCTCGACGCGCTGTAGGACGCTGTGAAGTTCTTCACGAGAAGCTCGTAAGGGATCTCCAGCGCCGCACCGATCTGGCGACAAATAGCGATCACGAAAGGATCGAAGTTCGGATTCGGTCGACTCGGGTCCGCGATCTGGACCTCTTCACCTTCGTCAAGGGCGACGATCGACCCGTTACCCATTTCATAGGCGTTCGGGTCCTTGTCGACTTGCATCGCGGGATTGAAAGCCTGTCCGAGTGGAGAATCGGGAGTGTTGCTCTTGACGAAGACCGTGAACATTCCGGACACGACCGCCGCCATCAGCTCGGCTTCCGAATACCTTGAAAGTTGCTTCAAGGCCTCGATGACCGGAGCAAGCATCGGCACGCCTCGGCGCTGCGCAGGACGTTCAACGTCTGCCATGATGTGCAAAACGTTTCTACGCCCCGTCGTTGTGCCGAAAGCCAGCACGCGCTTCCATTCCTGTTGCAGGTCCTGACCAATGCGAGGGATCGCGCCCGGATGATGTTTCGCCACCCAGTAGGCAACGGTCTCGCCGTATGTCCCGACCTCGATGCCGCCGAGGACATTAGCTGTCGTCGGAGGGTTCAGCGGATCGCACACGCGGTCGGCTTCGATGAGGCCGATTCGCAAGTCGTAGGCGCAGCCCTTGCGCGGGATGATCGGCATCGTCACAAAGACGTCGCCACTCATCAACGCAGAAAGGAGCACCAAAGACTGAAGCTGAAAGAACGTCTGCCGTCTTTCCGCATCGCAGTTCACGCTTTCAGACCACAGCCGCCATTCACGTTCGGTGTTTTCTTCCCACTCTTTCGCCTGCTCCTCGGTAAGGCCTAGGAACTTCGCATCGATCTGGGCATTCAGCGCAAGCCCGGACCCAACGACGTTCGTTCGAACGGTCTTGAGCGCGCCAGTTGCAAGAGGCGAACCCATATAGAGGTCGCGCGAGCGATTGCGAAGCGTCTCCAAGTTGTCAACGATGTCCGCGTCCGCGTCGCTCCCGCCGGATAGCCATCCCATAAGGGACTTCTTGGCGTATGAGCCACCGTGCCGCGAATATCCGCTGTTGAGAATTTCGAGCTTTCGGCGGGCTTCATAACGCTTCAACGCGCGCTCAGGACTGATCGCCCTGATTGCTTTGTCAAGCAGATTCATTTGCAAGCCTCCTTACAGGTCGCGAGGGACGGCACGCATTACACGTGCCCCCTTACGGCCGTTTTCGAGCTTGTCGATCTCGTTGCGCCAGTATTTGATGCGAGCTGCAATGTCTGAGAGCGAAGCTCTCGTCAAGCTACGCGTTCCGATTTTGTAAGACTGGCCAGAGGCGACCGCGCGTTCGGCATCGAGCCACATCTTCAGATTCGCGCGGGCCTCGTCTATGGTGATCCAAGACATTTCGATGCCTCCTTTGTTTGTGATTACTTGCAGTCGTTGAACGTCACGCCGTCTTCACGAACCGCGTCCTCTCCCGTCAAGTCCTGCCATCGCTTGATGATGACGTCGCAGTAACGTGGATCGAGCTCCATCGCCCGAGCCTTACGACCTGTGTTCTCGCAAGCAATGACGGTCGTGCCAGAGCCGGCAAAGCTGTCGAGAACGACGTCGCCCTTCTTTGTGGAATTGCCGATCTGATACTCAAACAAATCAACCGGCTTCATCGTCGGGTGATCCCCGTTCCTCAACGGCTTATCGAAGTCGAGAACCGTCGTTTGTTTACGGTCCGAGTACCAGGCATGCCCCGCGCCTTCCTTCCAGCCGTACAAGCACGGCTCATGCTTCCACTGGTAGTCAGAACGACCAAGAACAAGAGAGTTTTTGTTCCACACAAGGCACTGGCGCACCTTCCACGCGTTGTCTCGGCACGCGCCTCGGAAGTTGTAGCCTTCAGCGTCCGCGTGCCAGATGTAGAAAGACGCTCCTGGCTTCATGGCAAAATCAGCAGTAGAGAAGGCATCAATCAAGAACTTTCGGAAGTTCTCGTCCGACATGTTGTCGTTCTGAATCGTCAGCTTGTCTTTCGTCGCGCCTTCGTAGGCCACGTTGTAAGGCGGGTCGGTCAAATACAGATCGACGCTGCCTTCTTCGCACAAGCGAACAAGATCATCGATGCGTGTTGAATCTCCGCACAACAGCTGATGGTCCCCAAGGAGCCAAAGTTCGCCAGGCTTGACAACCGGGTCTTCTGACGGTTCCGCGATTTCCTCAGCGTCTTTCCCGTGCTCCTCGTCGTCATCAATCGAGCCGGTCCCATCAAGCAGAAGGTCGAGCTCTTCGTCAGAGAAGCCCATGACATCGAGGTTGAAGTCAAGTTCCTGAAGTTCACCGAGCTCGATGCGGAGAAGCTCCTCATCCCATCCGGCGTTCAGTGCCAACTGATTGTCGGCAATGCGCAGCGCTTTCTTCTGCGCAGCTGTGAGCCCCTTCAGGCGAATCGCCGGCACTTCCTTCATGCCGATCGACTTCGCGGCCATTGTTCGACCGTGGCCTGCAATGAGCTCGTTGCTTTCGTCGATCAAAACGGGATTTGTGAACCCAAACTCTTTGATCGATTCTGCGACTTGCTGTACCTGCTCGTCGCTGTGCGTTCGAGCATTTCGCTCGTACGCCTTCAGATTGTCAACGCTAACGTATTCGATCTGCGTTTTCTCTTGTCGCACTAGACTTGCAACTCCTTACACGGTTATTCCCTTCGACAGCGTCCCTCGCGGCTTGCGGGGAGCGGTCTGCTGTCTGAGTGCCCCGCCGTTCTGGTAGAAGTCGGCAAGGAACTCGAAGTTCGGGTTCAGCAATTCGAGTGCGGCAGTCGCGTAGACCGCGCAGTCAAGGGCCTCGTTGCGTTCGCGGATTTTCTTCCACGCCATTTTCACGACGCCTTTTTCAAAGTGTTTTTCAAGCACCTCAGCGGTCAACTGCTTGAAGAAGTTTTCAGAAAAGCCCCTGTCCTCCTGCGCCGCATAGTGCGCGAAGTTCGGACCAGGTTCCTGCACGGAAAGCCTGTTCATGACGAGCGACTTTCCGCTGTCAACACCGAGCGTGAAGAGCGTTGCCTTCATCGCGTTGCTCTTCGTCGGCGTGTTGATGAACGGGACACCGATGCCGCCTCGCCCCTTGATCGCGAAAACGCGCATTCGTTCTCGGGCTTTCGTGTACTGGTAGACGTTCGTTGTGTAGGTACCGTCACCAGAGTCAACGCAGGCGCAAGCGACCGAAACATGGACGCCGTTTTGCATCGAATACTGCCGCTGCAGGATTGCATCAAGCTGCTGCCATGTTCGCGGATCGTCCGGGCGGCCATAAAGCACTCGATGTTCAATGCCCCAACACTCCCGCCCGACGCCCCATCCATAGACCGTGCATTCGAGACGGTCGTGCTGAACGTCGATGCCAGCGGTCAGTAGCAAGACGCCTTCCGGGAGGACGCCGTTTGGCGGATAGCTTTCGCGCCGGTTGAACAGTTGCTCCCAGTTGTCGGCGTCAGGGGTGATTTCCTCCCAGGCCTCGCCGAGCTTCAAATTCACGAACTCCATGAGGCCGCGTTTGTCGCGGTTGTGGTTCACCGAAACGAACTCCTCCACCAGATCGTGCAAATTGACCCAAGGCGAATAGAGCGCGTTGACGTGATAGCCCTTGATCTTGCTTCCGGGGTTCGTTGCAATCCAACGACCGCTCTGCAGTAGCTTCGGGTCGGGCTTGTAAGCGCCTCTCGTGATGCAACCGCACTCTGGACAATGCATGCTTGCTGTCATCGGCAGCGCATTCCCTTCGTCGTCTTTCTGCCAGGTCACGTTTGCCCATTGCAGAATGTGTTCCTCACCGCAATGCGGGCACTTGACAAAAAAGCGACGTTGATCACTGCGTTCATACCAGTCGTCGATCTTCGACGCGCCTTTGATCGTCGGCGTGCTAACCAGAATGATCTTTCGGTTTCCGAAGTTCTGAGTTCGCTGAATGGCGAGCTTCAGAGGGTCGCCTTCTTTCGTCACGCCATATCGGTCAACTTCGTCACAAAGCAGGACGCGAATCGGACGAGACGCAAGGCCAGCCGGTGAGTTCGCACCGACCAGAGCCAAATACCCGCCCGGGAAATGCTTCATGCGAATAGTCGTGCTTGACTTTTTCGCAGAGCCGCGACCGTCCTTCCCTTCTTCGAGCTTGCCTTGCAAGCCCGGGGAGTTCTGGAACATCGGTTCGATGCGCTCCTTCGAGAACGCCTCGGCCATTTCAACGGTCGGCTGAAGCATCAGCTGAGGAGCAGGCTCCTGGTCGGCGTAGTAGCCCATGATGTTCAGGAGCATCTCCGACTTGCCGAGCTGTGAAGAGCAACACATGACGACTATTTCCGTCCGTCGATCCGTTGCCGAATCCATCGGCTCCTGCAAATACGGCGTTCGGCTTGTGCGCCACATACCCGCCTCAGGAGACGTACCGGAAGCGACGACGCGGAACTTGTCAGCCCACTGGCTCCCAGTCAAACGAGAGATCGGGCGACAGGCTTGCGCCCACGCCTTGGACCAAATGCCCATCTCATCCCCCCTTTGCAAAGTGCGAGTCGTTGATTGTTTTCAGAAGGTCGCGGAAAATGTCCTCAAGGACTTCCTCGGCTTCGCGCTGCGTCCGATTCTCAAGCAGGGCCGAGTAACGAGTTGGGGCGGAAATCGCGAAGTTTCGGAGCATCGCTGCTGCCTCTCTCGCGTCCGCCTCAACATCGGCAACCGCTACGTACTCGCCCTTGAGCTTTTTGTATTCGAGGTCTTTGATCTTTGCGGTCGCGACCTCTTTTGCGAGCCGGGCCTTGTTGAACGCCTCGTTAACGTTCAGCGCAGACGATATTTGCTTGTCGTCTTCGTCATCGCCCGTGAACACGTCCGCAGTCTTTCTGGACGTGCGACGGCTCGCCTTTTTTCGTTCTTCAGACTTGACCAGAGCCTTGAAGGCTTTAATACCTTCTTTCAACGGAATCTTTCCGTCGACGAGAGGCAGCTCGCCAGTCTTGCACTTCCCGCTTACGTATGCGGCACTACGTCCGACCTGGCGCGCAAACTCTCGCATGCTGACGCCATCGTTCGCCATGCCAACACCTCATTTTGTTTGGTACTTCCATCTTCACGCGTTCGCGCTTTCGCTTCAATACCGGCAGGCACCGGCAAGCGTAAACCGTTCACGAAAAGCGTAAAGTGAAATGTTCATGAACACCCTTTTGAAAATTGCATCTAGACCGTTTTCGGGGCTCGTCCGACCCGCATGAGTCAAAAAGCCCCGGGAGGACCCAAGCTCTCTCCGTCGCTCATTCGACGCCCCATCACTGAGCGGGCTGAGGCTGAGGTTGAGCCTGCACAGGCGCCAGGCCCTTGTCATCAGTCACAGCATCGTAGACAGCATTGCCTGCCATCGATCCTGCGAACGATCCGGCAACAGTAGACCAGAAGCCACTGTTGGAAGATGCCGGCACCTGATTCACCGTCTGGTTGATGACGGTCGTGTTCTTCTTCACAACAGTCGTGCGCTTCGGTGCATAGCTCTTCGTAGGAGCAGGACGGGAGAACGAACGTCCACCGCTGAACCCACGACCACCTCGTGCTTCCGCTGCTGTAGAAATGAAAAAGGCGACCGCAATGGCCGCCACAATAGCTTTCTTCATAGGTAACCCAAGGAATTAGAAAGGGCGAGGATTTCTCCCCGCCCCGGCCTCAGAGCAAACTGCCCTAAGGTAGCGAATGGAAACCGCGCGGGTTGCGCATCGTTGAGAGGCGTGCGCGGTGTTGTTTTCAAAACAAAAAAGCGGCATCACCGTGGAGGAGATACCGCTTTCCAGAATTGCTGATGTTTTTCCTAGGCATGGCAAAGCGAGCCTAAAAGACTCGCCCTCCAGCTCGGACACACCGGCATAATTTGATTAGTGAAGTCTATCACGGGACAGCACGTTGTGCAACATGCGCATTGCCAACATGAGATGCTGTTCGTACTTGCGTGGTCGGATGCCTACCACACGACAGGTTATCCAGAGCGGCCGGCTCGGATTCCCATAGGCCTCCTGCAACAACCGCTTCTCTTTTGAATCGAGCATCGCGCTCCATGCCGCCTCGATCTCCACAGCGTCATTGATGTCGATAATGCGAGGACGTTCCTTTGTGCCTTCCTCTGGCACGTAGCCGGCCTCTCGCATCACGCCGAGCATTGAACTCTTTCCACGAGGCTTTCCCTCACGCGCCCATGAACTCCAGTTCTCAAGGCGCGCTTCAAGAATTCGGCGCTCCGCTTCATCCATTCGCATGCTCCCTTTCCCATTCGTCTCGGCATTCGGCACAACACCAACGTCGAACATTTCGAACTCCCTCGACCGTTGCAGGCACTCTCTCGATCACTTCCCCGCAGTTCAAGCACAAGCTCACCACGATCGGTCTCGGTCCCTCTGGCTTTCTCTCCTCAATTGCCGCTCGCATGATCCACTCATCGCTTCTAGCGGCTCGGTCTGCATCATCCATGCTTCACCTCGTCAATAAAAACTTTTACACCCGGCTCGGGTCCGTATGCCTTTCTGGTCCGGCTGTCGATCACCTGCGAGTCGTCCTCAAAAACGATCCCGTTCATGCCGTCAAGAATCGCCTTCTGCACGTTGTCAAGGTCCGGCTTTGAGACGTGATGCTCGACACCTTGCAGAGCCGCTGTGCGGCGTTTCTTAGACCATGACGAGGGCACTGGGAAGATGGCGAGGATGTCCACCCGGACTGCGTTCGGCTTTTCGATCTTTCTCTTGCCGATCATTGCTTCCTTTGCCCTGGCCGTCACGAGCGCTTCATACTTGCGCGTCGTGTCTGGCGTGTACGTGTTAAAGCGCGGCCTCCCTTTCCCCTTTGGGAGTCCTTCAATTTTGAAATTCATTGCTGTCATTCCTTTTTGTTCATGTTTCGCAGAGCTGACGGGCGGCCATCTCCTTGAGTTCCTCGACTTCGGTGTCGTCCACGGGCGCCTCAGCCACCCAGAAGCCGGAGTCGGTCTCGATCCCGACGAACATCTCGCCGTTTGGTCGAAAGAGTGGGCTGGAGAAACCTTCTCCAGTTCTTTGGCAGAGATAGACCGTCACGGGTTCCCCGGAGGCCGTCTCAAGTTGCCAGCTCACTTTGATTTCTTTGATGTGAATTCCTTTTGTTTCTGCCCATCGAAGTAGCCCTGCACGAAGGCTGCTCTCTTTTTGGGATTCATTCGAGCCGTGAGGCTCTGGTATTTCGCCATCGACTCACCACGCAATGCGGCAGATCGTCCGAGGCGATATTCGTCACTTTCTTTCATGACTCCTCCTTTGTTAAAAATCGATGTCGTTCTTCCGCATACTCGGCCACGAGAACCGGATGAACTTGCATGTTTCTTTGAGACGGTCGTACTCCTGCTCTCCTATCGCGGTCTTCAGCAGCGCCGGATCGGCGTTGGTGATCCAGATGGTCGGAAGCTGAGTGTCGTAGCGGGCGTACAAGACCTCTGAGAGGACTTCCTTTGTGATCGGCTTCGCGTCTTCCTTTGCGACCTCATCGACGACAAGCAGCGGACAGGTTTTGTAGGCTCGCTTGACGTCTGCGGTCGTCTTACCCGTCTCTCGGCAGCCCCAGGAATCGGCAACCCTCTGCCCCATCTCATGTGCCGTCGTGTAGATGCCGGCGCACTTGCTCAAGAGTTCCTGAAGCACCGCACACGCCAGATGGGTCTTGCCGGTCCCGCATTCGCCGATGAAAACCATCCCTATGCCGGACTGGCGAAGCGCGTCGAACTTTGTGATGTAGGACTCGGCAATCTTGAGCACCTTCGCTTTCTGGTCGTTCCCATCGGTTCTGAAGGATGCAAGCGTTCTGGAGCGGTACTTGGTCGGTATGGCCGTTCTGTCGAGCGTCTGCTCATACGCGCGGCGCTTTTCAAGCTCTTCGCGTTCCCTGCGCTCGCGCTCTTCAGCTTCCCGCTGCTTTTGCAACTGGATCGCTCGGCACTTCGGACATCCGCTCGCGTTTTTGAGCTCTCCCTTCAGGTAGGTCAGGTGCGAGATATACCGACCGTGCTCAGGGCATACCCGCTCCTCTTCACCCTCGGCAAAGCCCAACAGGCCGACCAAGCCTTCTGCTTTTTTCATGTTGTTTCCCCTCAATCCACGATGATCGTTACGCCGTCGTCGGCGAGTTTTTCGGTTCTGCCTTCACCTCGGCAGCAGGCCTGAAGTCGTTCTCGGTATTCAGCCGTCTGGGTGACGTTCTGCGGCTTTCGGTAGGCGTTTCCGCTCGCCTTCGTCAACCAGGAAGCCTTGAAACCTGCCCAGCCATTGCCGCAGCACGTCTCAACGACCTGAAGCAGCGTCATGTGAGCCTTTTCTCCTTCGGATCGAAGAAGATCAAACGCTCTTTCGGTCAAAGCCATCTTCTTCAGGGCGCGAATCTCTCCGAATTGCCTCCAGAGGTCATCAGGAACTTCAGCCGGCTTTTCGACCTTGATCCACTTTTTCCAGGCCTCGCCTTTCTTGGCTCGACTTGCGTCTTGCTTCTTTCCATGTTCAGTTCTAGGTTCCTTTACTGGTTCCTTTATAGGTTCGGGTGCAAGATTTGTAAGGGGTGGGATATCGGATTTGTTAGGGGACCCCTTCAAGATTTGCGAGGAGGGTCCTGTCGAATCTGTCAGGGGTTCACAATTTGCAAGGGGTGGTAGATTTGTCAGGGGTTCACATTCTTTCAGCCCCTTGATCTTCTCCAGAGAAATCGTGAAGATGCGAGATCTTCCTGGCTCTTGTGAGCTTTTAACAATGCCCGACGAAACGAGCTCTTTGATCGCTCGTCTGGCCGTTGCCTCAGATACATGAGCCTTCTGAGATATGCGACTGAGCGCAGGCCAACACATTCCCCATCCCTTCTCTTTGACATCGTCCTCATTCACGTGATCACACAACGCCATCAACACCCAAAACGGAGAAGGATTCATGTCGTCACCGTGCGCAAACAGAGCTGTTGTCAAAGTCGTCGACACAATCATTCCTCATAGCGTTTCCGCATTTGTGATACAGGCGGGAAATCTGGAGAAATCGCGCACGGAGGGAGGCCAGAGATTTCACACAGCCGGCCGATCCAAGTCGGCGGGATGCGTCCCTTTTTCCTCCAGATAGAAACGTTCGACTTATCGATACCGAGTCTTTCTGCGAGTTGAGTCGCCGTCAGACCAGATACGCTAAGAACGAGATTAACCGGATTGACATTTTCGTCAACCATCGAAGCCTCCTTGTCACCAAAAGTTGACGACAGTATAACTCAAAACCGAGAATACAGGTCAACTAAGGTTAACTGACATTTGCATGCGAGTGGTTTACTCTGTTTCAACAGGAGGGCA
>OMCD01001783.1_pt1 | contig 11887 bp, 10 predicted proteins | sample 1674171 | NCBI WGS metagenome assembly OMCD01 (sample SAMEA103958149, study PRJEB25191) | human gut metagenome | biome: human-associated habitat [ENVO:00009003]; feature: intestine environment [ENVO:2100002]; material: feces | place: Germany | collected 2013/2015
CCTCAAGAAAATGGATATCTCATTACTCCTAATCATCAAGGATTATTTGATATTGTGGCTGTTTTTAAAACACATGATAAAACAGCTAAATTTGTATTAAAAAAAGAATTAGCATCTACAATTTTAATTAAAGATGTTGTTAAAACATTAGACTATTATGCTTTAGATCGTAGTAATATTAGAGATGGTGCAAAAATGGTCAAAAATGTTTCTAAAGAAATAGAAGCAGGTATGAATTGTGTTATTTATCCAGAAGGAACACGTTCTAAACAAGGAAATAAAATGGGTGAATTTAAAGGTGGAACCTTTAAAATTGCTTTAAAATCTCATTGTCCAATTGTTCCAGTAGCAATGATTGATTGTTATCAAGTATTTGATAACAATACAATTAAACCCGTAAAAGCACAAATTCATTATTTAAAACCAATTGAATATGATGAATATAAAGATTTAAAAACACCTGAAATTGCTGCTCTTGTTCAAAGTAGAATTCAAGCGTGTATGGATGAGTATTGTTAATGTTTATACATGTAAATGGTGTGCGCTTGTTTTATGAAAAACAAGGAACAGGGAAACCTTTAATTTTACTTCATGGAAATGAAGAAGATCATCGTATTTTTGATGAAGCTATAGAATTATTAAAAAAGCATTATACTGTTTATGCTGTTGATTCTAGAGGACATGGTCAAAGTGATAAAGTTCTAGAATATCATTATCTAGATATGGCAAAGGATATCCAAGAAATGATTGAACAACTTGAATTAAAAGATGTTTCTTTAATGGGAAGTAGTGATGGAGCAATTATTGGTTTATTAATAGGAAGTCTTTATCCAAAACTTGTAGATCATTTAATTCTTGCAGGAGTCAATGTTAAACCCAATGGTGTTATATTAGAAGTTTATCAAGAAATGAAGGAACAATATCAAAAAACAAAAAATCCTTTAATTAAAATGATGTTAGAAGAACCCCATATTTCTAATCAACAACTTCATCAAATAGAAGCTAAAACATTACTACTTGCAGGAAGTGATGATTTAATTAAATTAGATCATATTGAACGTATTTCACATCATATTAAAAACTGTGAGTTTAGAATTCTCGAAGGAGAAGATCATAGCAGTTATATTATTCATAACAAAAAGATTGCTAAAATTATATTAGAAGAATTAAAATAAAGAACCGTTAAGGTTCTTTATTTGTTAAGAAGTAATGATGCTTTTTCAATATATTTTTGATGATGTTTATCAAAAATACAATCAGGATCATGATAATAAGTTTCTAAAACATCACACATTTTAAGTAGTTCACTATAAGCATCATGAACTTTATTTTTAGTTGAATGATTTTTAATAGCTTGAACGATAATATCCATTTCTTCATTTTCAAACAATAAACTTTCTTCTAATATCTTTCTAGCAAGTTCACTTGAAAGTTGAGCATGATTAAATGAAGTATTATTTTTATAAACGGAATAATCATGTAAAAGTCCCATGATAGCGCATAATTCATCATCTAATTGCATATAATGACTATAGGCAATACACAAGGTTGATACTCCAAATAAATGACGATAGCCTTGTCTTTTTTTATTTCCAAAACAGTTTTTTTCAAGTTCTTGATAAACAATTTTTTCAATTTCTAAATATCTTTTCATCGTCTAAGTCCTTTAGGATATAAATTTTTAACTTGATTATTACTTTCTTTATAGAAAGAAAGAGGATAACCATCTACAAAAATAACACCATATCCTTTTTGATTATTTCCTTTTAATGTTAAACCAGAAAGATAATCTTTTACTTCTTGACTATCACATTTAAAATCATAAGATCTTTTAACATCTTCTTTATTTAAAGTAAGAGCAAGTGAAAGACTTGGTTCAAATCTCCCTTTTTTACATTCTCCTAAATAAAGACCATTTCTTAAAACTTTGATTGGAAGTTCAGGAAAATGATTTAAAATGGCATAGACATGATTATTTGATTGATAAAGATAAGGTGGTACAGAAATATTTAAGTTTTCTTGATAAAACTTTTGAACAAGTTGTAACTGTTCTTTCTTTAAATTTGGTTTTAAGATTTTTTCTTTTGAAACAGCTGTTTCTGTTGTTTTTTGTAACATAGCTATAAATTGTCCTTCACCACGATTAATATGAGGATACATTCTAATAGTCCCTTCAATAAAACCATCAGACATGCCTTCTTTTTTATCAATAGGAAGTAATTTCATTCCTAATTCATTGATCATATATTCAACTTGTTTTTCATTTTCTTCTAAAGAATAAGTACATGTAGAATAAATTAAAATTCCATCTTTTTTAAGCATTTGATAAGCTTGATCAATTAAATTTCTTTGAATATAAGCACATTCATTTACTTTTTGCATTGACCAAGTATTGATAGCTTCTTTATCCTTTCTAAACATACCTTCTCCAGAACAAGGAGCATCTAAAATAATCTTATCGAAAAAACTTTTAAACTTCATTTTTAAAGGATCACAATTTGTTACAATTGTATTTTTTAATCCAAATCTTTCAATATTACTTGATAAAATAGAAGCACGTAATTTAGAAATATCATTAGCAATCATTAATCCTTCATTAGAAAGACGACTGGCAACATAACACGTCTTACCTCCAGGAGCACCGCACATATCTAAAACATAATCATTTTCTTTGATATCTAAACATGATGCAACGCTCATAGCACTTGGCTCTTGAATATAATAAAGTCCACACATAAAATAAGGACTTTTTCCTAATGGATAATGAAGATAATCAAAATAATACCCACCATCTACATAAGGATGTTTTTCTATATACTGATGATTTAAATGATTTAAAACATCCTTTTTTAAAGGATTTAAATAAAATCCTTTAACTTCATTTTCATTTAAAGAATTAATAAAAGCATCAAAATCATCTTTTAATAATTCTTTCATTCGTTCAATAAATAATTCATTCATTACATTTTCCCCTCAATAAAATAAGTTGCTTCCATATCGGCAACACTTAATGCAAAAGCAATAGGAAACATTTCAAAAGCTTTTCCAACATTTCTAGCATCTTCATTTCCAGAAAAGCCCATATGATATCTGATCGCAAAAGCTTCTTCTCTTGTAAGACGCATATAACCACTGATCATATAAACACTTTTTTCACCATGACCATAAGGTAATTGATCATCATATTCATAGTTTGGTACTTGAATCCATTGACCATCTTTTTTAACATTACGTGTTCCCTTTTTATAACAATTAATTTTACATAAATCATGTAATAATGAAACAATCGCAATTGTTTCTTCACTATAATGCATTTGATATGTATCTTTCACTCTTTCTCTTTGAAGATAATCTTTCAAACAATCATATACATTTAAACTATGTTCAAGTAATCCACCATCATAGCTTCCATGAAATCTTGCACTGGCAGGTGCTTCAAAGAAATCAGAATGTGGAGATAATAAATATTCAAGAAGTTTTTCACTTCCAGGTCTTTTTATATTTGTTTTATATAATTCTATAAATCTTTCTTTATTTGTCATAATCATTCCTCTTTTTTTTATATTTTATCGAAAACATGCTTTTTCTTCAATAAAAGTATGAAATAAAATATCAAGGACATACTAGAAATGAAAGAAGGAATAAAATGAAAAGATATATTATAACGTTGATACTTTTAATAACTTGTACTTTTACTTTAACAGGCTGTAGAAATCAAACAACAGATAGTGGTTTTAAAGGGAATGTAGAAATTGCTTGGGATGATGTAAAAGATGATTTTGATCAGATAGATCAAGATGTTGAAAATGATACCTCTAAACAAGATGTTAAAGCTTTAACACAAACAATTTTAGATGGTTATGATAAAATCAAAGAAGGAATTACTCAAGACAATCAAGAGGAAGCTAAAAAAGTTTATGAAGCTGCAAGTCGATTAGAGTATATAGAAAAAAATACAGATCAAAAGTTATCAAGTGAAGAAAAAGAAATTTTAGAATTAGGAAAGAAAACGAAAACATTGATGATGCATTATTATGGAAATGGGGAAGGTGTTTTTCAAGATGCTGTAGATGATGTAGAAAATGGGATTGATCGCGTAAAAAATTTTACTGAAGAAAAATGGAATGATTTTAAAGATAAATTAGAGTAGGGAATACTCTTTTTTTATTTTTTGCTTGTTTTATAATAAAGGTCTTGTTATAATAATAAGGCACACAAGCCCGAATGGCGAAATTGGTAGACGCAGCAGACTCAAAATCTGCCGGTGTAACAGCTGTACCGGTTCGAGTCCGGTTTCGGGCACCATACTTGCGGGTGTAGTTCAATGGTAGAACTTCAGCCTTCCAAGCTGACTACGTGGGTTCGATTCCCATCACCCGCTCCAAGTGATGATAACATCTCTGATGAGATGTTTTTATTATATTTAAAACAAATGGTTGACAGATGGTGACAATTTGTATATAATGTAATCACATTTGATATAAATACTGTGAAAAGAAAGAGTAGACGTTGATCTTTAGCGTAGAGATTTCCTGGTAGGTGAAAAGGAAAGTAGAGATTTTTGTTGAATTCATCTTGGAGTAGAGTGTTGAACAGTTTTAAGTAGGCATCTCCGGTTACACCCGTTAAAGTGGAAGAGTATGATTGTACTCGATGAGGTTAGTATAGTAATATACTAATAAACAAAGGTGGTATCACGAAGCGATAGCTCTCGTCCTTAGAGGATGAGAGCTTTTTTATTTATATCAAGGGAAATGAAGAAAAGGGGACAATTAATATGATTATTGTAATGAAATCAACAGCATCTAAAGAAGATGTAGAAAAAGTATCAGGATCAGTAGAAAAATTAGGGTTAAGAGTAAATGTTGTAAATGGGGCAACACAATCAGTTATTGGAATTATTGGAGATACAACAAAAGTAGATCCAGAATCGATTGAAGTCGATCCAGCCGTAGAAAAGGTCATGCATGTATCAGAACCATATAAATTAGCTAATAGAGCTTTCCATCCAGAAGATTCAGTCATTGATGTTGGTGGCGTTAAAATTGGTGGTGGACATCTAGCAGTGATTGCAGGACCATGTTCAGTAGAAAGCAAGGAACAAGTCATTGAAATCGCTAAAGCAGCCAAAGCAGCAGGAGCAAATCTTTTAAGAGGTGGAGCATTCAAACCAAGAACATCACCATATGCCTTCCAAGGAATGGGATCAGCAGGATTAGATATTCTAGTAGCAGCTAAAGAAGCAACAGGACTACCAATCGTTTCAGAATTGATGGATGCAGAATACTTAGATGAATTCATTGAAAAAGTAGACTTGATTCAAATAGGAGCAAGAAACATGCAAAACTTTGATTTATTAAAGAAAGTAGGGAAAGCAACAAAGAAACCTATTTTGTTAAAAAGAGGATTGAGTGCAACATATCAAGAATGGATCATGTCAGCAGAATATATCATGGCAAGTGGAAATCCAAATGTCATCTTATGTGAAAGAGGAGTAAGAACATTTGAATCATATACAAGAAATACATTAGATTTACAAGCAATACCAGTGATCAAAGAATTGACACACTTACCAATCATTATCGATCCAAGTCATGCCGGAGGAAAATGGTGGTTAGTGAATCCAATGGCAAAAGCAGCAGTCGCAGCAGGATGTGATGGATTAATGATAGAAGTGCATAACAATCCAGAAAAAGCATTATGTGATGGACCACAATCATTAAAACCAGCCAAATTCGAACAATTAATGAAAGAAATAAAACCAATTGCAGATGCAGTAGGTAAAGAAATTTAAGGTGATTAAAATGGAAATGATCGTTAATTTAAAGGAACATAGTTATCCTATTTATATAGAAAAAAATATTTTAAAACATGCAAATGAAAAAATAAAAGAAATTTTTAAAGGAAAGAAAATTATGATCATTTCCGATGATCAAGTTTATCCTTTGTATGGTGATGATTTGACTTTAAATCTTGAAAAAGATTTTAAAGTCAATCATGTTATCGTTCCTCATGGAGAAAAATCAAAACGTTTTGATATGTTACCAACACTTTATAAAGCATGTTTAGATTTTAAACTTACTAGAACAGACTTAATCATTGCTTTAGGTGGTGGTGTGATTGGTGATATGGCAGGATTTGTTGCAAGTAGTTATTTAAGAGGTGTTAAACTTGTCCAAATACCAACTTCATTACTTGCACAAGTGGATAGTTCTGTTGGTGGAAAAGTGGCAGTTGATTTACCTGAAGGTAAAAATCTTGTTGGGGCTTTTTATCATCCTTCAATGGTTTTGATTGATCCATGTACATTAAAGACATTAGATCCACATTTTATTAGTGATGGCATGGGAGAAGTTATTAAATATGGATGTATTAAAGATAAAAAATTATTTGATCAATTAAATTCTTATCAAAATTTTGAAGAACTCTATGAATTTATTGATGAAATCATATATAATTGTGTCAACATCAAAAGAGAAGTTGTTGAAAAAGATCAATTTGATTTTGGTGATCGTTTATTACTCAACTTTGGTCATACATATGCTCATGCAATTGAACAATATTATCATTATGAAAAATATTCTCATGGTGAAGCAGTAGGTATTGGAATGTATCAAATTACAAAACTTGCTGAAAGTCTAGATTTGACAAAAGCAGGATCTTCCATGCAAATTAAAGAAATTTTACAAAAATATAATTTACCTTATGAATGTCAAGTTGAAACAAAGAATCTTATTCAAGCTATTTCCTTAGATAAAAAGAATATTAATAATTCATTATCTGTTGTTTTATTAAAAGAAATAGGAGATAGTTATGTTTATCAAACAAATCAAGAATTTTTATTAAAAAAAGAAAGGGTATAAAATGAGTCAAATTAAGTTAATTCCTACAAAACTAAAAGGAAAAGTATCTGTTCCACCTTCAAAATCATTAGCACATCGTGCAATTATTGCTGCTAGTCTTGCTAAAGGTATTTCAAGAATTGATCATATTGAATATTCTCAAGATATTAAAGCAACAATTCATGCAATGGAAGCACTTGGAACAATCATAGAACAACATGAAGATTATTTAATTATTAATGGAAACTATACGTTTACTAAAAATAATACCATGCCAGGAGTACAAATAGATTGTGAAGAATCAGGATCTACACTTCGTTTTATGGTACCTATTTCTCTTGTTAAAGAAAATAAAGTACGTTTTATAGGAAGAGGACAATTAGGGAAAAGACCATTAGATACTTATTATGAAATTTTTGAAAGACAAAATATTGGTTATTTATATCGAGAAAATGTTTTAGATTTAAATGTTGTTGGTGAATTAAAACCTGATTTATATCGTATTCCAGGTAATATTTCATCACAATTTATTACTGGTTTATTATTTGCACTTCCTTTATTATCATTTGATTCTATTATTGAAATTACGACACCACTTGAAAGTAAAGGATATATTGATTTAACTTTACAAATCTTAAAGCTTTATGGTATTGAAGTTATTAATCATGAATATAAACAATTTATTGTAAGAGGTAGACAAGAATATAAAGCAAGAGATTATCGTGTTGAATCTGATTTTTCTCAAGCAGCTTTCTATTTAGTAGCAGGTGCTTTAGGAAACGATGTTACATTATTAGATTTAAATTTAGATTCTTTACAAGGTGATAAAGCAACAATTGATTTTTTAAAACAGATGAATTGTGAAATTGTGGAAAATGATGAAGGAATTAAAGTGGTGAGTCATGGTTTAAAAGCGACAACTGTGGATGCGAGCCAATGTCCTGATGTTATTCCAGTTGTTTCTCTTGCTTTAGCACTTGCAAATGGACATAGTGAAGTTATCAATGCCGGACGTTTACGTATTAAAGAATGTGATCGTCTTCAAGCAACGGTAGAAGAATTAAATAAATTAAAAGCACATGCAGTTGAACATGAATCATCTATGGAATTAGATGGTGTAGAAACTTTAACTGGTGGAAATGTGTCTAGTCATGATGATCATCGTATGGCCATGATGCTTGCGATTGCTTCTACTGTATGTCAAGAACCAATCATTATTGATAATAAAGAATGTGTAAAAAAATCTTATCCAAGTTTTTGGGAAGATTTCGAGATGTTAGGAGGAAAGATTGATGGGGGCAACTTATAAAAATAATATAGAACTTACAATTTTTGGTGAATCCCATGGAAAAGCTATTGGTATTACCATTGGCAATCTTCCTAGCGGTATTCAAATTGATTTAGATGAAGTTTCGCGTGATATGAAAAGAAGAGCACCAGGACAAAATAAAATGTCCACAGCAAGAAAAGAAGCTGATCAAGTCGAAATTTTATCAGGATTGCAAGATGGCATTACTACAGGGGCACCTCTTACAGGAGTCATCTATAATAGTGATCAACATTCTAAAGATTATTCTTTACTTAAAACAAATATGCGACCAGGACATAGTGATTATCCAGCTTATATTAAATATAAAGGATTTAATGATGTCCGTGGGGGTGGTCATTTTTCTGGAAGAATTACAGCTCCAATCGTTTTTGCGGGAAATATTGCTAAACAAATTTTAAAACAAAAAGGAATTCAAGTAGGGGCACATATTTTATCAATTGGAAAAATCAAAGATGAAAAATTTCCAGTGGATGTTGATGATGCTTTATTATCAAAATTGAGTGAAAAACAATATCCAACAATTAAAGATGATGTTTTTGAAAAAATGGAAGAAACTATTTTAAAAGCTAAAGAAAATTTAGATAGTGTTGGTGGAAAAGTTGAATGTGTTGCTTTACATGTTCCTGCTGGAGTAGGTGAACCTTTCTTTGATTCTTTAGAAAGTCATTTATCTTCTTTAATGTTTTCAATTCCAGCCGTTAAAAGTGTTTCTTTTGGTGATGGAGAAAGTATTGATGAAATGTTAGGTAGTGAAGCTAATGATTGTTATTATTATGATGAAGAAGGAAATGTAAAAACTTCTACAAATCATAATGGAGGAATCACTGGTGGTATTACAAATGGTATGCCTGTAAGTTGTACGGTTACTTTTAAACCTACACCTTCAATTGCTAAAAAACAAAAGACGATTAATATTGAAACAAAAGAAAATGTTGAATTAGAAATAAAAGGAAGACATGATCCTTGTATTGTTCAAAGAGCAGTTGTTGTTGTAGAAGCAATGATGGCTTTAGGAATACTTGATATGATGGGGGAATAAGTATGAAAGATTTAAAACAATGTCGAATTGAAATAGATGAAATTGATCAACAATTAATGGAACTTTTTGAAAAACGTATGGCTCTTTCTAAAAGTGTAGTGGAATATAAAATTGAAAACCATTTAGAAATCTTTCAACCTGAAAGAGAAAGAGAAGTTATTGAAAAAAATTTAAATCGTTTAAATAATGATCAATTAAAAGAATATGCAAGATGTTTTATTCAAGAAATGATGACAGTTTCTAAATCTTATCAATCAGATTTATTACCTCTTGAATTAGATAAAAATATTAAAACAGAATTTAAAAAGAATCCTGTTGTAGGTTATCAAGGAATTGCAGGAGCTTTTTCACAAAGTGCTGTAGAAAATTTCTTTGGTGAAGGAACTAAAAATATTGGTTATAAAGATTTTGAAGATGTTTATGTAGCTTTAGAAAATGGAGAAATTGATTATGGTGTTTTACCAATTGAAAATAGTTTAACAGGTTCAATTAATGATAACTATGATTTAATTAGAAAATATGGTTTCTATATTGTAGGAGAAACAGCAGTTAATGTCAGTCAATGTTTAATGGCACTTCCAGGAACAAAGATTGAAGATATCAGACAAGTTTACTCACATCCACAAGGATTAGCACAATCAAGTGAATTTTTATATCAACATCGTTATATTGAACAAAGACCATTTCAAGATACAGCTATGGCTGCTAAATATGTAATGGATTCAAAAGATCCAACTAAAGCAGCAATTGCATCACCACTTGCATGTAAACTTTATGGTTTAGAAATGTTAAAAGAAAATGTACAAAATAAGAAAAACAATAGAACACGTTTTATGGTGATTTCAAAAGAACTTATTTGTCCAAAAGAAAGTGATAAAGTTTCAGTGATTTTCACTTTACCACATCAAGTTGGAGCATTAGATAACATGTTACAAACAATTAAACAAAGTCAAATTAATATGGATCGTATTGAATCAAGACCAATTGAAACACAATATTGGCAATACTATTTCTATATTGATTTTGAAGGAAATATGCATGAAGAAAGAATTCAACGTGCTATTAATAAAATGAAAGCAAATAGTACAACATTAAAAGTATTGGGAAATTATAAAAGGGCGTAAGAATGAAAAATATTATATTAGTGGGAATCATGGGGTGTGGTAAAACAACCATCTCCAAATTATTATCAGAAAAATTAAAAATGCCAGTCATTGATATGGATGAATATATTGAAAAGAAATATCAATGTACAATACCTGATATGTTTGCAATCTCAGAAGATTATTTTAGGGATAGAGAAAGTGAAGCATGTTTGGATATGGCGAAACTTGATGGATATATTATTTCTACAGGAGGGGGAGTCATCAAGAGAAAGAAAAATAGAGATGTTTTAAAACAAGCAGGATCTGTTTTCTATATTGATCGACCTGTAGATAATATTGTAACTGATGTAGAAATAGCACATCGACCATTATTAAAAGATGGACCAGAAAAACTTTATCAACTTTTTGATGAAAGACATCAACTTTATTTAGATAGTTGTCACTATCATGTAAAAAATGATGGAACATTAGATGATATTGTTAATAAAATTGTAGAAGATGTTCAAGAAGACTAGACTTATAAGTTTAGTCTTTTCTTTTTTTCTAAATTTCTTAGCTATAAATTTAGGAAGTCTCAAATTTGTTTTAAGTTTGTCTCAAGTTTTTATAATAACTAGGTAAAATAATTTGATTATTGTATAATAGAAACACAAAAAGAGGAGTAAAAACTCCAACTTTTATTCATGTATAGAAGATTTAATATAGTTTTTAAAGAGAGTGTAGATAATAGATGTTAAAGGAATAAATAAGAACATTCCCATGATGCCCATTAAGTTTCCACCAATAATGACAGCTACAAAAACCCAAATAGAAGGAAGACCTACTGAATTACCGACAACATGAGGATAAATGAAGTTTCCTTCAATTTGTTGTAAAATGAGAAATAAAACAAGAAATTCTAAAGCTTGAATAGGGTTAACGATACCAATCATGATAATTCCTACAAAGCAACCTATAAAGGCACCAAAAACAGGGATTAGGGCTGTAATTGCAATGACAATGCCCATTAATAAAGCATAAGGCATTTTTAAAATACTCATAGAAATGATAAACATACTTCCAAGAATACAAGCTTCTAGACATTGACAAGTTATAAAGCTTGTAAATGTGTCATTTGAAAGTTTTATGATTTGACAAAGCTTATCTGTTTTATCTTTTCCAATTAAAACAATAGAGGTTGTTTTAAGTTGTTTAGATAGAGTTTCTTTAGAAAAAAGTAAATAGATTGAAAAAACTAAACCAATAAAGAAAGTATATAAGTTATTGATTGTATTAGATAAAATTGAAAAGCCTGAATGGAAAAGACTTTGCCAATTATTCATAATTGTTTCATAGAGTGCAGATAAATCAATATCTAAAGAAATAATTGAATCAATTATATTTTTAAAGCTACCATTCATGATGTTTCTATTTTCTTTTAAAAAGTTTAGTAATTGTTCATAGGCATGAGGAGCTAGTTTTACAATTTCTTTTATAGAATGAACAAGCTCAGGTCCAACAATAAAACAAATAAGTAATAGAAAAGTAATAAATAAAACAAGAGTTAAAATAAATGAAAGCATTCTTTTGT
>OMCD01001825.1_pt1 | contig 11642 bp, 9 predicted proteins | sample 1674171 | NCBI WGS metagenome assembly OMCD01 (sample SAMEA103958149, study PRJEB25191) | human gut metagenome | biome: human-associated habitat [ENVO:00009003]; feature: intestine environment [ENVO:2100002]; material: feces | place: Germany | collected 2013/2015
CTACAACCTCCATTTCCTGTTTTACCGTATAATAGTCTTCCCTTTTGATACTTGCCCGGAGAAATTTTCCCAGAGCAACTGCCAGATCCGTTATTTCACTGTTTCCATTTGAAAAACCAAGCCAGCTTATCGTATCCAGGCAGTTATACAGAAAATGAGGGTTGATCTGCATTTTCAGAAATTCAATCTCAGCCTCTCTGTTTGCAATTTCCAGCGTATAATTCTTCTCTATCAGATTCTGTACCTTATCCGCCATCTGGTTATAAACCATACCAATCTGGCTGATCTCATCCTGACTTTCCACCTTGAATCGGGAATCAAAGTTTCCTTCCTGATATGCAGTCATACTATCTACCAGTTTCTTTGTCGGTTTTACCATAACTCTGGCAGCATATCTCATTATTATCAGAGAAACCAAAAGCACGATTCCAAACGTAATAAGTACACTCACCAGTGCAATTCCTATATTCTTCCACAACTGTCCCACATTGATAGTGGAAACCAGAAGCCATCCATTATTCACATACTGATATGTAAAATAGCTATTCTCTCCTGTACTGGGATCCTTGACAATTTTTACATTCTTAAAGTCTCTCGTTTCCAGTGGAAAAGAATTTCCACACATATTTTTCTCACTGGATACGATAATGTCCATATCATTATTCAAAAGGTAAAAACGATTTTTATACGTGCTGGGAACAGATTGAAGTTTTTCACTGAAATATGAATTTTTACACTCAATAATCATATATCCGATAGGTTTAAAATCATCAACACTTAGAATGGCACGATATAACCCAATCATTCCATTTTCTTCATCGTCTGCCCACAGTGTCCCTCCATTTTGGTCATAGATTTTTTCTTTTGTAATATCATCTGCTTTGATTCTTTTACCAGAGGTTCCTATTACAATTTCCACATTATCCAGAGAAAAAATCCTGGCCGAAACAATTCCCGAGACATTAAAAACACTTCCTCGGATTTCACTGGAAATCGCTGCTTTTTCAGTTTGAAAGGATGTATTTTCCGGATTCACCAGTGTCTGATAATTGATTTCTTTTAAGTTCTTTTGCACACTGTTATTGATCAGAATCGACACAGAGAGCTGATCAATCTGGCTGATTCTTTCTTCCAATCCTGTTTCTGCTGCTACAGTAACATCGTTCATATGTGATCTTGCCTGTGAGTTATAAACACTGGAAAAACGAATTCCGAAAACAACCAGCAGAACAACACATGAGACAAACATTAACAGCATATAGACTTTAAAAATCTTATTCATCAAACTTCCATTTGTTTTTAAAACACCAGTTTGTTTTAATTTATCGCGCCTTCTCATATCACTTTCCATTTCCTGATTTACTATTCAGTATTTCATAAAGTCCCGGGAAATTTTCACCATTTTCATTTCTATAATTTGACGGCGTACATCCAAATGTTTTCTTAAACAATTGTGAAAAATAATGCTGGTCATTAAATCCTGTTTTTTCACACACATCGCTTATCTTTTCACCTGTTTTAAGAAGACTCGCAGCACACATCAGACGAATCCCGTTTAGAATATCCACAAAAGTATAGCCTGTTTCTTTCTTAATCTTACGTGAAATATAACTCTCTGAAAAATGATACTTCTCAGCCAGATCTGCCAAAGAAATATTCTGCTCATAATTCTGCGCGATATCAGTCAGAATCGATTTGATTGCACCGGATGACTGTACAAAAAGACTGTTTACCTGCGATACCGCATCATGCTTTTCCCCAAATTCATCCTTCTGGCTTAATAACTTCTGTTCAAATCTTTTCTGTTCCAGACGGTGCATAACGTTATGCATTGTTTCCATCAGTTCATTTGGAGAAACCGGTTTAAGCAGATATTCATATACACCATATCGCATTGCCGATCTTGCATATTCGAATTCTGAAAATCCAGATAAAAGTACAACGGCCACATCCATAGACCGTTCTTTCACCATCTGCGCCAGTTCCAGTCCACTGAAACCGGGCATTCTGATATCAAAAATAACCAGATCTATCGATGTGCTCAACAAAAGTTCTTTCGCTTCTACTCCATTTGCAACCGAATACACATCTGTAATTCCTATTGATTTCCAGTCAAGACTCAGCAGTCCCCTGCGAATTACAGCCTCATCATCTGCAATCAACAAATTCATAACATTACCACCTTTTCCTGATTCAAAGAATCACTGCCCCATATAAGAAGCAGCGATTTCTTTTTCTGAATCATATCATCCTTTTACAGCACCTGCAACCATACCTTCCATAATTTGCTTATGTAATAAAATATAAACTACAATGCTAGGAATAATTGTAATAATAACTGCCGCGATCATACCTACATAGTCTGTAGAATACATCGCCTGGAAGTTGGTAAGTCCTACCGGCAGCGTCATTTTTGAACTGTCCGTGAGGAAAATTCTCGGCAACAGAAGATCATTCCACACATTGATAAACTGAACGACTGCAACTGTTACAACTGAAGATTTTGCTATTGGCAGGATAATCTTAAAGAAACACTGAAATACCGTACATCCGTCAATAATTGCTGCCTCTTCAAGTTCTGTCGGAATACTTCTCATAAATCCGCAGATAATGAAAATGGCCATCGGAAATCCTACAGCAATCTGCGGAATAATAACAGCAAGATGTGTATCCAGAAGCCCCATCCCCTTAAAAATAGAGAACAGAGGAATTACCAGAGCATAAATAGGAATCATCATTCCTAAAAGGAAAATACTATGTGTAAGGTTTGCAAGCTTCCAATGCATTCTGGCAATTGCATAAGATGCCATTGTTGCAAGGATTACAGTAACCAGAACCACAGAAACAGCAATAATAACTGAGTTTCCAAAGTATCTGAATACACCACCTTTTACAACTGCATTTACATAGTTTGTCATTGACCACTGTTCCGGTAATCCCCATGTATTCGTATACAATTCAGCATTCGTTTTAAATGATGCCAAAAACAGCCATACAAGAGGGTAGACACAAAGAATCGTAAACCCGATCAGCGATACATATTTAATAACGAGCCATATATTTTCTGAGGTACTTCTCTTCATTTCCCAACACCTCCTACACTGTTTCGTCTGTCTTGAATACTCTGTTGGAAATTCCTACAGATAACATACACAGTAACATTAAAACAACACCGATTGCACTGGCATATCCATAATTCAGAATATTAAATGACTGATAATACATATATGTAGACATAACCTCTGTTGCATGGTTTGGTCCACCTGAAGTCATAACAGCAACCAGATCGTAATATTTCAGAGAACCTGTAATAATCAGAACCGCGTCAATTTTCAGGATTGGTTTGATAAGCGGAAATGTGATGTACTTAAACTGCTGCCAGCCTGTAGCACCATCAATCTCAGCAGCCTCATAGAAAGAAGAATCAATATTTCTCATTGCAGCTAGCTGAATTACCATATGATAACCAACATACTGCCACATGATAACAATAATGATACAAAGCATTGCTGTCTCTTTGTTAGCCAGCCACATCTGCTGCAGACCGCCAAGTCCGATTGCCTTTAAGAATCCATTCAAAAGACCATAGTTACCATTGTAAATGAATGTCCATGTAAGACCAACTGCTACACCACAGATTACGCATGGAAGGAAAAATACAGTCTGGAAAAATGATGCACCTTTGATTTTTTTGAAGATTGCATTACCAAAGAACATTGCTAATGGCATATGTGCCACCAAAGATCCGACAACCATCAGAATATTATTTCCAAATGCATGTTTAAATGTTTTATCACTGAAAAGACTCAGATAATTTTTGATTCCTACAAAGTTCATCTTTGACATCAGGTCTGTATCAAATAATGAAAGATACACATTATAAAAGATAGGAGCTAATGCAAAGATTGCATAAATAATAAATGCAGGCAATACAAAAAGTGCTATGGTTTTCTTATTACCCATTACTTTATTCATAGACAACTCTCCCTTTTAACAAGCGGAACCCAATGTAAAATCTCAGGTTCCGCCAGTTTATTTAACAATCTGTTTATTTACTCTTGCTTTCTGCATAAGACTGCAGGGTATCAAATGCTTCCTGCACATCATCACCGTTTGCAATTCCAGTTGCTGTATTGTTAAATTCATTTCCAAGATCAGTATCTACACGGTCAAACCATGGCGTCTGTGCCTTTGCATCTCCCAGAAGATTTACGAAATCTGCACACAGCGGTGTTAATTTTGAATCGTCGATATCAATGTTTGTACTTGGGAAACGTCCATAATCATAAAGTAATGAAGAAGTTGATTCTTCGTTTGTCATATATTTTAACAGTGCTACTGCAGCATCTACATTCTTGCAGTTCTTAGTAATCGCATAAGAAGTATCAACAGAGCCAACTTCTACACCTGCATATTCTTCATTTACTGCCGGCATTAAGAAACAACTAATATTTTCTGCTTCTGCAGCATTCTCTTTCTTATCCAGATTGGAGATTTCCCAACATCCGTTGAAGTACATTGCTGTCTGTCCATTTGCAAATTGTAACTGTGCCTCTTCTCTTGATACTCCGGTAAATCCATCTTCAAAATATCCTTTATTAACTTCTTCCTGGAACAGTTTACCAGCTTCAACCATACCTTCATCGTTCCATTTTCCTGTGCCGCCTTTTATAGAGTTGAATAAATCCTCGCCTTTAATTCCATCACTCAGCTGCTGGATATACTGAGATACAAGCCATGCATCATCCGCTGTAGAAGCTAATGCAACAGGTGTAACTCCATTTTCTTTTAATGTGTCGCATACCTGAACATACTCATCATATGTAGTCGGAACTTCAAGACCATATTTATCAAAAATTGCTTTGTTATAATACATGATAGCTGTACTCTGCTGAGTCGGAATCGCATATACTTCACCATCATATGTTAAAGGATCTAAGATACCTCCATTGAAGCTGTTCTTCCACTCCTCGTCTTCATCCAGATATTTCTGAAGGCTGACGATTTTATCACCATTTACAAAGTTTTCAAGATATCCAAGTTCCCATGTAAAGATAATATCTGTTTCAGAGTCAGAAGCCATCATTGTTGTCAGTTTTGTCTTATAGTCAGAGTTGGTTACGTTCTGAATTTCTACCTTTACTCCATACTCGTTGGACTCATTAAATCCATCAATGATCTTACGGTATCCTTCCATATATGCATCTGAATCAGAACCGTTCATCATAATAGTCATTGTTTCTGAACTGCTGTCTGCTTTTGAGTCTGAAGAATCAGAGCTTCCACCATTGCTTCCACAGCCGGTAAGCATACTTGCAGCCATTGCACCGATCAGTAAACACACTGTAAATTTTTTCATCTTATTTCTTTCCTCCCTGTTTGTGATATTTGTATATATCTCTGTGTTTTCTATAAGAACATTTTATCAATTTTTACATTCATTTAAAGAAAGAATTATGTCCTTTTTGTTTGTTATTTTGTCATTCATTTGTTAGTTTTTTGTCTTTTATAGTTTTTGCACAATATAATATCAATATTTAAAGGCAATATAAAACACAGGAATATCTATAAGAAAAATCTCCCTGTGTTTTACATTACCTATATTTTATGCTTCTTCAACAATTTTTATATTCCATGGTGAAACCGTGATGCTTTCTCCATCCTGTACAGATTCTCCTGATAACAACTCTGTACCGTTTTTTCCATAATAAGAAACTTTCTGTTCTTCTGCAGAATAGTTCAGGATATATCTGACACATTTTCCCAGATCGTTGGTTCCTTTTCTTACGATCACCGGCCATCTGTATTCCGGAAGCTCTAACTCAGCGCTCCTAAGTGCTTCTGTGATCACTGCTTTTAAAGTATTGTCATCTGTCATGCAACCAATGTAGATGGCAGTTCCTTTTTCATAATGATTCTTAGTGATTGCTGCATATTCTTTCCAATTATAATGGTCATAAAATGCCAAAACTTCAGCTTCCTGTGGCATTAATAATTCCATGAATACTTTAGCTGTTGCAGGCACATCTGTATTTTCTTCAGTCTCAATAATTTCTTTTGTTTCGTTTTTCTTATCTGCTTCATCTGCACCACTTTCTCGGATAATACTTCCAGTCAGTCCGACATTCTTCGGGAAGGTAAACTGCTGATAGTTGATTCCGAAGCAGTTACTTAAAATATGCGGCTGCATTTCATGACTTACCTTAATATTCTCATTCGCAAATGCCGTCTTAAATGTTGCCACCAACGTACCACCATCTGCCACATACTGTTTCAGTCTTTCCAGAAGTTCATCTGGTGCTGCATAGAGTGCCGGGATAAAGATTGCTTTATACTGTTCCAGATTATCAGATTCCGGCCATACGAAGTCACACTCAATATTCATCTGATACAGTGCATCATAAATCCAGCGAACAACATCATTGTATCCAATGCCATTATTTCCTGCCGCAGTTGCCTCGATTCCGAACCACTTGAGAGCCGTTAATGCCTCATTACTTACAAGGATAGCAACATCATTTTTCTTCTTCAGATTCACCAGATGACTTCCGATTTCTGAGAATTCCTTACCCATAATACATGCTTCGCGATATGGCGCATTCTCCTGCATGTCATGACTGAGAAGTCCCTTCCAGTATGTCTCAAAAGAATTATGAATAGAATGCCAATGCCAGTACATTACGCTGTTAGAACCACTTGCAAGGTGACTATAACCCTGAAGTCTGAGCTGTCCCTTGTACGGAGTCCATCCTGGATAACCCTGAGCTTCTGTTTCCAGAACAAGATAGTTATCTCTCTTTAAAGAACGTGTCATATCACCGCCAAATGCAATCTCTGCCCCTGTCAGATCATCCTGTGTTGGATGATAAATATCTGTGCCTGCAATCGTCAGTGCCTTCGCTGCATGGTAATGGTTTACATCAGGCTGTACTCCATAGGAATATCCCCGCCATTCAAAGTCAAAATTATGAGTGATAAACTGATCCTCTCTGCGGTATTCATTTACGATATCTGCCTGCCAGCTTAAGAATTCGTCCACCAGCGTTCTCTGGAACTTTTCAAATTCAGCTCCGAGGCTTCCATTGATTGTTCCTCTCACATCAGGGAAATCTTCCCACGCGTTGATGCGGTTGCTCCAGTAATCCAGACCAAATTCATGATTCATAGCATCCAGATCATTATTAAATTTCCTGCGGAGATATTTCACAAATTTCTCCTGCACATTCTTTCCGGCTGTTCCGTAGTATTTGGTTTCATTGTCTACCTGAAAACCAATAACGCATTTTCTGTGTGCGGTACACTCCATTAATTTACGGATCACACGCTCTGCATAGAAACGATACACCGGATGAGTGATATCCATAATCTGACGGGCTCCGTAGATTCCTCTGCCCTTTACGGTTTCTGCCATAACATCCGGGTGAGATTTCACCATCCATGTAGGGATTGCATATGTAGGAGTTCCGATGATCACATTGATCCCGGCTTCCTCCATTGCGTCCATAACACGTTCCACATGTGAGAAATCAAAAACACCTTCCTGTGGTTCACAGGTGCTCCATGTGGATTCTGCGATCCTTACTGTATTGATTCCTGCCTTTTTCATCATTGCCACGTCCTGCTGCAGGCGGTCGTATGGCATATACTCATCATAATATGCTGCTCCGTAGAGAAGTTTCTTCATTATAATATATCCTCCAGATCTTACACTATATTATTTCAACCAATCATAAATTTCTCAAACTGACTTTTTGCCGCAGCACTTACCCCGACTACATCTGTGTAACAAAATAACAGAAATGCTGCCATTGCAGAATACATAATGTTACTTGAAAAATCTCCACATCCATAAGCCAGACGTTCTTTAACCGTAACTTTTTCGGATGCATTTTCATTTGTAAATTTTTTAAAAAGCATCATCTTTCCTCCCTGTTTTGCTTTGCTTATGCATGTATACTAACAGAGATTTTTCGGATATTATATCATTTATTTTTGCAAACTATCATTTATTTTGGTTCTTTCCATTTTCCATATTTCTTTCTGTATCTGGCAGGTGTCATCCCCGTCTGCTGCCGGAAAATATTTCCAAAGTAACTTTGAGAACAAAAAGACAGATAACTGGCAATTTCTTTTATTTCATAATCAGAATAACGAAGCATATTTTCCGCAAGGCGTATTTTCTCTTTACGGATATACTGCTGTATAGTAGTCCCCTCAACCTTATGAAAAAGATCCGATAAATAGCTTGTATTTACCCCTATTTTCTGCCCAATCTCTCCTATAACGATATCACTGTGGAGATTCTGATAAATATAATTCTTTGTCCACTCAACCAGCTCATTTTTCTGCTGATTCTTATGAATTTCTGCCACACATTCTGCAAATTCGTATTCTGCCTGGCGCATCATGGAATCGATTTTTACTGCATTATTCATATCCTCAATCTTCATAATGTAACCATCCACAATGGAAAAAGCCTCTTCCGGAATCATTCCCCCGCTGATGGCTGCACGGGATGCAAGTGCGATAACACAGATGGCAATATTCTTCGCCTGGCGGACTTGATTTTTGGCAAGCTGTCCTACTTCTCCACGATAAGTTTCAGCTAAACTGCGGTTAAGCATTTCCACATCTCCATGACGGATACTATCCAATTCACGCACTTCCTGATCATAAGGATTATGTGGAAGTTCCTGCTCCTGATGCTCAAAAATAACGCTGGAAATCTGTCCTTTCACTTCTATAATATCTGTTTCCCGAATTCCATTCTTCTGCCAGAGATCATTAATCGTCAGTTCTTTTCCTGTTATCATATGATAGAGCATCAGAATTCCTGAGACAAACACTTTAAGCTCACAAAACGACAGACGAAAGCCCGTCTCATCACTGATATGGTGGTGCTGCATCAGATAATGTTCTGAATCTTTTATATGCTTTTCAGTGCTGACAGGACCTGCCACAATTTTTGCATTTTCTAATGAAACGACCGCATAAAGAATCGTATCTTTCTCATAAAAAAGATCCGGATAATCTTTTCTCTCACGCTCATGAACAGCAGACAGAAATTCCGGATCCGTAAATAAAGGATTACACTGCGCCGCCATGTCCCCATAACAGGCTTCTATTGCACCAGATTCGCTGATACAGGTAATATTTCCATGCAGAATGCGTACCATCTGTTCACAAATATATTCAAGATTCATGTTTTTCTCCCTTACAATATCTGTCCTACAACACGCAGCAGAATCGTAATCAGATAATCCAGACTCTCAGTTACTGATTACTCCGAAATTGTATTCTGCTCCAGATATTTCTTCAGTGAAGAGACATACAGATTCCCCACCTTGCTGAGAATCGAATTCTTTCTGGTAATATAGCCAATCTCCATGTCGCTGTTCTGGTTCTGCTCATCTCCTTCAAAGGGAATTGCCAGATAGTCACTGCCATTCAGCTCCTCACAGATAATTCCGGAACACAGGGTATAGCCATTAAGTCCTACCATCAGATTCAGCATAGTCGCCCGGTCTGAAGCCTTAACTGTTCTGGAATATTCATTGGTAGACAGAATCTCCTCTGACAGATAAAAACTGCTCTTATCTCCCTGTTCGAAGGACAGACAAGGGTATTTTGCCAGCTGGCTGTAGCTGATAGATTTCTCATTTGCCAGTGGATGATTTTTCCACAAATATACATATGCCTGACAGTCAATCAAATGATGAAACTCCAGATTCGCAGAGTGGAGAAGCTTTAACAGTGCCTTTCTGTTGAAATCACTGAAATAAAGTACTCCCACCTCGCTTTTCATGGTGCTGACGTCACTGATCACATCTGCAGTCTTTGTCTCCCTGATGGCAAATTCATATTCCGACACATCAAACTTCTGCACCATATCCACGAATGCTTTCACTGCAAAAGAATAATGCTGGGTGGAAACGCCGAATTTCTTCTTATAGGAACCACCCTCACTGTATTTCTCAACCACACTCTCATACTGTCCATATATCTGACGGGCATACATCAGAAATTCTGTCCCGTCATTGGTCAGTGTCACACCACGGCCGCTGCGGTTGAATATAATGATTCCAAGCTCCTTCTCCAGCTCCTTCACTGCATTGGTCAGAGAAGGCTGGGAAATATACAACGCCTCCGCAGCTTTATTCAGTGAACCGGTTTCGGAAATTGTGATGATATAATTCATCTGTGTTAGTGTCATATGGTTTCTCCCTTATATCTTCTGCCGGGATTCCGGCATTTTCCTGTCAGCTATTTTACCAACAAAATACTGAATCGTTAACGCAATGATTTTACTATATCTTCTGAGGATTCTCAACATTGCGATTTCTGCAAAAGCAAAAATAATTACAGCAGTCTGAATACCTGCTCTGCAGTTGCAGCCATATTTGCTTTTGCAGTGTCCGGATCCATTGCTTCTTCCAGCGTGGAAATTCCGCGTACAATTGGAAAGAAAGCATCTATTCCTGCTTCATTGCAGGCAACCGCCTCTTTCGTAACGCTTCCTGCAAATGCAATGGTTTTTGCGCCATATTTCTTACCAAGCTTAACTGCTGCCTTGGTAGAAAAAACACCTTCCACCACCATCTTGACTTCGTCCATAGCTTCCTGCATGGTTCTGCCCTGTCCGATCAGGTATCCGGCTTTGCGGTTACGGCTGTGCTTACTCTCACAGGTCACGATCAGATCACCGATTCCGGTAAGTCCGTTCAACGTCTCCTGTTTTGCACCCATCGTCACCGCGAGTTTGTTCATCTCAAACATTCCTCTTGTGATAAGTGCCGCTTTCGTATTATCCCCATATCCCAGACCGTCTGCCATTCCGGCTGCCAGCGCGATCACGTTCTTTAACGAACCGCCAAGTTCCATGCCAAGCATATCCGGGCTTGTATACACACGGAAAACGTTGTTCATGAAAATATCCTGGATTCCCTCTGCAACAGCACGTTTTTTTGCTCCTGCTACAACTGTAGTTGGAAGTCCGATTCCAACTTCTTCCGCATGGCTTGGTCCACACATCACTGCAACCTCTGCCTGCGGGATCTCCTGCTCCACAATGTCGGTAAGCGGCATCAGTGTCTCTTCCTCAATTCCCTTAGCCACGCACACGATGATCTGTCCCTCTTTCACAAAAGGCGCCATGCTCTTTGCTGTGCTTCTTGTGAATACAGACGGCACTGCAAGGATCAGGTATGCTTTACCTGAAACCGCAGATTCCAGATCTGTTGTAAATTCCATATCTTCCGGCAGTTTTACCCCCGGAAGTTTCTGCACATGCTCATGTTTTTCTTTCAGCATGGTAATCTCATCTTCCACGATCGACCACACTGTCACTTTATTTCCATTGGTATGCAGTACTTTTGCAAGGGCGATCCCCCAGCTTCCTGCTCCTATGATCGCAACATCTGCCATTTTTCTCACTCCAAATCAAAAAATTATTTCTGCTCCTTCTTTTTCGCACCGATCTTATTCTCTGTGCCATTTGCAAGACGTCTGATATTTGCACGGTGCTGCCATACCCCTAAAATGGTAAAACAGGCTGTCACTATGTAAAATTCCGCACGGATTCCCGTTGGAACTGTGATAATCCCAAGCTGTCCATATACGACCACCTGGACGAAAACACTGAT
>OMCD01001826.1_pt1 | contig 11628 bp, 8 predicted proteins | sample 1674171 | NCBI WGS metagenome assembly OMCD01 (sample SAMEA103958149, study PRJEB25191) | human gut metagenome | biome: human-associated habitat [ENVO:00009003]; feature: intestine environment [ENVO:2100002]; material: feces | place: Germany | collected 2013/2015
TGATGGGATCGAAGGTGCCCGGGACGATCACGCGGTTGATGGTGTCATTCATGGGTGTCCTCCGAAGGCGCATCCTCGTCATTTTCGTTCTCGTCAGCATGGTCGTTCTCGTCCTCGGCGGCGCAGCGCAGCAAATCAACCGAGGTAATGCCGTAACGCTTCTCCCGCACGGTCTCAAAACCAGCTGGATGAGCGCCCGCATCGTATGCGGCATGCTCAAACAGGGCAAAGGCCCCGGGTGCCACCAGCCCCCGCTGGGAAAGATTTTGCAGCAGCTCCTCGACCGGCTCGGCGCCAAAGGCATACGGCGGATCGAGCAGGACCAGGTCAAAGGGGCCGCCCGGCACGCGACCACGCGAGGCACTCGCCAGCACATCGCCGGTAACGACACGCCAGCGCGAGCGGTCGCGGCACAGCGACTCGATATTCTTGGTGATCAGACGGGCGGCATTGCGATCGATCTCGAACGTGGTGAGCGAGCGGGCGCCACGCGAGAGCATCTCGATTCCCAGGGCACCGGAGCCGCCAAAGGCGTCCAGCACGCGGACCTCGTCCAGATCGAAGTCGAACGCTGACATGACCATGGATGCACATGCCTCGCGCACGCGATCGGTCGTGGGACGGGTAACATCGCGCCCGCGCGGCTCTTCGATCTTACGGCCGCGCCATTCACCGCCGATGATTCTCATCCTCCGCTAACCTCCTTAAAGATATGTCGATAGCGCGTGGCGACCGCATCGCGCAAGGGGCGCGTCGCCACGGAGTCAAGGTTGCAAGCATACCGCAAGAGCTCGACCGCGTCCAAATGGGCCCATTCGATAAGATCCTCGTCGGCGTCCAGGTCCACAAAGCGCAAGGTCACGCCGCCGTGCTGGCGATAACCCAGGATCTCGCCCTCGTGGCGCAGACGCAGGTCCATCTGGGCGAGCGTAAAGCCGTCCGAGGTCTTCTCGAGCGACTGGAGGCGGTCTTGTGCCGCCGAGGCGCCGCCATTGCCCTTGGAGTGCGTCATGACCAGGCACGTGCCCGACACGCTGCCGCGGCCCACGCGACCGCGTAGCTGATGCAGCGCCGCCAAGCCAAACCGCTCACCGTTCTCGATGACCATGACGGTGGCGTTGGGCACGTCGACGCCCACCTCGACCACCGTGGTCGATACGAGCACGTCGATCTCGCCACGCTTGAAGGCAGCAATCACGCGGTCCTTCTCCCCCGCCGGCATGCGGCCGTGAAGGCGTTCGATGGTAAGTCCCGGCAACGCCAGGCGCAGTCGGTCGAGCTCGGTTGCCGTATCGTGGAGCGGCACGGGCACGGTCACGCGGCCCTCGTCGTCGCGGGCGATACCGGGCACGTCTTCAAGCTCATCGGCCGAGTCACTCGGCTCCACGAGCGGGCAAATCACGTAGGCCTGCTGACCCTTTTCATGCGCCTCGCGAATGGCGCCGTAGGCCAGGTCGCGGCTCGACTCGGTGAGCACGCGTGTCGCAACGCCCGCCCCCGGAACAGGTCGATGGCGGATGATGCTCGTGTCCAGGTCGCCGTAGACCGAGAGCGCCAGCGTACGCGGGATGGGCGTCGCCGTCATGACGAGCAGGTCCGCACCAGGGCCTTTGGCACGCAGGGCATTGCGCTGGCCCACACCAAAGCGGTGCTGCTCGTCGATGACGACAAGCGAAAGATGCTTAAACGCCACGTCATCCGAAAGGACCGCGTGAGTGCCAAAGAGGACGTCGAGCTCGCCCGATTCCAACTGCGCATGGATCTGCTCGCGCTCGGCCGCCGGCGTGGCACCCGTCAGGAGCGCCCAGGACATGCCAGCCTGCGAGAGCAAGGGGCCGGTCTTATCGGCATATTGGCGCGCCAGCACTCCCGTAGGCGCCATAACGCAGGACTGAGTGCCCGAATCGGCCGCGACAGCCAGCGCGCAGGCGGCGACGGCCGTCTTGCCGGTACCGACGTCGCCAAGCAGCAGGCGGTTCATCACGCGCCCACCATCGCACATATCGCGCAGGATATCTTGGAACGCGGTCTCCTGCTCGTCGCTCAGCGAAAACGGCAGGGCTTGCTTAAGCGCGGCCAGGTGCTCGCCCGCGGTGTGGGCATAGGGAACCACATCGACCAGGCCGCCGACGTTGCGCAGGCGCAGCGCCAGCTGCAGGTAGAGGCACTCCTCGTAGGCAAGCCGTGCGCGCGCGATATCGCGCTCTGCCATACTCGATGGAAAGTGGATCGAACGCAACGCGCGGGCATTGCTCATGAGCTTCCGCTTTGCGCGCAGCGGCGCGGGAATCGGATCGAACGGATTGCCGACGACCTCGAGCGCGCCGCTTACGATGCGGCGCATCCACGCCTGGCTCACGCCATCGCTCACGTAATGGACCGGCAGGATGGTGCCCGCAGCACGCCCGTCATCGAGCTTTTCAAAGTGCGGCGAGGCCATCTGCTTAAAACCGTAGGCAAACTCAACCTTGCCCATCACGGCCAGGCGGTCGCCCTGTTTAAGCTGCTGGGCAATCCAGGGCTGGCGGAAAAAGGCGACCTGCAACACGCCCGTCTCGTCCACCAGCGATACCTCGGTCACCTGCATGCGCGGACGCGGCTGCTTTTGGACGATGCGGTCGACCGTGGCGATGATGGTGCACACGGTACCGATGGGCGCCATCTCGATGGACCACGAACGGGTAAAGTCGAGGTATCGATGAGGGATATGGAGAAGGAGGTCCCCCACCGTCCTAATTCCCAGACGGCGAAGGGCCTCCTCACGTTTACCCGAAACATATTTGAGTCGCGCGATATCCTCGTCGAGCGCATTGCTCTGGGCAAAGCGCTCCGAGACGCGCGGCACGGAGCACAGCTCGGACATGGGCAGTTGCCTACTCGATCGAGAAGATCACAGGATAGAGCGGCTGCTCGCCACGATGGGCATCAATCTCCAGGTCGGGTTGAGCCTCCTCGATGGCGTCGACGATCTCCTGGAAGGCCTCATCGGACAACTCCTCGCCGGCCAGAATCGTCAGCGCGTCACCCTCCTCTTCCTCCTGCATGCGGTTGATGCAGTCGAGCGTGACCTGCTTCACGTCGGAGCCGACCACGTCGATGGAGCCGGCAATAATGCCCATGACGTCACCGGAGTGAATCGGAGAGCCGTCGGAGGCGCTGGAATCACGCACGGCGCGGGTGACCTCGCCATCGCGAACTTCGCTGATGGCGTCGACCATGGCGGCAACAGCATCCTCGAGCTCGGAATCGGGCAGGACTGCGAACAGCGCGGAGAAGGCCTGCGGGACGGTCTTGGTGGGAACGACGGCGACCTTCTTGTCGGTGCAGGCTGAGGCAGCAGCCTCAGCGGCCATGCGGATGTTGCCGTTGTTGGGCAAGATGATGACCGAGGTCGCGTTGACCTGGTCCACCGCGCCCAGCAGGTCGGCGGTCGAGGGATTCATAGTCTGGCCACCGGAGACGACCACGTCGACGCCAAGGGACTTGAGGATGTCGGCCTCGCCGGAACCGGCGGCAACGGCGACAAAGCCCAGCGCCTTGGCGGGCTCGGCGGCCTTTTCCTGATCCTCGTGGATCTTAGCGGTACGGTCGTGGGCCTCCATCTCCATGTTGTGGATAAAGACCTCATAGATCTGACCGAGCTGCAGCATGTGCTCGAGCACCAGGTTGGGGGTATTGGAGTGCACATGGATCTTGTAGTCGGGATAGGCGCCCACGAGCAGCTCACAGTCGCCCATGGAGCCTAGGAACTTAAGGCATTCGTCCTCGTCAAACGGGGCGTCGGCCTTAAAGAGAAACTCGTTGCAGTAGCGGAACTCCGAGCCCTCCCAGTCGTCGTTAGCCTCGATCTCAACGCGGCCAAGAGCGGCATCGCGGGCAGAGCCGGCGGAGTCAAACGTAGCGGAGAAATCCTCGACAACGGTGCTGCGACCAAGCGCGGCGGCAACAAAGTTCTCCAGGAATATGGCAAAGCCGAAGGCGCCTGAGTCGACCACGCCGTTCTCTTTGAGGACGGGCAGCAAGTCGGGCGTGCGGGCGACGGACTGGTACGCCTCGACGACGATAGCATCGAGCGCATCCTCGGCCGAGAACTTCTTCTTCTCGCACTCATCGGCCTTGGTCGAGACATCGCGCAGGACCGTGAGGATCGTGCCCTCGATGGGCTTGCGGACAGCCTGGAAGGCGACCTTGACGGCACGACGGAAGGCGAAGGCAATGTTGGCGGACGTAATAGGCTCGTCGGCAGAGACAAGGCCCTCGGCCACGCCGCGAAGAATCTGCGAGGTAATAACGCCGGAGTTACCGCGAGCGCCCATGAGAGAGCCGTGGGTGATGGCACCGGCGATGGCCTCCATATCGGCATCGGCGGGAAGGGCAGAGAGCTCCTTGGTCACCGAGGCGAGCGTGAGCGACATGTTGGTGCCGGTATCGCCATCGGGTACGGGGAAGACGTTGAGCTTGTTGATCTCCTCGGCCTTGTCGGAAACGGCAGCCGCAGCGATCGGAAAACAGGTGCGAATGGTCTTTGCAATCATGGGTATTTGAATCTCCGTTTTCGGATGCTAGTTCAGACGGCTCTTGAGCGCGTCGATATGGATGCCGATCTTAAGGCTGGCGGGATCGATCTGGGCGATCTCCTGCAGAGTGAAGGCAACGGAGCTCGAAAGATTGTGGCAGACGGACTTCATGTTGACGCCGTTCTCGAGCACGACGTGAAGATCGACCGTAAGGCCGTTCTCGTCGGCGGAGACAAGCACGCCCTTGCGGAGGCGCTGACCGGCAAGCAGGCGCACGCTCTCGGCGCCCTGGAGCTGCTCAGCCATACCGACAACGCCATAGCACGTCATCGCGGCATAACCGGCAATATCGGCAATAACGTCGTTCGAGACGCTCAGACTGCCGTTAATGGTCTCAGACACAAGAATCTCCTTATCTGGTGCTCGCGGCACCATGTCGTGGGAGCAATCATCGTAATATTCTACAACGAGCGCGCCATGTTGAGGTGGTGGGTCACGGGATTACATCCTCGACACGAAATGTTGATATGGTAACGTTCGCGAACGGCGATCGCGGCATGAAAAAACCCGCCACATAAGCGACGGGTTTTACAACCTGGCTCCCCGGGTAGGACTCGAACCTACAACAGCGCGGTTAACAGCCGCGTGCTCTACCATTGAGCTACCGAGGAATAGGTGCGTGCTCTCAAGCAACGAAGTTTATTATACGGACGAATCAGCTCAGGGCAAGAACTTTTTTAAGAAATTTTCCGACCCAGTCATTGGGGACGTTCTTAAACGTCCAGTCATTCAAGAACGTCCCCAATGTCTACATGAAAGCGCCCCCAAGCGGATGTGCTTGAGGGCGCCTCTTGCTTGACTAGCTCTCGATATAGTCCTTCAGCTTACTGCTACGGCTCGGGTGGCGAAGCTTGGCCAGAGTCTTGGACTCGATCTGGCGGATGCGCTCGCGCGTGACGCCAAACTCACGACCGACTTCCTCGAGCGTGCGGGGATGTCCGTCGACAAGGCCAAAGCGCAGTTCGATAACCTTGCGCTCACGATCGGCAAGCGAGTCGAGCACCTGGGTGAGCTGCTCCTGCAGCATGGAGAAACTGGCGGCATCGGGCGGAACGATAGCCTGGGAGTCCTCGATGAAGTCGCCCAGCTGGGAATCCTCTTCCTCGCCGATGGGGGTCTCGAGTGACACGGGCTCCTGCGAAATCTTCTGGATCTCGCGGACGCGGTCGGCACTCATGTCCATCTCGGCACCGATCTCCTCGGGGGTCGGGTCGCGACCCAGGTCCTGGAGAAGTTGGCGCTGCACGCGGACGAGTTTGTTGATGGTCTCGACCATATGCACGGGAATACGGATGGTACGGGCCTGGTCGGCGATAGCGCGCGTAATGGCCTGACGGATCCACCACGTGGCGTACGTGGAGAACTTAAAGCCCTTCTGGTAGTCGAACTTCTCGACGGCGCGGATCAGACCGAGGTTGCCCTCCTGAATCAGGTCCAGGAACAGCATGCCGCGACCGACATAGCGCTTGGCGATGGAGACGACCAGACGAAGGTTTGCGCTGATGAGCGCCTGCTTGGCTTCGAGGCCCACGTTCTCAATGCGCGTAAGACGACGCATCTCGGCACGCGTGAGTTCGAGCTCACCAGCATCGGCAGCCTCGAGCTTCTCGGTAGCCTCGAGACCGGCCTCGATCTTCATAGCCAGATCGACCTCTTCGGAGGCGGTCAACAGGTCGACCTTGCCGATCTCCTTGAGGTACATACGGACCGGGTCGCCGGTCAGCATCACCGTGGAGGCATCGATGCCACGCACGCGCGAACGCGAACGGGACGTGCGCACGGTGCGCTTCTTCTTGCTCTTGGAAGAACCCATCTCGGCGTCGGCCTGGCGGGCCATCTTAAGCTCGTGATCGTCGAGCGAGCCGGAATCGTGCTCGTCGTCGTCATCGAAATCGTCGGTATCGGTATCGGTATCGGTATCGTCATCGTCGACACCCATGGGGGCGTCGTCGTTACCGCTCGCGGAGATAATCTGGATGCCGCTGTTGCGCAGCGCGGAATACACCGCGTTGAGCTGCTCGTCAGACACATCGATATCCTTCAGGGCGACCTGAATCTCGTCCTCGGTTACCGAAGTCCTGTTTGAGCCGTTGCCCATGAGCTTTGCAACGTAGGATTCCAGCCTAGTACCCGTGCTCTCAGTCTTTTTTGGCACAGATTCTCCCTTCATAGTCCACAGGACTCAATACTTTAGCACACACATTGACGTCTATACCCAAAAAGAAGACTGGATATAGGCGAGAATACGCTGGTTGACCACAACATCTAGGCTTGTTCGGTGCCCGCGGCCTCCAGGCCGATCAAACGGAACGGGTCCGCCACGCCGCCGATCGACTTTTGCAGTTCGCGTTGACGTTGCGAATCCTGCGCGGCCTGCACGGTCAGCGCGCGACGGGCCTCATCATCGAGTGAACGGTCCTGGCGCAGCTTGGCCTGTGCGGCACGCATGCGACGCTTGATGGTGTAGAGCTCAAGCGTATCAAGCATAAACACGATGTTCGTCTCGGTGGGGTGCTTGCTCGTCGCGGAGATGCGCCCGGCACTCACAAGCGTTGCCGCATCGGGACACACTGAGCGCGCCGCATCCATGCAGGCTGCAGGATCGGTTCCCGGCGGCGTTGCCAGAACGGCCCATGCAATGGACTCGTGACGCGGGTCAACCCACTCGATGGAGCAGATGCGGTCGGCATACGTGCGGAACAGGTCGGGGTAGCTCGTGAGCATCGTCAACAGCTCGCGCTCCCCTGCCAAGGACTTGCGTTCAAGATCGGTAAGAACCATCGGCGCCGCCGCAGCCGGTGCGCCCGAACCGTCAGCCACAGGCACAGCGCCCATACCATCAGGCACATCGATCGGCGGCAGGTCGTCGACGACCTCCACGGGCGCGGCGCCGTAGGCATCGAGCGGGACGTAGTCGTACGGCTCTTCTTCGACCGGCGCGGACACCGGCGGCGTCGCGCCCGATGCCCAAGCACCGCGACCGGCATCGCGAGAACCCGACGCCCGACCGCCCGCGCTACCGGACCGCTCAGTCTGTGCCCGCTGGCGCTCATAGTTCTGCTCACGACGTCGTTCTGCATCCTCGCGCTTGGCGACATCGCGAAACACACGACCCGAGCTCGCGCGCACCGTCTCCAGATCCAAACCCAGCAGATCGGCAATCTGGATAAAGTACGTGTCGATCATATAGCTGTTGCGCAACGGATAGATAAGCGTCAGCGCATCTTCCAGCGCCTTAGCGCGACCGCCCGGCGTGGTGATGTCGCTCGACTCCTGCAGCGACCGGTATACAAAGTCCATGAGGGGCTCGGCGGCGTCGATACGCGCCTGCAGTGCCTCGCCACCATGCGCGGTGATGAACTCCATGGGGTCGTTGCCGTCGGGAAGCACCACGCAGCGCAGGTCCATGGAATCCTGCTCGATAAACTGAATCGCGCGACGGGCGGCCTTCTGGCCCGCTGCATCGCCGTCGAACATATACACGATGCGCTTGGCAAAGCGGGTGAGCGTCTTTACATGATGTTCCGTCAGCGCCGTGCCCAGCGTGGCGACGACGTTTTTAATCCCCGCCTCCCAGCAGGCGATGCAATCGGTATAGCCCTCTACCACGATGGCGGTATCCTGCGCGACGATAAACTCCTTGGCCCAATTAAAGCCGTAGAGGTTTCGCTTTTTATGAAACACGCTCGTCTCGGCGGTGTTGAGATACTTAGGCTGGCCGTCGCCCATAATGCGACCGCCAAAAGCAATGTTGTGACCCTGCTCGTCAAAGATGGGGAACATCACGCGGTCGTAAAAGCGGTCGGCAAGCTGCCCGCGCCCGCGACTCACGGCAACGTTGGCGTCGATCATCTCCTGCGGGGTAAAACCCGCCTGGGACAGGTGCGACACCAGCGCGTTACGGCCCGGTGCAAAGCCCAGGCAGTAGCGGCGGCAGACGTCGCCGCCCATGCCGCGGCTGGCAAAGTACTCGCGCGGACGGCCGTCCTTACCGCGCATGAGCATGGTGTGGTAGAACTGGGCGGTCTCGGCGCACAGATCGTAGATGCGGGCACGCTTGGTGCCGCGCTCGCGGCGATCTCCGGTGTCATGCAGCTCAATACCCGCGCGATCGGCCAAGTAACGGATTGACTCGGGAAAGCTCAGGTTCTCGCGCTTCATGATATACGTGAAAACGTCGCCACCCTCGCCGCAACCAAAGCAATGCCACACCTGCGTGGCGGGGATAATGTGGAAGGACGGCGTCTTCTCGCCATGGAAGGGGCAGCATCCCCAAAACTCATGGCCGCGAGGCTTGAGCTCGACCGTTTCCTGCACGATGGCAACCAGGTCAGACGCAGCGCGTACCTGGTCTTTTTCCTCATCGCTAATCACGGATGCTCACCCCCTGATCGCCCAAGTTGTGACGAATATCCTCGATATTACCCTCGACGGTCGCGATCAACTCATCCAGCGAATCGAACACACGCGAGGGACGCAGCCAGCGCGTAAACGCCAGCGAAACGGAAGCGCCGTACAGGTCGCCCGTATAACCAATTAAATTAGCCTCGAGATGCGCAGATGCCGCATCGTCAGCATACGTTGGCGGCAGGCCGACGTTCACAGCAGCGGGCCACGCGGTGTCATCGACCAGCACCAGACCCTCATACACGCCATCGGCTGGCACCTGAATGCCGTCGGGAACCTGCAAGTTTGCCGTGGGAAAGCCCATGCCAGAACCCTCGTGACGGCCGCGAATAACACCGCCACGCACCATATACGGACGGCCGAGTAACCCAGCAGCAAGCTCCACATGGCCCTGTCCCAGCTCATGACGAATGCGGGTGGCGCAAATGGCCTCACCGCCCTCGCAAAGCAGGTCGTGACCATACACGTCAACGCCGTGCTCGGAACCCCAGGAGCGCATCTCGGCAACACCAGAAGCACCGCCACGACCCAGCCTAAAGTCACTGCCAACGCGAATCGATCGAATGTCGACCAGACGCGACACCAGCGAGAGAAAAGCAACATGGTCAAGCGCCGCAACCTCAGGCGTAAAGGGAACGGCCACCACCGCATCGACCCCGGTTTGAGCCAAGGCATGCAGACGGTCGGCCGTCGTCATCAATTTTTGAGCGGGCGAAGGGCTCACCACAACGTCCGGGTCGGGATCGAAGGTAACCACGACCGCCTTACAGCCATGGGCACGGGCATCACGGACAAGCGCTTCGATGAGTTCCTGGTGTCCACGGTGAACGCCGTCGAACACGCCAATGGCGATTGAAGCGGCACCCAAGTGCTCACACTCATCAAACGTATCGGCAGCAACGATGCGAGCCTCGTCCGACTCGCCCGCGAAAAAGACACGCGCGAGCTCGCGAGCGGACAACATCATCGAACACCGCCGATTGCCTGCGGAAACACGTGCTCCATGACAAAGCGGCCGTCCTCAATGCGGGCGAGAGCCTTGAGTCCCCCATCGAGCACCAACGCAAACGGCGCCTTCGAGGAATCGAAATCGGCAAGCGCACGCTCAACGGGAATGCGTCGGCCGCAGAGCAGGTCGTCGGCAAGATTGCCCGGCAAGTCAACACGTGTGGCGCCCAGGGCCGCAATGGGATCCAGGGCAAAGCCAGCCGCGGACTCGGGAGAAAGCTCCTCGACCGCATGACAAGCGCCAATGGAAACAACACCGGAAGCCGTGCGGCGCAGCGCGGAAATATGCGCGGCGCTATCGCAAGCGCGGCCCAGGTCGCGAGCGAGCGCACGGATATAGGTGCCCTTGCTCACCGAGAACGCCACGGTCCACACACACGTATCACCTTCGCCGCCCACGGCGATCAGGTCGGCGGCATAGACCTCGACGGGGCGCGGAGGTAGGTCCACCGCATTGCCCTCGCGAGCAGACTTGTAGGCGCGAACGCCATTGATCGAGATAGCAGAAAACGCCGGCGGCACCTGCATCTGCGGGCCCAGCATGGCGGCCAAGCGCTCACGAGCATAGGCAGGATCGCGGAGCTCGTTGGCAACAGCCACCGTGCGGACCGCCTCGCCCTCCGCATCATCGGTATTGGTCTCGACGCCAAACGAGATGTCGGCGACGTAGCTTTTGGTATCGAGTGTGAGCATGCCCAGCAGACGCGTTGCCTGGCCCACGCCCACCACCATGACACCCGATGCCATGGGGTCGAGCGTTCCGGCATGACCGACGCGCCGCTCATGGAGGGCGCGTCGGCATTGCGAAACCACGTCGTGGGACGTGCAGCCCACCGGCTTATCGACGGCGAGCAGCAGATTAAGTTGAGAAGGTGTACGACGAGCCATGTACCATCCAAAAAGTTAGAGCTCGACGGTCACCGAAGCGGGATCCTCCCCTACCAGCTCGGCCAGCATGGGAAGTGCCGCGGTGAGCGTCTCGGAAATCGTTCCGGCGTTGGTAAAGCCGGCGGCAGCGTGGTGCCCACCTCCGCCAAAGTTGGCCGCAATCTCGGAAACATCAAGTTCGCCCTTGGAGCGCAGGTTGCCGCGCACCTTGGTATCGCCCTCGATGCCCTTAAGGAACAGGCAGACCTCGACGCCCATCACCGCGCGCACCACATCGACCAGGCCGTCGCACTCGTCCGAGGTGACGCCGCAGTCCTTAAGGTCGCTCTCGTAGGCGTAGCTATACGCCACGCGCCCGTGCGCGACCGTCTTGATGCGACCCATGACGATGGACTTGAGGTGCAAGAACTCGACACGCATGCTCTGATAGACCTCGAGCGCGACGCGTGCCGGATCGGCACCGTGCGCCACCAGACGCGAGGCGGCATGAAACGCTGCGGCATCGGCGTTCTGATACTGAAAACGACCGGTGTCGGTGACCAGGCCGCACAGCAGGCAGGTAGCGATACTATCGCTTGCAGTAATGCCGCAATCGGCCAAAAAGCGGTCAATAATCATGGCGCAAGCAGCGGCATTGACACACCTAAGGCTGACCTCGGCAAACTCCTCGCGCGCCGGGTGATGGTCAAAGCACGCCACGTGGGCCGAACGACGCAGCACCTCGGCAGAATTATTGAGGCGCTCGACG
>OMCD01001840.1_pt1 | contig 11548 bp, 8 predicted proteins | sample 1674171 | NCBI WGS metagenome assembly OMCD01 (sample SAMEA103958149, study PRJEB25191) | human gut metagenome | biome: human-associated habitat [ENVO:00009003]; feature: intestine environment [ENVO:2100002]; material: feces | place: Germany | collected 2013/2015
AGTTACATAATGTAGAAATAGTCGAAAAAGAAGATTGTTCCAAACAACAAGCGCAAGAGAATGAGCATCTTCTAAGCTCGTTTATTTCGGCAAAGAAGATAGAGGGGTGCTCAGAGAAGACATTGGCATATTACCGTAATACTATTGAGCGATTATTACTTACGCTTTCAGTAGCGATTTGTCATATAACAACATCAGATATTCGAGCCTATCTATCCGGTTATCAGGAAGAGCACCAATCCAGTAAAGTGACCATAGACAACATGAGACGCATCTTCTCCAGCTTCTTTGCATGGTTGGAAGATGAAGATTATATTGCCAAAAGTCCCGTTAGACGTATCCACAAGGTTAAGACAGATTCGCTTGTTAAGGAGGTGCTTTCTGACGAGCAGCTGGAGCAACTGCGGGATAGTTGCACCAACAAACGAGACCTTGCCCTTATAGACATTCTTTCTTCCACGGGCATTCGTGTGGGTGAATTGGTTAAGTTGAATCGTGAAGATATTGACTTCCATGAACGCCAGTGCGTGGTATTTGGCAAGGGCAACAAAGAACGTGTTGTTTACTTCAATGCCCGAACTAAACTACATTTGCAGCAATACCTTGATGAACGCACAGATGACAATCCTGCTTTATTCGTTTCCCTCCACTCACCTCATACTCGCCTAACAATTAGCGGTGTAGAAGTAAGAATCCGGGAATTAGGAAAGTCCCTTTCTATGCCTAAGGTTCATCCGCATAAGTTTCGTCGTACACTTGCAACAATGGCTATTGACAAAGGTATGCCCATTGAACAGGTGCAACGTCTGCTCGGTCATGTGCGTATAGATACTACCTTGCATTATGCCATTGTGAACCAAAACAATGTAAAGTTAGCCCATAAGAAATACTTGGGATAAGTAATCATGCTGGATTCTGCTTGAAAATGTGTAACTTTGCATCCAAATAGGATGCAAATGGATAAACAGAAACTGGGAGATATTGCCACTGTAGAAATTAGTGGGGTTGACAAGAAAACAAAAGACGGCGAACAAGAAATCCGGCTTTGCAACTTTGTTGATGTCTATTATAACTGGGCTATAACCACAGCTCAGCATGATGGCTTTATGTTTGCGACTGCCCGTCCCAATGAGATTTCCAAGTTCCAATTAAAGAAAGGTCAAGTAGCTTTAACCAAGGATAGTGAGACTCGTGATGACATTGGTGTTCCCACTTATATTGCCGATGATTTTGATGATGTTATCTTGGGGTACCATTGCGCCCTGATTACTCCAAACAAAGATATTTTAGATGGACGTTACCTAAACGCCCTTCTGCATACTGACTATGCAAAGAAATATTTCGCTTGTAATGCTTCTGGAAGCGGACAACGCTATGCGTTATCCGTTGAAGCGCTCAATTCGTTTCCAGTTCCAATGATTCCATTACGTAATCAAGAGCGAATTGGCGAAATATTCTCTGCATTGGACAAGAAAATTGAACTCAACCGTCGGATAAATCAGAATTTACCGATACTTGACCGTTCATCAGAAGAGGCAGGAGTTCATCTCGCTGCTTAGCTAACTGAGATATTTCTTGATTATTTTGCACAATAGCCTTACGAATAGCATTTACTTTTCTATTATATGACAGTAGTATGTCTATGGGCGGAATAAAACAGTCTGTTTTACATAGCTCAACAGGACTGAGATTTGCTTGTGCTGCACCATTTGCTAAATTATCAATCACTGTTCGCATCGTACCACTATTAAGGAAATTATAAAAGTATTCCAAATATATTGCATCACAACACAATAATCCTACACGTTGATTTAATAATAGATTTTCCTCGCATACAACACATAACCTTCCACAATTTCCAGTTAGCGAAATCAGTCTATCTCCAATTTGAAGAGATATATAATCTTTTGCGCGGCTTGGAATATCATTAACATAATCACAGCCAGATGTTACAAGCTCCCCATCTTGAACATTCTTAATGGTTATAATCTTGTATCGCCCAATAGGTTTATATGTTTCCGATTTGAATGGAAATCCCGACTTGATTTCAAGCCAATTACTAAGAGATTTTACTTCCCAATATTCTGGTATATATTTTCTCTGCTTTTCATTCCAAACCATTTTGCCACCGAAACTTTTATACGGTCTCCCGTTTTCATTCGGAAAGTCAAATTGCACAAACCAGTAATCATAAAGTTGTTTTGCCATTGCTTCTAAATTCTGATTTATCGCTCGGTTAAGTTCTATCTTGCGGTCAATGGAGCGCAATAACTTACCGATGCGTTTTTGCTCAGATAATTCGGGAATCCACACTGTGCAATCCTTGATTTTATCAGGTGAAGTGTGACGAATTTTAGTCTGTTGGGCAGCAGCACTTAGCTGTTGCTTAACGAGGGCGGAGGATATGAGATAAAATGCGAAATCCTTATCTAACAAGTCTTCCTTGCAGATAATCTTTGCTACATCTTGACTTTGTATGTATTTGCCGCTTTCAGGAATAATGGCAGTAGAACCAAGCAAGCCTATTGCCTGTTCTGTCAAAGGGGTAATAATATCTCCCTCTTCCATTAGAAACTCAGATTTGAAGTCTCCGACATAATAAAGATTGTCCTTGGACTTGTTCTCCTTAAAACAGTTGTTCTGATAGTCGAAATTGCCACAAGTCAGACGGATATATTCACCCTCAGTGGCGTAATACTCGCCACTGAGACTTGCACCTCTTGTAACATCAAGGATTTCTCCCAATTTATATTTCGTCAAAATCATAATAATCTATTTTGATTTTTTAGATATGATTTGGCTTCATGTTCAAAGCAATTCAAAAAGTATTCTTGTCCATTTTTTACATCTTCTTTATGCTCTGTAGTCCAATATGGATTTTCTTCAACTTCTTTTTTCATCTTAGCTTTTAGCCATTCTACACCATCGTGCAAGTCTTTTTCTGATATAGAGTAATGATTGCCTAACATTTCATTTATCGCAAATGCAGACAACTGAAAACCACCATTCGCATTCAATCCCATAGTGGTTATATATTCGGTTATTTTATCATAATCTATCATATTTTTCTTTCAACTTTTATCTTTATTGCCCAATTTTGCTTCTATCTCTTCAATCGTTGGTATTGTTCCATCCACCTTTTTAGGATAGAGTTTAGATAACTCATATTCAGATATTCCTAAAGGAAGATTACTTCCCTCCAATGCGTATTGCGCAAGTAATGAATCCTTTTGACGACAGATGAGTAAACCGATTGTAGGATTATCTCTTCCCTCTTTCTTGAGGATATGATTGCATGCAACCACATAACCACTTAACTGACCCAAGTCTTGAAAATCAAACTCACCAATCTTAACCTCAATTACCACATAGCATGATAAATTTATGTTGTAGAAAAGCAAGTCAATAAATTTTTCCTTTTGTCCTATCTGAAGTCGGTATTCTTTGCCAACGTATGCAAATCCCGTACCGAGTTCCAGCAGGAATTGGGATATGTTGGCGAGCAATGCATCTTTGAGAATTTGCTCATTGTAGGGTTTCGTTATTCCTGTAAAGGCAAAATTGTAAGGGTCTTTCGTCAGTTCTTGTGCGAGGTCGCTTGCCTCGTCTGGCAATGTACGTGTGAAGTTTGTCAGGGCCTTGCCCTCTCGTTCATATAGTCCTGAGTCCATAAAGTTGAGAAGCACATCACGACTCCACCCCTCTTTCATTGTCTTTTTTACATAAAAGAAAGCCTTTTCTGGTTCAGTTCCATATCTGTCAATCAAATAACGATGGTGTCCCCAAGGTATTGAAAAAAGCATCTCTTTCAATTGTCCCACAGGCTGTGGGACAACTTCAGAAGAGTCTTCCGCAGATTGTGGCCCATTTTCATCCTCTAATTGTCCCACAGTTTGTGGGACAACCTTTAGGTGTTGAGAATAAAGCAAATAGAATTTTTTTGCATAATAGATGTTAGTACGAGAAAGCCCCGTTGAATTCGGATTCTTGAGTTGTAAATCCACAGAGAGATTCTTAATGACACTCTGTCCCCAACGCTCTTCAACGTGCATTTCTTCTATGTCTCGACCAAGTTCCCAATAATACTTGAGCAATTCTCGGTTTACTCTTACGGCGGCTTTGATTTGACTTTGCCGATAACGCACACTAAGATTTTCTACCCACTGGGTATAGTCCTTGTCTATGATGGTCAATCCTTTACTCATTGTCGCCTACATTTACGTTGAATTGCAAAGCATTCAACTGTTTCATGATTTCTTCTTCCAACCGATGGCTTTCTGCAAATTGTTCGGAAAGGGTTTGCTTATAGTTAGCCATACGTTGGTTAAATTCCTCCTCGGTAATATCTACATAATCAATCTTGATGTCGAAATATTGTCCGGCTGAGAGCGAATATCCTTTTTCCTTAATCTCATCGTAGGTAACGGCTACAGAAAAATCATCTACGGCCTCCTTGCGTTGGAATGTGCCGACAATCTTTTCTATCTCCTCATCGTTTAGACGTACTTTCTTCAATCCGTTGGCATCCTTGTATTCCTCACCCAATTTGCTGGCATCAATCAGAATTACCTTATCTGTGGTTGCCGACTTGTCGAAGAATAACACACTTACATTCGTACCCGTATTGGCAAATACATTGCTTGGCATGGAAACACAGCCATATACAATCTTATCATCTACTATTTTATGAAGTATCTTGTTCTCAATACCACTTTTAGCTGTGATAAATCCGGTTGGGATAACAATCGCACCCTTGCCTGTCTTTTTCAGCGAGTTGATAACATGCTGGATAAAGCAAGTATAGATTGCCATTGATTCTTTTTTCTTAGCAGGCACATTAGGCACTCCTGCCCAGAAACGTGCAGGCATGGCAGCTATCTTTTCTCTTGTATCTGAGAAATCCATCTTGAAGGGCGGATTGCTGACAACAAAGTCGAATTGGCGCAGTTGCTGTCCGCCATCGCTCTTATGATAAGGATTAACAAGGGTATCACCTTGAATAGCATTGTCAAGTGAAGAGACAAGCCCATTAAGCAGCAGATTCAGCTTCAGCATCTTGTTGCTTCGTTGAGAAATATCTTGCGAGAAGATGGTACAACGGTCTTCACCAATCTGGTGACTAAGTGCCATAAGAAGGGTTCCTGTTCCTGCTGATGGATCATAACATTCCATACTATGAAGGTCAGCATTGTCACCCACCAAAAGACGGGCCATAATCGTGGCAATAGCATGAGGAGTATAGTATTCCGCGTACTTACCACCTCCGGCTGTATTGTAGTCCTTTATCAGGTACTCAAATATACTGGAGAAGAAATCGTAGTTTTGAGCAAATGCCTCTTCAAAAGAGAAGTTCACAAGCTTGTCCACCAAAGCACGAGCGAATGGCGCACGTTGTGCCGTGTCAGTCACAAACGGTGTTAAAGCCTCAAACAAAGGAATCTTTGTGTTGGCAGTTGTTTGCGTAGAGAAAATATCCGCATTTTGCTCCGCAATGTCTGTCATCGTGGAATCAAAGATTGTATCGAAATCCCCTTTACTTTGCTGGTTCCAAAGGTTAGCTATCAGGTGATAAGGCTCAAGCATAGGAACATCGGGCGAAATGGCACTTTGGATAAGCATACGCTCATCATCCGAAAGGTTCTCGTATGCCGTTTCCCATTTCACATCCCCTATCAGTTTCTTGGCAATATCGCTTTTGGCGTTTTTCAACTCATAGCCAAACTTGTCGTTCAAGAATTTATAGAGAAACACCTGAGTGATTATCTTATATTCGTTGCCATCGTTGCCCATACCGTAAGACTGGCATGTCGCTTTCAGTCCGTCAATGAGCTTTAATGTTTTTTCTTTTATATCTGACATAATTCCTTCTTTTTAAGCCATGCCGTATGTGGCATTGTATTGGTTGATATATTGTTGTGAAATTCGTTGCTGGATGAACTTATAATCGTCCATTTCCGGCCTTATTTGTGGAAAATGATACAAACACCCATTGATAAGAGCCATTACCGTGCGCCCGAAGTATGCATCTTTTTTCAAAATATCGTTACGGTCATATACTTTGGCATCCACATCCTCTTTGATAATATTGAGAATGGCTACAATCTCATCATCAAGGAATGAGAACATCGGCTTCTGCCCTTTCTCTTCTCTTTGTTTGTTGACCTCACGGATGCGCTTGTGTACTCGGGCAAACTTCTCATCCCCTTTATATTTCTTTACCAAAGCATTATTTCGTTTTTGCAAGTCCTGCAAACGGGTTATGATTTCATCCAAAGCCTGAGTCTCTTCGTTGAACTTGGCTATGCTGTCAATCACAAAGCCATGCTCCTTGAAGCGTTCCATAAAAGCATCACGCAGCGACATAAATTCAGGATCGTCTTGGTCGAAGTTCTGGGTAAACGAGGCAATGGTGCGTTGCCATTTCTCTTTCAGCTCCGCTCCACCCGAAATAAGGCGCATTTCTTCCTGTCCAATCTTAGAGAAGGTGAACTCTATATCCATCATCGCCTCATTGATTAGTGTCTTTGTTTCATCACCGATGCTAAAAGCTTCCTTTTGGTTGATGATGCCAATACGCCTTTGTACTTCGGAAAGCAACTGAGGCAACTTCGTGATTTCAAGTTTGGCGAATTGTTCCTTCATGTCCTCATCGCCGAAAGTACGCACGAGGTTTGCCATATTTTTCGCAGATTCCAAAGCCTGTTTTAGGTCAAGCAGAACAGCCTTGTCTTCTTCCGTGGAAATCTCCGAAGAAAACTCTTCCGCATTATCGTAGGAATAATCGAAGAGGGTCTGGCGTACTTTTTTCATTTGTGCCACAATCTCGTCCTTGTCCTCAATCACTTGAGTGAAAGTGTCTGTGGCATTGCCGTCACCAGTCTCTTCCACATCGTTAAAACGATTCAACTCTTGCAGATAAGCCTCGTTTGTTTCTTTGAAGTTACGTTTAATGTCGGCAAAGTCAATGACAAATCCGTAACGCATTCCCGGATATGGACGATTTACACGGGTAATGGCTTGAAGTAGATTATGGTCTTTCAGCTTACGACCGAAATACAAACGCTTCAAACGAGGTGCATCAAAACCAGTCAATAGCATGTTGAAGACAATAAGAATATCTACGGTCATATTCTTTTTGAAATCCTTGACTGTCTGTTTTCTTGTTTCCTTGTCGTCTGTGTCGTGGAGAATGATTCCGGCTTTCAGTGGTCTATACTTTGATTTGTAATCCACTTCGGGTTCACCTACCACAAACGTCCCGTCAGGGAGCTTAATCTTGATAGGCTTTGGTTGGTATTTCTGCCACTCCTCTTGGAATACATCATAAAGCCGTCTTGCTTGTTCACTGGTTTCGCAGATGATCATACCGCCTAATGTATCGTCTCCTTGTATCTTACGGAACTCTTTCAAGTCCTGCATGATATAGTGAGCCAGCTCGTTCACATAGCTGGGGTGCTCTATGATTTCCGATTTGCGGATGTCTTTCTTTTGCACCAATGTGTCCAGCTTGTCGTACACGTCCGAAAGTCGCTCTTTGTAGGATGTTTCTATATCCTCACGAATGATTTTCAGCGTATAACCGTCTGCAATGGACTTGTCATAATAATAGGTATGCAGGTAAGTGCCGAAGACCTTGCAACTTGCACGTTCCTCTTTTAACAGCGGAGTACCCGTGAGAGCTATCTTTATCGAATCAGTGTCCGCATCAAAAAGGTTGGCAAGAAAACATCCACCGGGTTTATAGCCACGGTGTGCTTCATCGAGAATGAAGATACGTTGCAGATTTGTAGCATAGTCATTGATGCGTACTTTTTCCTTATCCTCTGCAAAGCGTTGTATATTCACGACTGTAATCTCAGCTTGGCCGCTTGTTCCTTGTTGTGCTTGGTTGCTGCGGAACTGCTCCATCAGTTCCGCCCTTGTGTTAGCAGTTGAAACCACCAGTCCACGGGCTTCAAATTCCTGTGTGGCTTGCTCCAACAAATCAAGGCGGTCAACAATGAAATAGAATTTGGCGACCTTGTTCTGCTTAGAATAGAAGTCATTGAGAATATAGGTCAGATAATAAGACAAAGCTGTCTTTCCACTACCTTGTGTATGCCAAACAACTCCTGATTTTATTCCCTCGGCAAGTTTCTTACGAATAGCCAATGATGCAAACAATTGCTGGTAACGCATGATATGCTTTTGGTCGGTAGATTCAATCTTGCCGTCCACCTCTCGCTCCATGCGGACGTAAGCGATACCATATCTAATGATGTACAATAAGCGTTCTGGCGAACACATGGAAGTCAATATACGGTTGGTGGGCGTATTGAAATCGAGGTTCGTTTGATATTCGGGACTGGTATGGATTACCTGACAGTTGTAATCAGACAGTATTTTCTTTTCCGCTACCCTGTCAATCTCCTTATATGGATAATCATGATGGTATGGAGCAATTTTCTGGCCGCTTGGGTTTTCCTCACGAAAGCAATTGAATGGAGAATAAGTGCGTGCGCCTGTACAATAGAAAGCCCCTTGTATGGGTACGATACCACCCAACGCATCGTATTCCATATTATTACTGAAAATCATCAGTTGGGTTATATTGATGAAGCGACGGAACTTCTTATTCGGGAAACGCTCTTTGTTCATCCGTGCGCTTTCTGCCAGCATACCACCATGATTATTTGGTTTCTTTACTTCTACGAAGCAAAGCGGCAGTCCGTTTACAAACAGGGTGATGTCTGGCCGGAACTCATCCTGACCATTCTTGCAAGTAAACTCAGCTGTAAAATGGAAAGTATTGTTTTCGATATTGTCAAAGTCAATCAGTTTTACAGGAGATACGACTTTAAGGCGGTTGTAAAAGCCACGTCCAAGGTCATCATCGTTCAGTTCTTTGCGGATGTCTTTCAGCACTTGCATCCATTCACCCTCATGACCAGGGTTCAGTTTTTTGAACTGTTGCTCAAAAACAGGTAAAAGAATATTCGTGTCACCGTCATAGACTGTGCCGTTCTTATCTTCACTCAGCTTACCAAAGTAAGTATATCCTATTCGGGTAAGATGAACCATTGCAGGCATCTGTACCCGAGTCGCTTCAGAAAACTGCTTCATGCCTTTTGAGACAATATATATGATTTATACTCGCGAACTATCAATTCTTTAATATCTACTTCCAACAAATCTGCAATCCTTAGCAAACTGGTTATATCTGGCTGCGATGTGTTTGTACACCATTTTGACACAGTTGATGGATTAACCCCCATTTGTTCTGAAAGCCATTTGCTGGTACGTTTTTTCTCTACTAAAACGAGTTTAATTCTGTTTACGTCTTCCATTATTGCATCTTTTGATTGCAAAAATAATGATTATTTTTCATTTTCGTTATTGTTTGGAAATAAATTTATTAACTTTACACTCGAATATTTAAATCAGATAGGCTATATGAATATTATATTTACTGCCAAAACAATTATTGATGGAAACTTTGCACTGAAAGAGCCAGTACAGATATTATATTGTTTACATAAAATTAGTTTATATCTTGAGGGCGGAATGTACATGTTATCTGTTTCCAAAGAGATTAGTATTGAGCATTCAGATTTAGTCGAATTGTCTAAAAATGGAGAAAACAAATCATTTACCATGAATGTGGACAAATACCTTGACAGTAGGATGCTTGATATATTTCGTAATATAGAAGTTTATGGTGGATTTCAACATGGCATAATGAAAGTCTATTATAATGAATACTTAGACTTATCATGGACAGACAAGGCTAAAAACGAGTTATTGTTTTCTATGAGAAAATCATTAAACAAACAGAAAAAGGTATTAATTACTAGTGACAATTTCTCTAAACTAATGCTTGATAAGACATTTATACCAGAAGCCAAAGTTCCATATAATTTCTTTCGAGAAGCTAATAGCTATCTAGACAAACTAGATTATATTTCTGCTTATATTCATTTTTACATGATTTTAGAATATTGTTTTGCAAAGGGTAAATTTTCTGGAGAGCAAAAACAGAATTTTAAGAAATCTAACATGCTTAAATATGCTGTATTATCGACAATAAGCATGATTAAAGAGCGGAACTATGATTTGTATTTAGAGATTAAACAGGAATGCACCGATAAACACAAAGAACTGAATTTTGATTCTCTTATTGACATAATGTATTGTTATCGCGGAGAATTGTCACACGCAACGAAAAGAGCTGTTTATGAAGAAAAGCAAGAATTGGTAAAACCAATAACACTCTTCATTTCATCTGTTTGCTTTTCTGTTTGTGGCAACATAAAAGTATATTGTGATAAATTTGTTTCGGAAGATACACGAAAACGCAGAGTGAATGATCACATTCAAGAATTAGAAAAGCGACTTGGACTTGAATAACATCAAATTCTACCCAATAACAAATAAAATATCACAGAGATTAACTAATATTCTATTTGTAATAATGTGAAACTCAAACCTTTTGTTTTCGCATTGTTTTCGCAAAACGAAAATCAGCGACTTACGTTTGTTCGTAAATCGCTGATTATTAAAGTGGACCAGCCAGGGCTTGAACCTGGGACCTCCAGATTATGAGTCGCAAATAAATGATTTTCAGTAATTTGCATCTCGTTTTTTTTCAGGCTCATACTCCTTGATTTCCAAGCCCAAAGGTAGTATTTCTTTTTCAAATAATCTCTCTTGTTATCTTCTATTTTCTTAAGATGTGTGCAAATTGTGTGCAATTAGATTTGCACGGTGCATGTATATTGGGTTATGTCAATAATAGGAAGTTTGCTTCCTGCATCATTTACAGCTTGCATAAATTCAGTACATTCTTGTTGTGTCATTCTCTTTCTGCAATAAGCGTAATATAGAAAATCAAGAGTTGTTAAATAAGTTATGCAGTTCTTTGAACAGTAGTCCTTTATATCTCTTAAATTACTACTCCCCAATACATCTCTATTGTCCCTACAATATACCATACAGGCACTCTCTCCCTTTCCCAATACTCGTTGCAATGAAAAATATTCTTTTATTGATTCTCCTTTTGGAGCAAATGTTTCTTGTTTCAATTTTGGAAAATGGTGAAGATAGTTGTCTATGAATTTTTTCGTTTTATTATTCTTTGAAACTTCATTGTAAACCACATCCAATACTATATATTCATATTCGGGGAATATATCCGGTAATAATGAAAAGTTACCCGCTTCTATAAAATGGATAATCACATCAGCATCGAGTACTATTTTCGTTTTCTTGTGTCCCATTGATACTTATTTTACTGAGTAATTCCATATAATGGCTCTCTGAAATTTTTTCTTTATCGAATAAACTACGTGCCTTTTCTCCAAAATCACCGATAACTAACCCCTCATTTGCAGGTTCGTATAGAGCAATGTCATATCCGAAACATCTTGCAGAGTGTTTTACTCCTATTTCTGCAAGCCGGGAACGTGTATTTTCAGTTATGAGGCCAATGTTTAATAATCGATACAGCAGAGCTGAACGAGAAACAGAAAAATAGTGTTCGAGCTTTAAAATCGTTGCTATGGAAATGTTT
>OMCD01001843.1_pt1 | contig 11538 bp, 20 predicted proteins | sample 1674171 | NCBI WGS metagenome assembly OMCD01 (sample SAMEA103958149, study PRJEB25191) | human gut metagenome | biome: human-associated habitat [ENVO:00009003]; feature: intestine environment [ENVO:2100002]; material: feces | place: Germany | collected 2013/2015
GACGGATTTTCACAAGCCGATTTTTTCAACGAAGAAAAAACAGTAAAAGCGAGCGTTAAATTTGGATTCACGCCGGATGCGTTAGACGTGCGTAAACAAGTAATTGAAAAAGTTGATAACTATTTTGATAAACTTGTATTTCCATTTGAAAGCGAAGATTTTAAACGGAACTTTTATATTTTGATGTGTCAACCGAAATGGAGAACGTCGCAAAAGAGTTTTTCAGCGATACAAGCAAACTTAAATGGTTTGAGTAAATACCCGGAAGAATTTGCGCTGATTCTGATAAAAGAAAGCATTTCAAAAGGTTGGGCGGCGTTAGAATATGATTCAACCCCCGAAAAATACGAAAAATGGGAAAAAATGAAACGTTCCGTAAAGACAGAGCAGCAAAGCAGCAAAGAAATTGCGGATATGATGAAGTATTTAAACAATGATTTTGATTGATATGGGAGCTATTGAAAAAAAAGAAAATACGGCTTTAGAAATATATAATACCAAGCCCGGAACAAAAGCCATTGAAGTACGCCGTAGAATGGTGCAATTGCCGGAGGTTGCCAAAGCATTAAACCCAGTTGAAAAATATGTTTTCGCAGCGTCAACAAAAACACCAATTGCGGAAATTGACGATGCAAAATTAGTTGAAAATCTTTCGTTACTGTTTAAGCGTATAGCAATAGACGTTGGTTATATAATACCACAGAATGAAAATGATTGGGATTATATACAATCCCGGTTGTTGGATATTCTGAAACGTTATTACTCAGATATGACGTTGGCTGATATTAAGATGGCTTTTGAGTTGGCGACGACCGGGGAATTAGACGAATTTTTGCCGAAAGATAAACACGGGAACCCGGATAAAAATCATTATCAGCAATTCAATGCGGATTATCTTTCAAAGATATTGAACGCATACAAGCGAAAACAGAACGTCGTAATTGACAAAGCGTTTAAAGTATTGCCGGAACCAAAAGGCGAAATGACGCCGCAGCAAATACGGCAATTTGAGATACAAAGACAATGGCGGAACCGTTATATTTTCCTTTGCTACAAATACACCGGGAAATTAATATTGGGGCTAACTGATGATATGTTTTTGTATGAATGGTTGCAAAAATGCGGGTTAGCTGATGATGTACAAGTTAAAGAGGACGACCGCAAAGAAGCGTTTGCCCGGTATATGCAGCGTGTAGCCCGTGGAATGATAAACCAATATACAGCGTTTCAAGTTCGCCGAAAAGGAACCGAAAGCCCGGAAATTGATTTTACGGCGTTTGAGGTTGCCCGGAAAAAAGAGATTATAAAAGCATTTGACCGGATGATTGCCGAGGAAATGCAAGTTGATAACTACATGAAGTTTTGGATATGACATTAAAAGTATTTACAGCATTTAGCGGTTATGATAGTCAATGTATGGCATTAGATAGAATGAAAATTAATTATGAATTGGTAGGATGGTCGGAAATAGATAAATATGCGATAATGGCACATAATGCAATTTATCCACAATATAAGGATAGAAATTTTGGCGATATATCAAAAATAGATTGGGAAAATGTTCCCGATTTTGACTTGTTTACATATTCTTTCCCATGTACTGACATATCAAGCGCAGGGCAACAAAAAGGATTGGAAGAGGGAAGCGGAACAAGAAGCGGGCTTTTATGGGAATGTAAAAAGGCTATTGAATTAAAACGCCCAAAATATCTATTAATGGAAAATGTAAAAGCATTAACACAGAAAAAGTTTTTGCCATATTTGCATAAATGGCACTCTTTTTTAACGGAAATGGGATATACTAATTTTACTCAAATACTAAATTTAAAAAATTTTGGAGTTCCTCAAAATAGAGAACGTGTATTTATGGTTAGTATATTGAGGGATGCGTGGTTTGATTTCCCTAAACCTTTTCAGTCTGATAAAAAATTAAAAGATTTATTGTATGAACCTATTAATAATAAATATTTTCGTATTAGAAAACTGACTGAAAAAGAATGTTTTCGTTTAATGGATGTTTCTGATGAAAATATAAATAAAATCCAAAATTCCGGAATAAGTAAAACACAGCAATATAAAATGGCAGGAAATTCTATTGTTGTGAATGTGCTATATTTTATATTTAAGAACTTATTTAAACAATAATCATGGAACTATTTATTGTTTGCTTTATAATTGGCGTAATAGGTTATTTTACAAAAGCGGGAGGTTATATATGGAAAAAAATATAAGAATTTCAGCAGTAGTGGGAATTGACCCGGGAAGCAATGGCGGTATTGTAACATGGCGACCAAATCAAAATATCAAGGCAACACAAATGCCAAAGGATTTAACAGATTTGCGTAATTATTTGGAATATCTGAAAACCATTTGTTCGCCAATTGTCTTTTTGGAAAAATTGAGCGTGCGCCCGGATGATGTAACGCCGGGTGCCGATGGCGTAAATATGGGTAAATTGTACCGAATACAAAAGATGATGGCAAACTTTGAGCAATTGAAAGCAATCATTTCAGTTTGCGACATTCCGTTTGTCATGGTACACCCTATGAAATGGCAAAACGAATTGAAGTTGCGAGCAAAGACGACACGAAAAAAAGAAGAAAAGAACGAGCGAAAACGCAGATACAAAGAGGTTGCCGGGAATTTGTACCCGGAATTGAAACCGACATTGTGGAACGCCGACGCCACGTTGATAATGCACTTTGGACGATACATTTTGCGCAACAACCCCGGTTGGGTGCGTCAGAATTTACCAAGCAACATGCACGAACGTTTGTTTTAGCCACGTAGAGCGATTTTAATTTCAAAATGGATAAAATATACATGGAAGAAGAAAAAGACCCGCAAATCGAAAATCCGGAAAAAATAAGTATTCCGGATTTTAAAGAATATGAAATTGATAGAAACGGAAATGTGTTTAGAAATGGAAAGTTGATGAAACAGCAAACAAACACATACGGTTATAAACACATTCATTTATGTATTGGAGGGAAAGTAACCACATGTTTAGTCCATAGACTTGTTGCAATGGCATTTATTCCAAACCCGGACGGTAAACCATGCGTTGACCATATAGACGGAAATAGAAAAAATAATTCTGTTGATAATTTAAGATGGGTTACTATAAAAGAAAATAATAATAACCCAATAACAAAAGAACGTATTGGATTATCTAAAAGTGGAGAAAATTGTCCTTTTTATGGGAAACGTGGCAAATGTTGTTTACATTCAAAACCTTTGTTTCAGTTTAAGAACGGGGAATTGATAGGTTATTTTGAAAGTATTGATGAAGCATGTAAAAAATATGGTTACGACCATTCTTTAATAACAAGATGTTGCCAACATAAAGTTTCAATTGCATACGGTTATGAATGGGAATATGCCTTTGATTATTTTATTGAATTAACAAAACAATTGCGTCATAATCAACGCAGATATTTTGCCCAACGCAGACCGGAAATATTGGAAACGTGTAAACGTTTAGAAGGTGAAGTTGATGCAATTGTTGCTAAAATAACAGATAAACAAATGAGGCTGTTTTGATTTATGCCCGGAATGTATAACGTTCCGGGCTTGTTGTTTTTTTGAAAATAAAAAGAAAAAATTTTGGCAGTTAAAATATTATGCGTATATTTGCAGTGTCAAACAACGAAAGACCCCACAGTCTAACCAAAATGCAAAAAGACTGTTGAAAGATTAAGTTTGTAAGAGTAGAAAGTAAGCAACGGTATCTACAAAGGGTTAAATGATGGTTCGGTAACCGATTAAATGAAGCTATAAAGCCAAAATCTTTCAAAGTATGACAAACACCGACCGGGCGGGTTCCCGGAAAGTAAACATTTTATTATGAAAACAACGATTTACGATTTTGATTTTGAGATTGCCGGACACGGATATTACAAAGTAACTTACACGTCCCCGGCAACGGGTAAAAGATGGACGACAACAACAAACAATATGCCTTTGATTGATGCGACCAAGAACGCAGAAGAACCGAAACGTAAGGATTTGGAAGAACTTAAAAGGATTTGTAAAGATGGGAAAGTTTGTTGATGAAGTAGGAGCAATCCGGCATGCAATGAGCGACAAAGAGTTGAACGAATTATACAAGCGTTTGGAAAATTTCATTGCTGATTGCACGGTTGAGGAAGCGAAAGAAAGCCGGGACGCATTTGTTAAGGTGCAAACAATGATATACCAAAGAATGAGAGAAACAAAAAAAATAATATTAACCGTCGAAAGGCACAAACCGAGAGCATTATGATAGTAAAGAAATTAGAATTGGTAAATTTCCAAGTAATTAAAGAGTTTAACGCAGATTTTGACGGTAATGTTTATTTCATTACCGGGGATAATGAGTTGGGAAAATCAACGGTATTAAAAGCAATTGGGGCTTTGTTGACCGGGAACCGTGACGCCGTATTGAAGAATGGAGAAAGCAAAGGTTTTGCAAAAATGATTGTCGGCGACGACGGCGAGGAATACGAGGTTGAATTGAAATTCACGAAAGCAAACCCACGTGGCACGTTATCAATTAAATCAAAGACAACCGGAATGAAAAGCGATAACGTTTCTATGTTACAAAAGATTTTCGGTTATACAGATTTTGACGCCGTGGAATTTTCCCGTTGGTCGGAAACCGCCGAGGGACGCAGAAAGCAAATTGAGGTTGTAAAGTCTTTGTTGCCGGAAGAAGTAAGAACAAGGATTGCCGAAATTGATACAACCGTTGCCGGGCTTAAAACAGAACGTACCGGAGTAAACCGAGATTTGAAAACCTACAAATCCATATCAGACGCAGCCGGGCAGGGATTGACAACAGAGGATTTGAAAACGTATGCCAAACCAAAGGACATTACCGAACTGATGCGAGAACAGCAGGAAAACGCCCAATTGATAGAAAAGGCAAAAACCGTACGTTCGGCGTTAGCACAGAGAACGCAGCAGTTGGAGGAAATTCCGGCACGTATGGAAGCCGCCAAAGATTCATACGAAAAGGCGATTGAGGCGGCAAAAAAGGCAATGGCGATGGCAGAACAAACCTACAAAGAAACCGTTGCACAGATTGAGGCAGAAAAATCCGATTTTGAGAAACGCAAAGCAAATGCGGAAAATTGGTTGGCGAAGTATGAGGAAAACAACTCGGAAAAGTTAGATACAGCCGAGCAATTGAGAAAGGCAGAGGAACACAACAAAAAGGCTGCAAAAGTTGCCGATTATCTGACAAAGAAAAAGCAGGCAGACGACAAAAGAGCAGAAGCCGAAAAGATGGATTCAGATATTGCCAAATTATCCGCAGAGCGTGAAAAACTTATTTCGTCGGCAAAATTGCCAATATCCGGACTTTCATTCACTGACGACGGATTGGTATTAAATGACGTACCATTTATTGCCGGAAAAGTTTCAGATTCGCAGATTATGGAAGTTGCCGCAAAACTTATTATTGCCAGCAATCCAACCGTTAAAGTGTTCCGCATAGCGAGGGGCGAAAGTTTGGGCGAAAAGAGATTGCAAGCAATTATTGATATTGCCAAGAAAAACGGGTTCCAAGGATTCATTGAAGAAGTTAAAAGAGGGCAGGACGATTTGATTATTGAGGAATACACAGAAAGCGAGTAATTAACCGGGGTGTCGGTTCCCCGGCGTCCCTTAAACAAAACAATATGGAAGTTAAAGAAATGACAATTGCGGACGTGTTGAAAACACCCGCTTTTTATAATAATCTGAAAGTGGTTATTTCCGATTTGGAAACACCCGCAGAAAAGCCGGAATGATGGCGGACGCACCATTGAAGCGGCACCCGATAGACCGTTTGCAGGAACGAGGAGTTTTTGAACCGGGACAAATGACGGTATTGTATGCAAATGCAATGGATAAGAAGTTGCAGGGATATTCAAGCAGCGAAAGAAAGTTTATATTGGAAGTTGGCGGCGAAGCGTTTAATATTACAATGAAACAATTGGTTGACCAAGAAAAGAAAGACAATAGTACAGAATTGTTTGTTAAATGTTTGGATAATGAAAAAAAGAGAGATAACAGCAACGGGGATGATTAACAACAACGGCGGTTTGCAAATGTATATGGGCGAATTAAATCAATTCTTTGCAATGCACAAAGGTAGCCGCATAATCGCCCGTTTTATTGTAGCGTCGCCCGGTTCGTCAGAGGCTTTGAAAGGTTATTATTTCAATTACGTTGTACCAACATTCAGAACCGGAATTTGGGAAGCCGGGGAGCGTCTGACAGAGGAACAGACGGAACGCCGTTTGCGTGAGTTGTCCCCGGTTATGTATGAGCAGACCCCGGATATTAACACCGGGAAATACGAAACACGTTTGCGTACAATTGCAGAGTTAAGCAATGCGGAATTAATAGAGCATATCGAATTTCTAAAACAGCTTGCAAGTGAAGAATACTATTTGTATATTGCAGACCCAAACGAAATGTAATATAAAAATAGTGTAATATGGAAATTTGGAAAGATGTACCCGGATACGTTGGGTTGTATCAAATTAGCAATTACGGGCGTGTAAAATCTGTTTTCAGAAATGAGATTTGCGGTAATATGAATAGAAAAAGAAATGAAAAAATATTAAAACCATCATTAAGGAAAAGATATTATTTTGTTTCGTTGTCTAAAAACGGAATAAAGTACAATGCGGTAATTCATAGATTAGTTGCGGCGGCATTCATTCCGAACCCGGAAAACAAACCATGTATCGACCATATCGATGGCAACCGAGCCAATAACCATGCGGACAACTTGCGTTGGGTTACGGCTAAAGAAAATTCTAATAATTATAATGCCCCCAACACATATAAGGGCAAAAAAATAAATAAAGGCGGTAAAGCCGTTTTGCAATATGATTTAGAGGGTAATTTTATCAAAGAATGGGTTACTACGATGGAAATACAACGGCAACTTAATTATCATAGAAGTAATATTTCTAATTGCTGTAATGGTTTAGTAAAAACCGCATATAATTATATTTGGAGGTATAAAAATGAATGAATTAAATGACAAATCCCCGATGCCACAAGGTAAATTTAAGGGGCAACCGATGGAAAAACGTACCGTATTGGCATTTGCTTTGGTTGGACGGAAAACCGTTTTGTAACCGGGACGTCCAAAAGTATATAGACGAAAACCGGGACGTTTTGGAGTTGGAGAAAAAGCGGGATAAATACCGCAATGAAAATGAGTAATTAACAAATTAATAACCGAGAGTATGACAAACGAGCAATTACAGAACGGCGCAAAATTAGCCGAAAAAATCGGCGCATTGGAGGCGCAATTAGAGGGTTGGAAACGTGCAACACGTTTCAAGTATGAATGTGTTACTTTATACTGCAAAGAAGATGGACGGGTTTTTGATAAAATTAAAACGTCGTATATTGATTTTGATGTAATGAAAACATTAACAATCGCCCGCATTGAGAAAGAATTAAACGAGTTAAAAACAGAATTTGAAAAATTATAAGGTTATGCAAAAGCTTGATTTGAAAGATGTTTGTTTCTTTGATTGTGAAACAACCGGGGTTCCGGCAAAGGGTTTGAAATGGGATGCGGATTTTGAGCAATTCCCGCACGTCGTCCAATTGGCATGGTCGTTGGGCGATAAGGAAAAAAGTTATATTATCAAACCCGATAATTACGAGATACCCCCGGAAACAACCGCAATTCATGGTATAACAACCGAACGGGCAATTGCCGAGGGCGTGCCGTTTGCCGAGGTTGTGGATGAATTTTTAGCGGATGCCAACGCCGCCCCGCTTGTATGTGCGCACAACATTTACTTTGATAGTTCAATGTTAAAAGCAAACGTTTTGCGCTATTGTGGACGGGAATATTACGACGCACACGTTGAGGACGCATTACATAAGGGCAAACGCATTGATACAATGATGAAAACGATTAAGTTTGTCGGCGCATTGTATTCAAACGGGCGACCGGGCAAATATCCCAAATTAGAGGAATTATATAGTAAGTTATTCCCCGGCGAAACATTCCCGGCGCATGATGCGTTGGAGGACGTGAAAGCCTGCAAACGTTGTATTCCGGTTTTGGTGGAAAATGGTATTATAGAACTGAAACCAAAAGAATATCCGGCGGAACAATTGAAGCTTAACCCGGAACCCGCAAAGACCAAAAAGGTAAAAAGGGGAGTTTTAGTTCACGACCCGAAACCGATATTTGCACCGGATGCAGAGCCGGAAAACAAGGTTGCAAAATTGTTAAATGAAACAGACTTTTAAATTATGAACGAAAAAAAAATGTGCATTGATTGCGTGGATTATCCGGTATGTTGTTTGTCCGGTCGTTGTGTTGATGATGAACCGTGCGAGTATTTCCAAGAAGAAACCGACCCGGAGGAACCGGGAAACAATAAAGATTAAAAATTATGAGCGAAAAAAAACAAAATGTTATGCCGATTCCTACAAAGGAAAAGTTTTCATTATCGAAAGTAAAGTTATTGAAAGATGGCGGGTTAGACGTACATTATGAAGTAACGGAAGTTGTCGGAAATGAGAGTTACACGAACAAATACCATGTATTGAGTGCAAAAGACATACACCCGGATTTGCGTCATTTGTTTAATGATTTGCGCCCGATTATGGGACGTGTATTCAACATAACGTCATTTAAAACCATGATGGCAACGCCGGAGTTTAAAGCAACAAAGAAACAAACAGATATTGCAGCCGAATTTGCGGAAGAATGTTTGGACAATATAGAGGTTAGGGGCGTTTCTTTGTCCGGGCAAGATGATAACATAGGCGTCGTTTTAACCGGATTGTTTACCATATCAAACAATCAGAAAACAGCAATCAATACCCCACGAATGAAATATAACGTTGAAACGTTCGGTTTTGAGGAAGAGTTGGAAAACATTGTTTGCGATATTGAAAACGAGGTTTACGAATTTCTGTTTGAGGGCAAAAAGGCGCAAATGGATTTGTTTGGGGCTGATGGGGAACCAAACCCGTTAGTTTACGTAAATGATGCAGACAACGAAAATGAAAATGATATGTTCCCGGAAATGGCAGACCCGGCGGACGATATAGACAATATGTAATGGAGCCAATATTGTTGACCGAGCGTTGCGAATATGAATATTGCGTTGCACGTGGTTACGAACCGTTATTGGATATTCGTAATTTTCGGTTAGATATACGGTTGCGTGTTGAGTTACAACGGAAATTGTTCGGGAATTGCGTTTTAGGACGTGGCGACATTCCCGTTGCCAACCAACGGTTTTTCCGGTGGGTTTGGGAGCATAAGCCGCACAGATGCGAAGAATGTTTAAAGCCGTTACGGAATTATTCCGCCGTTTATTGTTCGCATATATTGACCCGTGGAGCGTTTCCCGAAATGGCGCATGATGCAAGAAATATAAATATACTATGTTTTGAACATCATTCATGTTGGGAGAATGGGGATAAAACGAAAATGCGTATATATCCGGGCAACGTCCGGATTATTGAATTGCTTAAAAACGAATACAGAAGTTTGAAAATATGAGGACGAAAAAAAGAACACCCGATTACGGGGCAATTTCCCGCCGTTCAATCCAAAATGATTTTAAAAGGGTACAAAGGTACCCGGAAAGGGAGAAACGCCCGCAAATCGAAAATCCGCCCGAAATAAATGCAGAAAGACGGGTTTTGTTTGTTAGTGAAAATTCAGCATATTACCGATACCGTTCTTTTTTCGTCGGTAAATTGGTAAGACTAATAAAACAATCAAACGTCGGCGGTTGGATAGTTGGATTTGTTTACGACGACGACCGGAAAGCGATAAATCATGCCGCCGGATGGTCGGATATGAAAAAAGAATATTTGTTGGATGGCGTAAAATTTAAGTAGATGAAAATCAAAAAACAAACCGGATATAAAATTGTATTTTATACGTTCGTGGCGTTAACGGTTGCGTCATACATTTGGACGTTATGGAGTATTGGCAGTTGGATTTTTAAAGCTATATTTCTATGAGTGTAAACAAAGTTATTTTAATGGGTAACGTTGGAAAAGACCCGGAGTATAAAGATTTCGACAACGGCGGTTCGGTTGCGCAATTCACGTTGGCGACAACTGACAGAGCATTTAAAACGGCAAATGGTACAGAAGTACCGGAGCGCACCGAATGGCACAATATTGTTTTGCAAAATGGATTGGCAAAGGTTGCAAAAGAGTATGTAAAAAAGGGCGATAAACTTTATATTGAGGGGAAAATAAGAACCCGCAGTTATGAGGACAACAACGGCGTCAAAAGATACATTACAGAAGTTTACGGGTTTAATATGGAGATGTTGTCGCCAAAGAAAGACGGACAAACAACGCAGCAGGGAGGCGCACCAACACCGCCGCCGCCAATTCCCGACCAAGACAAAGATGATTTGCCATTTTGAGAATGAGGAACGAAATTAAAATTCAAATCCCGGAGGGTTCCCGGCTGATTGGGACACGGACAAAGGGGCGAACGGTTATTGTTTCTTTTGAATACAATAAGGAGGACGCAGCCGTTCCGGAGCCGGAACCGATACGACCAATTGGTTTTGCCCATTACAAGGAACCCGCCGGGAAAGATAAAAAATAAAGTTATGCAGTTTAATAGCAAAGAATATGACCCCGAAAAACACGACCGTTGGCGTGCGTTGACCGTCAAACAGCCATACGCAAATGATTTGGTAACGGCGGCATACAAAGACGAAAACGGCGTTGTTTACGGGCGAAAATCAATTGAAGTTAGAAGCAAAAAAACGTCATACCGTGGCGACGTTCTTATTTGTTCGTCGGCAAAACCGGTTTATCCCGGAATGGAAAGCGGCGTTACTTTGGGATTGGTTGAGTTGTACGACGTGAAGCCGATAAAAGAGTTTACGCCGGAGGATTGGGAAAACACCCGGATTCCAAAGGAAAAGAGGGCAAAAATAACAAAGGGTTTCGGATGGATGATGCGCAACCCAAGACGTGTTGTTGAAATGCCAATTAAGGGGCAATTGGGTATCTATAATCTTGTATATACCAAGGGCGAAATAATACAATACCCCCGGAAAATGGTAATTGACAAAAAGAGTTGGGAACAGATAAAAAAACAGATAGAGAAATGAAAACAATCGGATTCCATATTGGACGTATCGGGTTTTATTTGTATCTGCAAAGTTTGTGGAAGTATAAGCAATTTTATTTGACGCCCGGAGTTATGGTTGAGGGCGTAAAAGGACATGACGTTTATTTAGATATTGAAATTAAATTGCTTTGTTTTTCCGTTGGTTTCCGGCTGATCTGGATAAAAGCCAAAAGAAATTATTAACTTTGTAATGTAAAATACTAAAAACGTGAGCGATGAAAGAGATAACAAAAATATTGCCATTAAATGAGGCGGCAAAGTTTCAAAAATCCGCAGGCAAATATGATTGCACAATTACGGAATTGGCGGTAATGGGAGCAGGGAAAGCAAGAATTTCAATTTCCGGAACAGAGGAAAATTTGGATTTGTTGGTTAGTTCGATAGAAAATGAGAATAAAGAAACCACA
>OMCD01001854.1_pt1 | contig 11454 bp, 9 predicted proteins | sample 1674171 | NCBI WGS metagenome assembly OMCD01 (sample SAMEA103958149, study PRJEB25191) | human gut metagenome | biome: human-associated habitat [ENVO:00009003]; feature: intestine environment [ENVO:2100002]; material: feces | place: Germany | collected 2013/2015
ATCGTTGGTATGGGTGGTGCAGGTTTCCCGACCTGCGTCAAACTGAAACCGGCCAAACCAGTTGATACGATTCTTCTCAATGGATGTGAATGTGAGCCTTATTTAACAGCAGACCACAAGGTTCTCCTTGAGTTTGCGGATGACATTATTTTTGGACTGAAAGCAATCCTCAAGACAACAGGTGCCGAGAAGGGTATCATTGTCATTGAGGATAACAAGCAGGATGCCATCGAATTAATGCAGGAAAAAGTTGCCAATATCGGAAACATGGAAGTATTTGTTGCAAGAACCAAATACCCGCAGGGCGCTGAGAAAACTCTCATTAAGCGCGTTATGGGAAGAATTGTTCCAAGCGGCGGTCTTCCGGCAGATGTCGGCGTTGTAGTAGATAATATCAGTACAGTAAAAGCAATCTCCGATGCGATCCAGACAGGAATGCCTCTGGTTGAGCGTGTTGCTACAGTAACAGGCGAGAAGATCAAGAATCCTGGCAACTTTATCATCAAGATCGGTACCAGCGTAAAAGAGCTGATCGATTACTGCGGCGGATTTACAGATGACGATGTTCTGGTTAAGATGGGCGGACCAATGATGGGATTCCCTCTGAACACACTGGATGTACCGATGATGAAAGGCTCCAATGGTATCATTGCCGTTGAACCGGATGAGACAAAAGAACAGCCATGTATCAAGTGCGGACGCTGCGTAGATGTCTGTCCGATGGAACTTTCACCTCTGTATTTCGTGAAATATGCGAAAGACGAGAACTGGCAGGGCATGAAAGACATGAACGTTATGGATTGTGTTGAGTGCAGATGCTGTCAGTATATCTGTTCTTCCAAGATTCCGATCATTAACAGTATCAAAGCCGGAAAAAATGCAGTAAGGGGGATGAAGTGATATGTTGATTACCCAGTTAAAAGCAAAAGAAACGATCACTTCCCTGACAGCTGGAAAGAAAGTTTTTATCATCAACTGCCATGGATGCAAGGAAGTTCGTTTTCCGGAAAAAGAAGCTGTTGAACTTCAGAAGGAGCTTTCCGCTGAAGGAAATGTGACAGGGATCATGACAACGGATTATATCTGTAATCCGGAAAATATGCAGTTACGTCTTCAGAAACATATGGATAAGATCAGGGAAGCGGATCTGGTCCTGGTATTCTCCTGTGGCGTTGGTGTACAGACCATCGCAGAATATCTGGAAGACAAGATGGTATGCGCAGCCTGCGATACATACCCGGTACCAGGTTTCCAGGGCGTGACACCGTTAGAGTACAAATGTGACCAGTGCGGTGAATGCTACCTGAACCTGACAGGCGGAATCTGCCCGATCACAGCATGTTCAAAGAGCCTTGTGAACGGCCAGTGCGGCGGTTCCAAGAACGGTAAATGTGAAGTGGACAGCGAAATGGAATGTGGATGGGAACGCATCTACAGACGTCTGAAAGAGATCGGACGCCTTGACGCGCTGAAATGTCCGACACAGATTCATAACTTTGCAACAGACGATGAATTAAAATAGATTATAATGATTGGAGCAATGTACAATGAAAATGAAAGAATTATTCGACCGTGGTGAATTTGTAGTTTCTGCAGAAGTAGGACCGCCAAAAGGAATCCACGTAGATGAACTGGTAGAAGAAGCAAAAACATACCTCAAGGATGTTCATGCAGTTAACGTAACTGATAACCAGTCTTCTGTTATGCGTCTTGGATCTCTTGCAATGTGTAAAGTTCTCAAGGATGCAGGCATGAATCCGATCTTCCAGCTGGCATGCCGTGACAGAAACCGTATCGCTCTGGAGTCTGATCTTCTCAGCGCTGCAATGCTGGGTATTGACAACATCCTCTGCCTTACAGGTGACCATACAAAGATGGGTGACCACCCACAGGCAAAACCTGTATTCGACCTTGACTCCGTATCCCTTCTTCACACAGTGAAGCTTCTGGAATCCGGTGTGGATCTTGGCGGAAACGAACTGGTTGGTGAGCCGCCAAAATTCTCCAAGGGTGCTGTTGTATCTCCATGCAGCGATTCCGTTGACGCACAGCTTGCAAAAATGGAAAGAAAAGTAGCTGCAGGTGCAGAATACTTCCAGACACAGGCAGTATTTGAGCCGGAGAAATTCATCAAATTTATGGAAAAAGCAAAACAGTTCGGAAAACCTGTACAGGTTGGTATCATCATTCCGAAGTCCGCTGGAATGGCTAAATTCATGAACAACAACGTTGCCGGCATTCATGTTCCGGACGAAATGCTCGAGGAACTGAAAGCAGACAAAGAAAAGACAAAAGCAGGTATCACAGGTGTTGAGATCGCTGCACGTATCATCAAAGAGTGCAAGCCATACTGTCAGGGTGTACATATCATGGCACTTGGTTGGGAATCCAAGATCCCGGATCTGCTGAAACTGGCTGAGATTTAAGAAAATAAAACTCTGAGCTGTAAACAGTAACATCATTACAGAACAGTACTGTAAATAATTAAAAAAGCTGTCTGGCTTCCGGAGGTATCTGCATCCGGAACAGACAGCTTTTTGTATTTAACCCTTGACCGCACCTGCGGAAACACCTTCTACAATGAATCTGGAAAGAAGAATGTAAACAATGATGACCGGGAAGATGGAAAAGGCGATCATTACATACACCTGTCCCATGTCGAATTTCAGAAAGTCTGCGCTTCGAAGCTGTGCGATCAGCACGGGAAGTGTTTTTTTTTATTTGATTCGGTTAAAATGCTGATATTTTGAGGAAAAAGTGAAAGAATAATAAAACAGGGCTGTCGTATGAACCAAAAGTTCATTGACGACAGCCCTGTTTTTAACAGAAATAACAGTTTCTGTACTTATCTGAAAGGGAAGATTATTTATTCTCTTCCTGTACCTCGATCTTACGGATCGTTTTGTTTTTGATTTCTTCTTTGATCGCGCTCATGAAATCTCCGAGGTCTTTCATTCCTTCATCACCGAGGTAACGGCTTCTTACGGAAACCTTGCCTTCTTCTTCCTCTTTGGCACCGACGATGAGCATATATGGAACTCTTGCAAGACGTGCTTCACGAATCTTGTAGCCCATTTTCTCGGAACGCTGGTCAACGGAGCAGCGGATTCCGTTTTCTTTTAACTGTGCTTCCACTTTGGCGGCATAGTTGTGGAATTTCTCAGAGATCGGAATTACACGAACCTGTTCTGGGCAGAGCCAAGTCGGGAACATACCTGCATATTTCTCAATCAGCCATGCCAGTGTTCTCTCATAGCATCCCATGGATGTACGGTGGATGATGTATGGACGCTGTTTCTCACCATTTTCATCGATGTAGTACATATCAAACTGTTCAGCAAGAAGAGCATCCCACTGGATCGTGATCATTGTATCTTCTTTTCCGTATACATTTTTGGCATTGATATCAACCTTAGGTCCGTAGAATGCAGCTTCTCCAACATCCTCTGTAAATGGAATGTTCAGTTCTTCAAGCATCTGACGGATATGAGCTTCTGTCTGATTCCACACTTCTGCATCACCGATGTATTTCTCTCTGTTGTTAGGATCCCATTTGGAAAGGTGATAGGTTACGTCCTCCTCTACACCAAGAACCTGCAGACAGTACTGTGCAAGTGCGATACAGTCTTTAAATTCTTTTACCATCTGGTCAGGTCTTACGATCAGATGACCTTCGGAGATCGTGAACTGACGAACACGTGTCAGACCATGCATTTCCCCGGAATCCTCATTACGGAACAGAGTGGATGTTTCACCGTAACGAAGAGGCAGATCACGATAGCTGTGCTGTTCTGCTTTGTATACATAGTACTGGAATGGGCATGTCATAGGACGAAGCGCAAATACTTCTTTGTCTGTTTCTTCGTCGCCGAGAACGAACATACCGTCTTTGTAGTGATCCCAGTGACCGGAAATTTTGTAGAGATCACTCTTTGCCATTAACGGAGTTTTTGTTCTTACATAGCCACGTTTTGTCTCTTCGTCTTCAATCCAGCGCTGAAGCTCCTGCATTATGATCACACCGTTTGGCATGATAAGAGGAAGTCCCTGTCCGATTACATCTACAGTTGTGAAGATTTTCATTTCACGTCCAAGTTTATTGTGATCGCGTTTTTTTGCTTCTTCCATCTGTTCCAGATGTTCTTTTAACTCATCCTTGGAAGCGTAAGCTGTTCCGTAGATACGTGTGAGCATTGCGTTCTTTTCGCTGCCTCTCCAGTAAGCGCTGGAAGAGGAGAGAAGCTTGAATGCTTTTACACCCTTTACACTCATAAGGTGAGGACCTGCGCAGAGGTCTGTCCAGTCTCCCTGGGAATAGAAAGAGATTTCGGAGCCTTCCGGAAGATCTTCGATAAGTTCTACCTTGTATGGTTCATTTTTCTCCTGGAAGTATGCGATGGCATCTTCTCTTGATTTTGTGAAGCGTTCAATCTTAGCGCCTTTTTTGATGATCTTTTTCATTTCTTTTTCGATTGCATCCAGGTCATCACGAGAGAATGGAGGGCAGTCGAAATCATAGTAGAATCCTGTATCAATAGAAGGTCCGATAGCAACCTTTGCATCCGGGAATAAGGTCTGTACTGCCTGGGCAAGTACGTGGGATGCTGTATGGCGGAGAACTGCAAGTCCTTTTTCATCTTTTGCTGTCAGGATGTTTAATTCGCAGTCACTGTCAATAACTGTTCTCAGGTCTACAACTTCTCCGTTTACTTCTCCTGCACAGGCAGCACGTGCAAGTCCCTCGCTGATGTCGTAAGCAATGTCGATTACGGATTTTGCTTCAGCGTATTCTTTTTTTGAGCCGTCTTTTAATGTTACGATCATGATGATTATCTCCTTTACGTTAGTATGGATTTGTTATAGTTGCTGTTCACTGTTGATATCCCGCGGAGCGTGTTGCTGAGAACGGAGTGAACAGTAACAGTTTTTTGTACTGCGAAGGGGTAAAAGAAAGAATAAAAAAATCCCCTACAGTACGGTTAAATACTGTAGGGGACGAGATAACATTACTCGCGGTTCCACCCCGGTTGTTCTGATACATTACAGATGGATAAATCATCTGATCAGAACCGCTTCATTCGATGGTAACGGAATCACCGGACTGTATTAAAGTCACTCAGAGGTGGTCTTCGGCTGGTTCGCGATGAAATGCTTGCACCGATATACATTTCTCTCTGTAACGTTCCTCAGCGTACTCTTCTCTTCAACGTTTTGATCCTTCTTATCTTTTCTGCCGCCTATTATAAACTTGCAAAGTGGGTTTGTCAATCAGTAAAATGCAAAAAGTTGATTTACGAAAATAGAGATTAATGTTATACTGACGAAAGTGAAAAACAATAAAAACATGAAAGGAATCAGATAAATGAGCAGATGGGAAGAAAATATACGTAAAGTAATACCATATACACCAGGCGAGCAGCCCAATCAGCCGGATATGATCAAGCTGAATACCAACGAGAATCCGTATCCGCCGGCACCTGGAGTGGAGAAGGCGTTGAGGGAGATGGATACAGATACTATGAGACTTTATCCGGATCCTACAGCAGGAGAACTGGTACATGCCATTGCAAAGAATTACGGGCTGAAGGATGAACAGGTTTTTGTGGGAGTAGGTTCCGATGATGTGCTTGCCATGAGTTTCCTTACATTCTTTAATTCACAGAAGCCGGTTCTTTTTCCGGATATCACATATTCTTTTTATGATGTATGGGCAGACCTGTTTCGCATTCCATATGAGAGACCGGCACTGGATGAGAACTTTCATATAAGGACGGAAGATTATTTCAGAGAAAACGGAGGAATTGTATTCCCGAATCCGAATGCGCCGACAGGTGTGGAGATGCCGCTGGAGGAAGTGGAGGATATTATCCGCCATAATCCTGATGTGATTGTGATCGTGGACGAGGCTTATGTGGATTTTGGTAGTCAGTCGGCGCTTCCATTGATTGAAAAATATGACAACCTTCTGGTCGTACAGACATTTTCCAAGTCGCGTTCTATGGCTGGGATGAGAATTGGTTTTGCGTGTGGAAATGAGAAACTGATCAGATTCCTGAATGATGTGAAGTATTCTTTTAATTCTTATACTATGGACCGTACAGCGATTGCTGCAGGTGTGGCGGCAGTTGAAGATAAAGCATATTTTGATGAGACATGTAATAAAATCATAGAGACAAGAGAATGGACAAAGAAAGAATTGAAGGCACTGGGATTCTCTTTTCAGGATTCTATGTCTAACTTTATTTTTGCTACGCATAAAACCTGCCCTGCGAAAGAACTTTTTGAGGCATTGAGAGGGCAGCATATTTATGTTCGTTACTTCCAGGAGGACAGAATTGACAATTTCCTTCGTATCACAGTTGGAACAAAGGAAGAAATGCAGAAATTTATTGATTTTTTGAAGGATTATCTGAAGTAAAAGTTAGGAGGTTTTATGGAAGCACTGGTACATTGGTTTTCGCAGAATCTGTCACAATATATTTCACCGGAAGGGGCAGTTTTTATTATTTCAATGATTCCGCTTTTGGAACTCAGGGGAGGATTGCTTGCAGCATCCTTACTTAAGATATCGGCTGCAAAGGCAATTCCACTGTGTATTGTTGGAAATATTATTCCTATTCCGTTTATTCTGTTGTTTATCAGACAGATTTTCAAGGTTTTAAAAAAGACGAAACTCTTTCGGGGACTTGTTATGAAATTGGAAGACAGGGCAATGAGAAAAAGTGATCAGGTAAAGAAATATGAGTTTTGGGGACTGATGCTGTTTGTGGGAATTCCGCTTCCGGGAACAGGGGCATGGACAGGATCTCTGATTGCATCTCTTCTGGAAATTGATATTAAGAAGTCCTCTCTGGCAATTTTTTGTGGCATTATTATGGCAACTGTCATTATGTATATTGTTTCTTATGGATTAGTGGGAAATCTGGTACATTAATTGTCTTCTTAAATAAGTGTTATTAATATCTGATTTACCGGAAATCCGGGGACATATTTTATGTCTCCGGATTTCTGCTTTTATGTCGATAATATCAGTTTTATGACGTATAAAATAGCTTGCCAATAATAAAGATTTGGAATAATATGGTATTGTCAATTATGAAGAAGATGTGCTAAGATAAATATAAAGATACCGGTGTGCAGACAGGATTACTACAGGAATTAACTTGTCGACACAGGAGCAGGAGTATAATTTTCCTGCGATATGCATTGCTGCAGATCTGATATTCGTGTCACTTCAGACAGATTATCCCACTAACTGTTACAGGAAAAGTTAATAAAGAATAAATTGCTCAGATACATAGGAAATCAGAAAAACAAAAATAAAAATAATTATCAATATTAACAATCAAAACAAAAAGCAGAGGATTATTTTATGAGAGAAAAGTATGAATCATTATCACTGGCAACTTTAAAGGATTTGGCAAAAGCCAGAGGATTAAAAGGGGTTTCAGCATTGAGAAAACCGGAATTGATCGAGAGAATGCTTCACGAAGATGAACTGGAAGGTGAGACAAAAAAAGAAACAGTCCGGGAGAAACCGCAGCAGAGTGAAGTGGAAGGTAACGGAGAGAGAATCCCCCAGTATAACAAAACACTGGAACGTACACAGTATCATGCCCCGGCAGAGGCAGTACAGCTTGACAGTGGAGAGAGAGCAGACGGAATCCTTGAGGTACTTCCGGATGGATATGGGTTTATCCGATGTGAGAATTATCTTCCGGGGGAAAATGATATTTATGTATCACCTTCTCAGATACGCAGATTTAACCTGAAAACAGGTGATATTATTAAGGGGAATATCCGTATCAAAACACAGGGAGAGAAATTCAGTGCCCTGCTATATGTGACCTCTATCAACGGATTCCATCCCAGTGAAGGGCAGAGACGATATAATTTTGAAGATATGACACCGATTTTTCCAAATGAGAGACTGATAATGGAAAGACCGGGCGGCACAGTTGCCATGAGGATCGTAGATCTGATCAGCCCTATCGGTAAAGGACAGAGAGGAATGATCGTATCTCCTCCGAAAGCCGGTAAGACAACTTTGCTGAAAGATGTGGCAAAGTCTATTCTGAGAAACAATCCGGACATGCATCTGATCATTCTTCTGATCGATGAGCGTCCTGAGGAGGTTACAGATATCAGGGAGGCCATCTGTGGCGATAATGTGGAAGTCATTTATTCTACATTTGATGAGCTTCCGGAACATCATAAACGTGTGTCTGAAATGGTAATAGAACGTGCACGTCGTCTGGTGGAACATAAAAAAGACGTTACAATTCTTCTTGATTCTATTACAAGACTGGCAAGGGCATACAACCTGATCATACCGCCGAGCGGACGAACTCTTTCCGGTGGTCTGGACCCGGCGGCTCTTCATATGCCGAAACGCTTTTTTGGTGCGGCCAGAAATATGAGAGAGGGCGGAAGCCTTACTATTCTTGCTACAGCGCTTGTGGATACGGGAAGTAAAATGGATGATGTAATTTATGAAGAATTTAAGGGAACCGGTAATATGGAACTGGTGCTTGACCGGAAGCTTTCTGAAAAGAGAATCTTTCCTGCAATTGATATCCCGAAATCCGGAACAAGAAGAGAGGATCTGCTTCTTACGAAAGAGGAGCAGGAAGCAGTGGATATTATGCGCCGTGCATTAAACGGAATGAAGTCAGATGAAGCGGTAGACAGCATTCTGAATATGTTTGACCGCACGAAAAATAACGTAGAATTTGTCCAAATGGTCAAAAAAACAAAGTTTATTTAGAAAATTACTTGCATTTAGAAAAAAACTATGTTATGCTAACATAGCTGTTTAAAGATATTAGCCGCGTGAAAGCGCGTAAAACGAATAAAACAAGAAGAGGTGAAAATCATGAAAGAAGGAATCCATCCAGATTACTATCAGGCAACTGTAACTTGCAACTGTGGGAATACATTCGTAACAGGTTCTACAAGCAAAGAAATCCACGTAGAAATCTGCTCTAAATGTCATCCGTTTTACACAGGACAGCAGAAAGCAACTCAGGCCAGAGGTCGTGTTGACAAGTTTAACAAGAAATACGGAATTCAGTAATAAGAGAATTCAACAGGCTGGGATTGTGAAATCTCAGCCTATTTTGTGTATACGATGAATTAAAAAGGACATAACAGAATATGAAATCTTCGAATATTGGTGGTCAGGCTGTCATCGAAGGCGTGATGATGAAGAATAAAGACCGTTATGCGGTTGCGGTGAGAAAGCCTGACGGAGAGATAGAAGTTACAACAGATACATATAAAAGTGTAGTTGGAAAATATACGGCACTTACGAAGCTCCCTTTTGTCAGAGGAATCTTTAATTTTGTTGATTCTCTGGTGCTGGGGATGAAGACTTTGACCTGGTCAGCAAGCTTCTATGAGGAAGAGGAAGAAAAAGAGATGACCGAAGTCGAAGAAAAGAAGCAGGAGCGTACGGAAAAGCTTTTGATGACGCTGACGATGGTTGTATCTTTTGCACTTGCGATCGGTATTTTTATGGTACTTCCGTATTTTTTGTCAGATCTGCTGAAGAAATGGATTTCTTCCTATACAGTTCGAATTATCATTGAGGGAATCATCCGCATTGCGATTTTTGTTGCCTATGTGGGCGGAATTTCGGTAATGAACGATATTAAGCGTTTGTATCGCTATCATGGCGCGGAGCATAAGTGTATCAACTGCATTGAACATGGACTTTCACTGACTGTTGAAAATGTTAGAAAGAGCTCTAAAGAACACAAAAGATGTGGAACCAGCTTCATGCTGTTTGTCATGATCGTGGGAATCGTTCTCTTATTTTTTGTAAGGGTAGAATCTCCGCTGATGAGAGTGATTGTGAGAATTGCACTTCTTCCGGTGATTGCTGGTATTTCTTATGAGTTGATCAAATGGGCAGGAAGCAGTGAGAATCCGGTCGTGTGTATCTTAAGTAAGCCGGGACTTTGGCTGCAGGGGCTTACGACAAAGGAACCGGACGATGAGATGATCGAGGTCGGGATTGCGGCTGTAGAAGCGGTGTTTGACTGGAAAGCGTATTTGAGAGAGAATTTCGGATATAAGGAAGAGGAGTAAAAGCTGTGACCTATCAGGAAGCATATCAGAAAGCCACAGGTGAATTGAAAGCGGCGGGGATTCCGGAGCCGGAAAGTGATGCCTGGATCCTGCTGGAGCATGTGACCGGCATGACAAGGACCAGATATTATGTGGATGGTTTTGAAAGAATGCCGAAAAATGAAGAAGACCGGTTCTTTGGGCTGGTAAGCTGCAGAAAAACCCGGATTCCGGTGCAGCATCTGACCGGGGTTCAGGAATTTATGGGATATGAATTTGCAGTCAATGAACATGTACTTGTGCCAAGACAGGATACTGAGATTCTTGTAGAGGAAGCAGAAAAAAGACTGCTTCTTATGAAAAAGGAAAATCCGGTAAAAGTGCTGGATATGTGTACCGGTTCAGGCTGTATCCCAATCAGCCTGAAACTGAGAAATCCGCAGATTGTCATAGAAGGTGCAGATATTTCAGAAGAAGCTCTGAAAGTGGCTGAAAAAAATGCCAAAAAGCTGGGAGTGAGCGGTAAGTGGATCCAGACTGATATGTTTGAAAATATTACAGGAACATTTGACATGATCACATCGAATCCACCTTATATCCCGACAAAAGTGATCGAAGAGCTGGAAGCAGAGGTACGTCTTCATGACCCCTATGAGGCATTGGACGGAAAAGAGGACGGTCTTTATTTTTACCGGATCCTGGCAGAAAAGGTTCCGGAATATCTGACAGACGGCGGCTGGCTTGTGATGGAGATTGGATATGACCAGAGTGCAGATGTGGAAAAATTGCTGAAAGAGACTGGATTTGAACAGGTTTCAACGCAAAAGGATCTGGCAGGTCTTGACCGTGTGGTATGTGGCGTGTACAATAGGCGTAGCAAATAACAGGAGGAAAAGAAATGTTTGATAAATTAGATGGAATACTTGAGAGATATGACGAAATAATGGAACAGTTAAATGATCCTAATGTAGTCAGTGATCAGAATAATTTTAGAAAATTGATGAAGGAACAAAGTGACCTTGCACCAATAGTTGAAGCTTACAAAGCTTATAAAGAAGCTAAGCAGACAGTTGAAGACAGTCTCATGATTTTGGATGAAGAATCTGATGAAGAAATGAGAGAACTTGCCAAGGAAGAAATGAATGAAGCAAAGGAGCAGATTACTGAATTAGAAGAAAAATTAAAAATCTTACTTCTTCCAAAGGATGAAAATGATGACAAGAACGTTGTAGTCGAAATCCGTGGTGGTGCCGGCGGTGATGAAGCAGCTTTATTTGCAGCAGAATTATATAGAATGTATTGTATGTACGCTGAAACACAGCACTGGAAAACAGAAATGATTTCAGTTAACGAGAATGGATTAGGTGGCTTTAAAGAAGTAGT
>OMCD01001855.1_pt1 | contig 11446 bp, 9 predicted proteins | sample 1674171 | NCBI WGS metagenome assembly OMCD01 (sample SAMEA103958149, study PRJEB25191) | human gut metagenome | biome: human-associated habitat [ENVO:00009003]; feature: intestine environment [ENVO:2100002]; material: feces | place: Germany | collected 2013/2015
CTCCCTCTGCGAGGGAGGTGGCCCCGCAGGGCCGGAGGGAGAGAACCTTGCGGTTGCCCGAAGCATTTTCTATTTACGTTTTACGCTGCCGGCTGGCTCTCGGTATCGGTGGAATCCGTGTCGGTGCTCTCGCTCTCCGCCGTGGATTCGGACGCCATGATGTCGGTGACCTGGTTGGAGCCGTCGAGGTTCTCGTTCTTCTGCGCGTCGTCCGCCGCGGCCATCAGGCCGCCCATCTGCTGGATGTTCGGGTCGGTGGCCGTGTAGCCGGACAGGTCAATGACATTGTCGCACAGGTTCAGCTGGCTGGCATCGACGGGACCGGTGTTCTCGCGGAAGTACTGGTTCAGCAGGTCCGCATCCGCCTGCCGCGCGGGGTACAAAAGCGACTGACCGTTGTACTGCGGGCCGCTGATGACCGGCATCTGGCAGATCATGATCTTGCTGGAATCAATTTTCAGCATACTGATGGCAAAGCTGATGAGGTCGGACGCGCTGAGGTTCGTCTCCATATAGTTCAGCACGGCGGGGGTCAGCTTGGCGACGTCCCAGATGTTGCCGATGCTCTTGAGCTTGCGGAACAGCGCCGCGTAGAACTGGCGCTGCATGTTCAGGCGGCCAATGTCGCCGTCGGGGTAAATTTTACGCGCACGCAGCAGGAACTCCATCGACGCACCGTTCAACGTCTGGTAGCCGGCGTGAATGACGCTGTCTCCCAGCCCCAGCGCGGCATAGTCTACATCCACGGGGACGTTGATCTCCACGCCGCCGAACAGGTCTACCAGCTCGGTCAGCATTTCCAGGCGGATCGTCATAAATCCGTCGATTGGCAGCTTGTACTGGTCTGCGACCAGCTCACACAGGGCGGCCATGTTGTTGTTGCCGTCGCTGCCCTGGGTCTTGGCCACACCGTTGATGCGGAAGTTGCCGGAGACGCTCGTGTCCGTCGTGACCATTGTATCACGCGGGATCTGCAGCATCTTCATCTCGCCCGTCTCATTGTTGAAATGGACGTACAAAATCATATCGGTCATGCCGTCGTTGACGTTGGAGTCATTGGCCGCACCTGCGGACAGATCGCCGGTGGACGAACGGTCAACGCCGGTGACAAGGATGTTGAACTCCTTGCCCTGGAATTCCTTGGGCGTGTTGATGAGCTGGTTCAGCTTGATGTTGCCGCCCGCCGGGGTGATGGCCCCCATGATGAGCGCGAACGCACCGCCGAAGATCAGCGCGATGACCAGCAGCGTGATGAGCAGGATCTGCCACCAGCGGATCTTTTTCTTCTTTTTCCCGTTTCCGCCCTTGCCGCTGCCGCCCTTTTTGCCGGACTTTCCGCCCTTTGCCTTGCGCGGGGCGTCGTCCTCATCGCGCGGGGGCTTGCGGCTGCCGCCATTGCCGCCTGCGGCGGTGCGGGGCTTATGGGCTGCGGGCTGCGGGGCATCCGCATGCTTTGCGCGGCGGGGCTGCGCGGCAGCCTCCTCCAGCCGGATGCCGCCGACGGGGGCCGCCTGCTGCACAGGGGCCTGCGCCTGGGGGCGCGGGGCGGGCTGCTGTACCTGCCGCGGGGCCGCGGGCTGCTCATACAGCTGGGCGGCGGCCTGCCGGGCGCGCTGCTCCGGCTCCGGCGGGCGGTTCACGGTGCGGCGGGGGCGCTGCACCTGAAACTGCAAGGTATCGCCGTATCTGCGCTCGGCAGCGGCGCGGTAGGCCATGGCCTGCCGCTGGGCGTAGGTCAGCTCACGGGGCTTTTCCGGTGCGGGCGCAGCCTGCTGGGCACGCTCCTGTACCGGCGGCTCGGGTGCGGGAGCCGGCTGCTCGGTCACAACGGGGCGCTGGCTGATATGCCGTCCCTGGGCCGTGCGCATGGGCTGCTGCACGGTGCGGCGGCGGGCATTCTGTTCGGCCAGCTGTTGGGCGCGGCGGCGGGCAGCCTCATACTGCTCCTGATCCAGCCCGCCCGATGCACTGCCGGTATACAGCTTACGCGGTTCGCTCATTACATTTCCTCCCTGCTCTGTGGAGTGTTTTTATTCAAGGTGTGCTTTTGCATACTCATAAGCGGCGACGCTTTCAGGGTCCAGCGAGCCGCCCTTTTCTTCCACAAAATCAATGCTGCGCTTGAGTGCGTCGCAAAGAGCCCGGTCCAGATCCTGCATTTCCAGCGCGCGCAGGTCGTCTACGCCGGGCCAGTCGCGCTCGGCGCTGGTCATATCGGCCAAATAGATGATCTTATCGAGCTTGGACATTTCCGGCTTGCCGGTAGTATGGCAGCGGATGGCAGACAAAATTTCCGGGTCGGTGATGCCCCATTGCGTTTCGGCCAGGATGGCGGCGGCGATGCCGTGCCAGACCGGCAACGGACGCGCGGGGGCATTTTCTGCTATTATAGCATTATCGGCAAAAATCTGCAACAACTCCTGCTTGGGCAGTTCCTTGGCGGAATCGTGCAAAATTGCCGCCATAGCGGCCTTTTCCGGGTCTGTGCCCCAGCGCCTGGCAAGTTTTACAGCCATTTTTTTTACATTTTTCGTGTGCGTCCAGCGCTTTTCGCTCAGGCGGGCCTTGACCAACTTCTTGGCTTCGGAGTAATCCATGGCGTTTTTCCTTCTCCTGACTGGCTGTAGGGGCCGGACATGTCCGGCCCTCAACTTTGCCGTGATTGCCCTTGAACGGGTGGTGTATTTTTATGCTGCGGGCCGGGCATGCCCGGCCCCTACAGAGCAGCCTTTTCGGGTCATGCGTAGGGCGGGGTGCCCTCACCCCGCCGCGGCGGCCTGGGGCAGGCCGCCCTACAGGCTCCCGTACAGCCGATGCTCCTTTATCACTGCCAGCACCTCCGGCGGCAGCACCTCCGGCCACTGCTCCCGCGGGATCTTCCCGCTGCGGATGTCGCTCGACGCGCAGGGGTAGCTCTCGGCGCGGGCAAAAAGGACGCGGCCCCCGGCCTTTTTCAGTTCTGCGGCGGCGGCGTGCAGAGCGGCCTCATCGGTGCCGGTGCGGCTCTCGACGACGAGGGCAGCCATTTTCAGCATATCCTGCCAGCGGTACCATTCCTGAAACGTCAGCAGCATGTCGCTGCCGACGCAGAGGTACAGCGCGCCGTCCGGGTCTTGGCCGCGCAGCCATTCCAGCGTGTGCACGGTGTAGCTGCGCCCGCCCCGGCGTATCTCCCAATCGCTGACCTGCACCGCCGGGGACAGCGCTGTAAAGCAGGCACACATCTGCAGGCGCAGCTCTGCCGGGGTGGCGCTGGCGTGCTTGTGGGGCGGCGTGCCCGCGGGCATAACGAGGGCGCGGTCCGGTTGTACCAGTGCCAGCGCGGCGCGCAGGTTGTTCATGTGGCCGTTGTGGGGCGGGTCGAACGTCCCGCCGTAGAGCAGTGTTTTCATTTTGCCAGCACGGCGGTGTAGGCGCTTTCCTTTTTCTTCTGCTTGAACAGCACGAATTTGCGGCCAATGACCTGCACGCACTCGCAGTCCAGCGCCTCGCACAGGATGTCGGCGGCCTCGCGGGCGGAATATTCGCTGTTTTCCAGCACCTTTACTTTGATAAGCTCGCGTGCGGCGATGCAGTCGGCGATGCCCTGCTTGAGGGTGTCGTCGATCTCGCCCTTGCCGATCTGGTAAACGGGGTCCATCGTGTTCGCCGCGCTGCGCAGAGCCGCGCGCTGTTTGCTGGTAAGTGCCATAAATTATCTCCTTTTTATTGTATATATCTCGGTAGGGGCCGGGCATGCCCGGCCCTCTAGTCTGTGTGGTTTCCTTTTAAACGGGTTGCTGCTTTTATGCTGCGGGCCGGGCATGCCCGGCCCCTACAAAGGCTTCCCCAAAAGGGGAAGGCATTTACATGTCACCCCAAAAACGCAGGCAATTCCGCTTCCATCTTCTCCATCGCCCGGCCGCGGTGGCTGATGGCGTCCTTCTCGTCGGGGGTGAGCTGGGCGTAGCTGCGGCGTTCGGTGTTCGGGCGCTTGCCGTCGGGTGCGCCGTACTCGTCGGGGATGAACAGCGGGTCATAGCCGAAGCCGTAGTCGCCGTTCTGCAATGTAAACGCAATGCGGCCCGGGCACTCGCCCTCGACCTCCAGTGCGCGTCCGTCCGGCAGCATGAAGCAGACCGCCGACACAAACTTTGCGCCGCGCTGTTCCTCCGGCACGTCGGCCAGCTCCCGCAGCAGCTTTGCGTTGTTCGCGTCGTCGTCGCCGTGATGCCCGGCGTAGCGGGCGCTGTAGACGCCGGGCGCACCGTGCAGCGCATCGGTGCAGAGGCCGGAGTCATCGGCCACAGTGGGCAGGCCGCTGGCCTTGCAGAACGCCTCGGCCTTGATGCGGGCGTTTTCGGCAAATGTCGTGCCGGTTTCTTCGGGGTCAAGGTTTATCCCCAGCTCCCGCAGGCTCTTGACCTCATGGCCCATGCGTTCCAGAATGCGGCGCAATTCCTTCAGCTTGCCCGCGTTGTTGCTGGCGGCGCAAACGATCATGCTTCGCTCTCCCCTTCCTCTTTTTTTTCGTCCTTCTGCAGGGCGGATTCCGGCAGCAGGCTTTCGACGAAGGTCTGTGCGTCAAATTCCATCAGATCGTCGATCTTCTCGCCGACGCCGATGAAGCGGATGGGCAGACCGAGGTTCTCCCACACAGAGACCGCGCAGCCGCCGCGGGGCGTGCCGTCGAGCTTGGTCAGCACCACGCCGGTGGCGTTGGCGGCCTTGCAGAACTCCTCGGCCTGGCTGATGGCGTTCTGGCCCGTGATGGCGTCGAGCACCAGCAGCACCTCAAGGCTCGCCTCGGGGCTGGCCTTCTTGACGCTGCGGGAGATTTTGGACAGCTCGTCCATCAGGCCCTTCTTGTTGTGCAGACGTCCGGCGGTGTCGGCAATGACCATGTCGTAGCCGCGGGCATTGGCGCTCTTGACGGCGTCGAAGATGACCGCCGCCGGGTCCGCGCCCATGCCGGCCTGGACCAGCGGCACGTCGGCGCGCTCGGCCCAGAGCTCCAGCTGCTCACTGGCGGCGGCGCGGAAGGTATCGCCCGCTGCCAGCATGACGCGGCGGCCCTGCTTTTTGTACAGGCCGGCCAGCTTGGCAATCGTCGTGGTCTTGCCGACGCCGTTGACGCCGATGACCAGAATGACGGCGGGCTTGCCGTCCAGCTCCATCGGGTAGCGGGGTGTCAGCTCCTGGCAGATGATGCCGCGCAGCGCGTCCAGCGCCTCCTGACCGGTTTTCAGGTGTTTTTCCTCGACCTCATCGTGCAGCTCGTCCACCAGACGCACGGCGCAGGCGGGGCCGACATCGGCCAGAATGAGCTGTTCCTCGAGCTGGTCGTACAGATCATCGTCAATCTGCGCGTTGGTCAGCGTATTGACGATGCGCTGGAAAAAGCCCGTGCGGGTCTTTTCCAGCCCGCGCTTGACCTTTTGCTGCTCCTGAAATTCCTCCTCGGAAATATCGCGTTTGAAAAAGTTGAAAAAGCCCATCGTGGCCCTCCTTACTTTTGATTTGCCGCCCCGCGGGTTTGTGTGGCTTTCCATTGGCGGGTGGTCGTATTTATGTGGCGGGCCGGGCATGCCCGGCCCCTGCATGCCGTCAGGTAATAAGGTCCGCGCTCACATTATCCAGATCCAAGCGCAAAATCTTCGACACGCCGTCCTCCTGCATCGTGACGCCGTAGAGGACGTCGGCGGCCTCCATCGTGCCGCGGCGGTGGGTGATGACAATGAACTGGGTGCGGTCCGTCATGCGGCGCAGATACTGCGCATAGCGCGCAACGTTTACGTCGTCCAGCGCGGCCTCGATCTCATCGAGGAAGCAGAACGGCGCGGGGTTGACGCGCAGGATGGCGAAATAGATCGAGATAGCGACCAGCGCCTGCTCGCCGCCGGAAAGCGCGGACAGGTTCTTGATGACCTTGCCCGGGGGCGAGACCTCAATTTCAATGCCGGATTCCAGCACGTTCGCTTCATCCGACAGGTACAGCCGCGCATGACCGCCGCCGAACAGCTCCTTGAAAATCTGCTGGAAGTTCGCGTTGATCTGCTTAAAGCTCGCCGTGAACAGCTCCTGCATCTCGCTGCACAGCTCGGCGATCATCTTCGTCAGCTCGGCCTTCGCCTTTTCGACGTCGGTGACCTGCGCCTTCATGAAGTCATAGCGCTCCCTGACCTCTTTATATTCGTCAATCGCGCCGACGTTGACGTTGCCCAAGGCGCGGATCTTGCCGCGGACCTCGGTCACGCTGCGGCGCAGCTCGGTCAGGCTCTCAAACGGCACGCACTGGCCGCGGGCCTCGCTCTCGGTCAGCTGGTATTCCTCCCACAGCTTGCTGTTGGTGTCGTTCAGCTCGGTCTCGGCGGCGGTGCGGCGCTCGGCCAGGCGGGCCATCTCGCCGCTCATCCGCTCGCGCTCGTCGGTCAGGGCGCGGTTGTCCTGCCCCAGCTTCGAGATTGCAGCCTCCTTTTCGAGGCGGGCCGCGTTGGCAGATCGGATTGTTTCCTCCGCGGCGGCAATTTTCTGCTGGTTGTCGCCGCGCACGCGCTCCATCTCGGCGATTTTCAGCGCGTTGGCCTCGATTTTTGCCTTGGCGGCCTCAATCGCCGTCTGCAGCTCGCGGGCGCGGGCATCGGCCTCGCCGGTACGGCTCCGCAAGCCCTCCAGCGCGGCCTCATGCAGGCCGACGTCCTTCTCGTCCGCCAGGCGCTGCAGCTGCTTTTCGGACAGCTCACCGGTGATTTTTTCGCGTTCTGCCGTCAGGCTGCCCGTGCTCTCGCCCAAGGCGGCCAGCTCGGCGGTGTACTGCGCCAGCTCGGCCTCGGCGTCGGTCCGGGCCTTCTCGGCCTCGGTGCGCGCGGTCTCGTTCCGGGTCACGGCGGCCTGCTGGGCGGCGATCTCGGCCTCGATGCTCCGGGCCGTCTCGTCGTACTGGGCAGCGGCCTTCGTCAGGCGCTCGAGCTCGAGGTTCGCGCGGACGTGCTCCGTCGCGGCGTTCATGCCCTCGCCCTCGGCACCGGCCAGCTGGGCCGAGAGGTTGTCCACCTCGGCCTTGCGGGCGGCCAATTCCTTTTCCGCCTCGGTGCGTTTCTGCTCGAGCTTCGTCAGCTTGCTGCGCAGCTCGTCCAGCTCCTGCTTGCGGCTGAAGACGCCGACGCTGCGGGCGGTGGAGCCGCCGGTGAACGAGCCGCCCGCGTTGATGACCTGGCCGTCCAGCGTGACGATGCGGTTCCGGTAGCCAAGGTTCCGCGCCACGGCGGACGCCTCGGTCAGGTCCTCGACCACGATGATGCGGCCCAGCAGATTGTCGATGATATGCTGATATTTTGGGTCTGTCCTGACCAGGTCGGCGGCGACCTCCGCCGTGCCGGTCAGGCGGCCCGTGAAGCGGGAGCCCTGCACGGTGTCCAGCGGCAAAAACGTAGCGCGGCCTGCGCGCTCGTCCTTCAAAAAGCCGATGGCGGCGCGGGCACAGCCCTGGTCCTCGACGACGATGTTCTGCAGCGCAAAGCCGAGCGCTGTCTCAATGGCGGTCTCGTAGCCCTTTTCGACGGTGATGATGCCCGCCACGGGGCCGATGATGCCCCGCAGCCGCCCGCCGCCCGCCGCCCGCATGACAGCCTTGACGCTCTGCTGGTAGCCGTCCATGTTGCGCTCCAGATCTTCCAGAATGTGGATGCGCTGGGCGGCGGCGGACCTTTCTCGGTCCGCCTTCTGCAGGTTGTCGGCAGCCTCGGCCTGCTGACGGCGGCGGCTGTCCAATTTCAGCTTCAGGCCCGCCTTGATGTTGTCGTTGCGGGTCACGGCCTCCTCGGCGTCCTTAAAGCGGCGCTCGGCGCGGCGGCGTTCCTCGTCGGTGGCGGCGGCGCCGGCTTTCAGCTCCTCGGCCTGGCGCTGTGCCTCGGCCAGGCGGTTGGCCGCAGCCTCCCCTGCCGACTGCGCCGACGCGGCGCTGACCCTGGCGGCGGTGGCGGTGTCCTGCAGGCGGGCCATGGCGGCGTCAATGACGTCGCGGCGCTCGCCGCTGGCAGCAGCCTTTTCCTCAAGGGCACGCAGGGCCTCGCGCAGCTCGGCCACGCGGGCGTCCAGCCCGGCCATGCCGCTTTTCAGCGTCTCGATGGCGGCGCGGTGGTCCGCGGCCTCGCGCTCGATGCTCTCGCGGCCCTGCCCGGCGCGCTCCAATTCGGACGTAGCATCGTCGATGCGGAACCGGCTGTGCTCGCTCTCGTTTTTCAGGACGGCGATCTCGCTCTCGCTGCCGGCGTTTGCTTCGGTGATGGCGCGGATGTCGGCGTTGGCCTGCTCGACGGCCAGCATCAGCTGCTGGGCTTCGGCACGCAGGGACGCGCTTTTTTCGTCAAACTCGTCCAGCTGGCGGCTCAGGCGGTCATAGTCGGCCTGGGCGGCCTCGTACTTGCGCTGCTGGTCGCGCAGCGAGTCGTTGGCGCGGCGGATGGCATCGACCCAGAGTGTGATCTCCAGCGTCTTGCGCTTCTCGCTCAATTCCAGAAACTGCTGGGCCTTCTCGCTGTCGCGTTTCAGGGGGCCGACGCGCTTTTCCAGCTCACCCAGAATGTCCCGCAGGCGCTCTAAGTTGCCCTCGGCGGCTTCCAGGCGGCGCTCGGCCTCGTTTTTGCGGTAGCGGTACTTGGCGATGCCGGACGCTTCCTCAAAAATTTCGCGGCGCTCCGCTGATTTTGCACCAACGATCTCGGCAATGCGGCCCTGCCCGACGATGGCATAGCCGTCGCGGCCAATGCCGGTGTCGAGCAGCAGCTCGTACACGTCCTTTAGGCGGACGTTCTGGCCGTTGATGGAGTATTCACTCTCGCCGCTGCGGTAGTACCGGCGGCCGATCGTGACCTGGTCGGCGTCCATGTCCAGACCGTGGTCGCTGTTGTCGATGGTCAGCGCGACGGAGGCATAGCCCATGGCACCGCGGGACTGGGTGCCGCCGAAGATGACGTCCTCCATCTTGCCGCTGCCGCGCAGCTGCTTGGAGCTGGTCTCGCCCAGAACCCAGCGGATGGAGTCGGAGATGTTCGACTTGCCCGAGCCGTTCGGCCCGACAACGCCGGTAATGCCCTCGCCGATCTCGATCTTTGTCTTATCGGGGAAGGATTTGAAGCCTTGGATTTCCAGTTCTTTCAGGCGCATTCCATGGGTACCTTTCAAAATTCTTAAAATGGTCGTAGGGGCCGGGCATGCCCGGCCCTCAACCTCGCCTTATGTACCCGTAAACGGGTCGCGATTTTTATGCCGCGGGCCGGGCATGCCCGGCCCCTACAGGGCGTCACTTATTGCAGCTTTTCCAGCGCCACCTTTGCTGCGTGCTGCTCGGCGGCTTTTTTGCTGCGGCCACGGCCCTCGGCCAGCAGCTCGCCGTTGCGCCAGACGCAGACCGTAAACTGCTTGTTGTGGTCGGGGCCGGTCTCGCCGGTGACCTCGTATTTCAGCACGGCGGACGGGTCCTGCTGGACGACCTCCTGCAGACGGGTCTTGTAGTCGTCCTCGGCAGTCTTGCCCTCGGTGATGAAGGGCAGGATGAAATTGCGCGCGGCCTCCATGCCGCCGTCCAGATACAGTGCGGCAATGACCGCCTCGAACGCATCGGAGACGACGCTCGGGCGGCTGCGTCCGCCGCCAAGGTCCTCGCCGTGGCCAAGGCGCAGATACTCACCCAGCTGAATTTCCTGTGCGAACTGGAACAGTGCATCCTCGCTGACGAGGCTGGCGCGCATACGGGTCAGCTCGCCCTCGGGGCGGCCCGACTGGTGGAACAGGTAGTCCGCTACAACGACGGACAGCACGCTGTCGCCCAGAAATTCCAGCCGCTCATTGTGGGTCGTGGCGACCTTGCTCTCGTTGGCATAGCTGGTATGGGTCAGCGCAATGCGCAGCAGCGCAGGATTTTTGAATGTATAGTGCAGGACCTCCTGCAGTTCTTCCGGTTTGTGAGCCATATTCTTTCACCTTTCCGGCTAGTCCGTAGGGGCCGGGCATGCCCGGCCCTCAACCTTATCTCGATTGCCCTTTTACGGGCGGTATTTTTTATGCCGCGGGCCGGACATGTCCGGCCCCTACAGGGCAGCTTACCTTTTAAGCGTCTGCTTCTTCCTTCTGTGCAGCCACCTCTGCCAGCGCCTTCTCCATCGTGCCGCACAGGTCGTTGGCGACGCAGAGCTTGGCCTGACGGATGGCGTTCTTGATGCCCTTGGCGTGGCTGGAGCCGTGCGCCTTGATGACCGGCTTCGCGGCGCCCAGCAGCGGTGCGCCGCCGACCTCCTCGGAGTCCATCATACGTTTCAGCTCGCCCAGACCGCCCTTGATGCCCAGATAGCTGAGCTTGGTGATCAGATTCTGCAAGAAGATTTTTTTCAGCATCCCCAGCAGCGTTTTGGCGACGCCCTCGGTCAATTTCAGCACGACGTTGCCGACAAAGCCGTCGCAGACGACGACGTCCACGTCACCGTCCATGATGTAGCGCGGCTCGATGTTGCCCGCAAAGTGGATGCAGGGGTTTGCCTTCAGCAGCTTGTGGGCCTCGCGGTAGGTCGGCGTACCCTTCGTGTCCTCCGCGCCGTTGTTGACAAGCGCGACCTTCGGCGTTTCGCGGCCCATGACCTTCTCGGCGTAGACGCTGCCCATCGTGCCGAAGGCGTTCAGCATTTCGGGGCGGCACTCGACGTTCGCACCGCAGTCCAACAGCAGGAAATTCTGCTTGGCGCCGGGCATCGGGGTGGCCAGCGCCGGGCGCTTGACACCCTTGACCGTGCGCACGATGAGACTGGTGCCGACGTGCAGCGCACCGGTGGAGCCGGCACTGACAAAGGCATCGGCCTCGCCGTTCTTCAGCATGGTCAGGCCCTTCACAAGGCTGGAATCCTTTTTGTGGCGCACGGCCTTGACCGGGTCATCGTGCATGTCGATGGTCTCGGTGCAGTTGAGGATCTCAAACGGTGCAAGGTCGATTTTATTCTCTTTTGCGCAGTCGCGGATGGCTTTTTCCTCACCCAGCAGCACCAGCTCCATGCCGTCGCCGAACTCCGCCGCGGCCTGGCTCACGCCCTGCAAAACGCACAGCGGGGCGTTGTCGCCGCCCATGGCATCCACTAAAATTTTCATGCTTCGTACTCCTTTACCCACGCCTGCATGGCGTCCTGCGCGGCCTGCGAAAGCGCCATGTAGCGCTCCCGCTTGTCGCGGATGATGTTGATCTCCTCGGTGCGGGGCAGGATGCCCATGTTCGCACCCATCGGCTGGAAGTCTTTGTTCGGCGTCGTGATGTAGTCCAGCAGCGCGCCGCACATCGTTGCCGCCGGGGGCGGCGGCAGCTCGCGGCCCTTGAGCCGTGCAAGCATCTGGTGCGCCGCCAGCAAGCCGGACGCCGCGCTCTCCATATAGCCCTCAAAGCCGGTGATCTGCCCTGCAAAAAACACGTTGGGATGTTCTTTCAAGA
>OMCD01001861.1_pt1 | contig 11421 bp, 7 predicted proteins | sample 1674171 | NCBI WGS metagenome assembly OMCD01 (sample SAMEA103958149, study PRJEB25191) | human gut metagenome | biome: human-associated habitat [ENVO:00009003]; feature: intestine environment [ENVO:2100002]; material: feces | place: Germany | collected 2013/2015
TTTTAAAGGACAGGGGAACAGGGCCAGCGATGATTTCTTTTATGAGCCATATACAGCTGCGATGACTTATCCGGAAGTGGATATGAACAGTCTGGGCTACTGGTCTGTGCCCTTTATCCTGGAAGATCATGTGATGGATAATCATAAAATGATCACCTATTCCTTTCCACTGGTCTTTGATGGTATTGTTTATGGTGTTATGGGAATAGAAGTTTCCATCAGTTATCTGTGCAATACCTATTTCAGGATACAGGATCTGAACAGTGAACAGACGGCCGGATATGCAATTGCCATTGACAATGGGAATGGAACCTATGAGAGCATAGCTGGAAAAGGTATTTTATATGATGCAGTAAAAAGGGAAAAGGATGTTTTTTCTTTAGAACATACCAGTCACGAAAAATTGTTTGAAGTAAAGGATTCAAAAATAGGAGATCAGAATATTTATGCGGTCATGTCAAAAATAAGCCTGTATGCAAATAATGTTCCCTATAAGAATACCAACTGGGTCCTTTGCGGCTTTGTGCCGAAAGATACGATCTTCAGCCTTGCAAATAAACTGTATACCATTATACTGACTACCATCTTTTTCTGCGCCCTTATGGGAATGGGGCTGATGTTTATTGTGGTCCGTTATGTCACAGGACCGGTATACCGGCTAATGGACAGTGTCCGGGGTGGAATTGAAGGTTTAAAAGATTTTGTTCCTTCTGATATACAGGAAATAGATGAGCTTCATGAGGTAGTGAAGAATCTGACGGAAAATGAGATCCGGACGGAGACTCAGCTGAAAGAAGAGAAGGAGCGTTACCGCGTAGCTGTGGAAAGCTCCAATGACCTGTTTTTTACTTACAGGGATAAAGCACATACATTAGAGATCGTAAACAGCAAAAGCCATGATGGTGTCTGGGATATTAAAAAGATACAGGAAGATCTGATCGCACCTGATTTTTCCAGGGAAGACCAGGGAAAGCTGTCAGCCATGATAAACAGCCGGGACAGTAAGATTTATGCCCAGATCTGCCGGAAGATACCGGGAAAAGAAGATGGCTGCTGGCTGGAGGTAAGAGGCAAGGTTATCATGGATGACAGAGAAAAGGACCGCCGGATCGTAGGTTACATCCGTGATATCAATGAGACGAAAATGCGGGAATTAGAGCAGGAAAGAAAACAGCAGATGAATCCGGTCACCTCTTTCTACCGTTTAAAACCTGGCATGGAGGAAATAAGGCATGTACGCAGAAGGTTTCCGGAAGGAATGCTGGTCCTTGTGGATATCTGCCGTTTTACAATGATCAGCCGTGATTTTGGTCTTGCATTTGGCGATGTACTTCTGGAGCAGTTTTCTAAAATGTTTTTACAGGTCTGTGAAGAAGGGGCTGCCAGCACACCGGTGATGATCAGAGCAGGTTCTGATGAACTGCTGGCCTGGATACCGGGAGAAAAGGAGGCATCCTGCAGGCAAAAATTGTGGAAATTAAAAGAAAGGTTCCAGGGGCTGGTACGCCAAAGTATCTTAAAACTGGAGTTTAAAGCAGGATTTACCTGGGGCTGGGAAGAAAATGATACAGCTACTCTGCTCCATCAGGTTTGTGTAGCTGTTTTGGAGGCAGAAAAGAAGGATGCAGCAACTCTTTCCTGGAGTGAAGTAGAGGATACAGAGGCAGCGCCGAAGCAGTTTGGAAAGATCGTATCTATGGAGTATATCGAGGAGGCTAGTTTTGCGTCCCTAGCACTGAATATTTTAGACCGCTGCAGCCAGATCGAAGCAGGACTGGATCTTATTTCCTGCCGGTTAAATGAATGGTTTGGACTGGAAAATCTGATGATCACAGGTTTAAATCCAGAGTTCCTTTCCAGTGAATTGTCTTATCAGTGGAAAGATGCAGCCGGGGCAGAAGAAAGACTGGGTATGGTCCATTGCAGTGAAAAAGTGTTTGAACAGTTAAATCAGGATACCCAGGAAAAGGCTATGCAGCCTGTAAAAGAGGTTCTTGCAGTATTGCCTTTATTTAAGGAGAATAATAAGGAAAATAATACTGAAAAAACGGGAATTGCAGTTTTAATGAATGATAACAGCCAGTATTCTGGTACGATCTTCTTTATGGGTGTAGATGAAGAAATCTTAAACAGGGAAGAGGACAGAAAACTTTTCCGGGAGATCAGCATCATTATCCAGAACCGTATTAACAGAAACCGTCATGACCAGTCAGCACAGGCCAAGTCAGATTTTCTGGCCCACATGTCCCATGAGATACGTACACCTATGAATGGTATCATTGGTATGACGGATATTGCATTAAAGGATGGCCAGTCAGAAGAAGTGCGCTTTGACTGTTTAAAGAAGGTAAAAAGTTCTTCTAATTATCTGCTGGGCATTTTAAATGATGTCCTTGATATGTCAAAGATCGAAAGTGGAAAAATGAAGCTGGTAATGGATGACTTCCAGTTAGATAAGATGATAAATGGCCTTTATACACTGTTAGAAGCTAAGTTTGAGGAAAAATCCCAGCATTATCATCTAAATATGCAGTTAAAGCATACCTGGTTTTATGGAGATGCCATGCGCATCAGCCAGGTCCTTGTAAATCTGTTGGGAAATGCAGTTAAATATTCCGGTAATGATACAGATATTTCCCTGACAGTAACAGAAAAGGAATGGGAAAATGGCCTGTCCCAGCTATATTTTGCAGTAAAGGATCATGGTATTGGTGTAAATGAAGAAGACCGTCAGAGGATCTTTGGCAGTTTTGAACAGGTAGAGCATTCTGGTGCAGGACAGCAGGGAACAGGTCTTGGGCTTGCCATCAGTAACCGCCTGGTACATATGATGGGTGGAAGTATTTTACTGGACAGCCAGGTAGGCGTAGGAAGTACCTTTAGTTTCCGGATCCAGTTAAGGCCGGTAAAGGAACATAAGATCCAGGAGAAAGCTCCCCAGAACAAGAAAGACTTTTCAGGTATCCGCGTTCTGGTAACAGAGGATAATCCCCTGAACATGGAAATCCTCCAGTATATACTGGAGGACATGGGGATGAAGGTGGATAATGCTTATGATGGAAAAGAAGCAGTGGATAAGTTTGAAGCTTCAAAGATAGGATATTATGACCTGATCATCATGGACATCATGATGCCTGTTATGGGCGGCTTAGAAGCAGCCCATGTTATCCGTACCATGGAACGGGAAGACAGTAATAAGGTTCCTATTGTTGCCATCAGTGCCAATGCTTTTGATGAAGATATCCACCGTTCTCTTGCCAGCGGTATGAATGCGCATCTTTCTAAGCCGGTTGAAATAGATAAGCTGCGGGAAACCCTGGGAAAGTTATTAAAATAAAGTACACATATGGTCTTTGGTTTAGAAAAGATTGTTAAGGCAGCAGAAAGAAGCGGGTGAAGGCAGTAAAAAGAATACAGCATAAAGCACCAAAAAATGCTGGCAGAATGGCAGAAACAAGGGTCCACCGGGCACTTTTAGTTTCTTTATAAATAGTAATAAGGGTGGTGGAGCATGGCCAGTGCATCAGGGAGAAGAGCATGACGCACACTGCGGTGGTCCAGGTCCAGCCGTTTGCTGTAAGGATCTGCTTTAGCTGGAGTGTGGAAGCGTATCCCGTCAGATTCTCCTGGGCTGTATAGGCCATAAGGATAATGGGAAGGACGATCTCGTTGGCGGGAAGTCCAAGGATAAAAGCTGTAAGGATAACGCCGTCCATACCCAGCAGGCGGCCAAGGGGATCTAAAATAAGGCTGATCCGGGAAAGCAGGCTGATCCCGCCTGGGGACACATTTGCTAAAAGCCACAGGATAAGACCAGCAGGAGCGGCTACGGCAGCAGCTCTTCCAAGGACAAATAAAGTACGGTCTGTAACAGAGCGCAGGATCACCTTTCCTATCTGAGGACGTCTGTAAGGAGGCATTTCCAGTGTAAAGGATGAGGAAACGCCTCTTAATACAGTGGCAGACAACAGGTAAGAAGAGAGAAAGGTCATGGCGATCCCTAAAAGGATGAACAAGGTAAGTATCAGTGCACTGACAGCATAAGAGGATGCATTTTGCTGGCTGCTGCATAAAAACAGCAGGATCAAAGTGATAAAAAGAGGGAGACGTCCATTACAGGGCATAAAATTATTGGTAAGAATAGCAATAAGCCGTTCGCGGGGAGAATCAATGATACGGCAGCCTGTAATGCCTGCAGCATTGCAGCCAAAGCCCATAGCCATAGTAAGAGCCTGTTTTCCACAGGCTTTACAGCACTGGAAAGGCCGGTCCAGGTTATAGGCGATGCGGGGCAGATAGCCGGAGTCTTCCAATAATGTAAAAAGAGGAAAGAATACGGCCATAGGCGGCAGCATAACAGAGACCACCCATGCAAGGACCTGGTAAATTCCATAAATAAAGGCTTCCCGTAAAAGAACCGGGACATGGAGAAACAGTAAAACCTGTTCCAGAACATGCTGGAAGGAAAACAGCAGATCAGAAAGCAGGGCAGATAACTGGTTGGCACCTGCTAAAGTGATCCAGAAGATCAGGGCTAAAAGCCCGGCCATAGCCGGATAGGCAGCCAGACGTCCTGTAAGGATACGATCCAGTTTCCTGTCTGTTTCATTATAATTCCGGTCCGGCAGGCGGACACAGGCAGAGGCGATGGATCCGGCACTGTTTACCAGACCAGATACTATGCGGTCTTTTATAATATCTTTGAAAATGCCTTTCTGGTTCAGATAGGAGCAGGCAGTTTGCAGGCTTTTTACAACTGCAGGATCCTGAGCCGGGTCATAGCCGCAGCTGGCAGTAAAAGAGCGCAGAAAAGAGGCATCATCTTCTAACAGACGCAGTGTAAGAAAGCGGGAGGTCATATAAAATGGCAGTATGTGGGCGCCCATCCAGTTTTCTACAGCAGGTTCCACCATGGAAACAGCTGTTTCCAGTTCTTTACAGTAGGTGACCTGGTAATGTGAAAGAACAGGACTGTCAGTGAGATCATCTAACTCCTTTAAAAGAGGGATCAATGTGCATTTTTTTCTGGCAGAGGTACCGGCTACAGGGACACAAAGCAGATCTGATAACTGGTCTAAGTCTATTTGTATCCCTTTCTTTTCTGCTTCATCTAAAAGATTCACACATACCAGTACACGATCCGTGGCCTCCAGGATCTGCAGTACCAGGTTCAGATTCCGCTCCAGACATGTGGCATCACAGACGATGACAACTGCCTGATGGGCTCCAAAACAGATAAAATCCCTGGCAACTGTTTCTTCAGCAGAGCGGGAAGAAAGAGAGTAGGTGCCGGGAATATCTACCAGTACATAATCTTTGGCAATGCCTGAGCAAATTCCCCAGGCATTGGCAGTGGTTTTGCCGATCCAGTTGCCTGTGTGCTGCTTTTTTCCAGAGGTAAGATTATTAAATAAAGTGCTTTTTCCTACATTGGGATTTCCTGCAAGGGCGATGACTGGGCGGTCAGGTGTATTTTCAGGAATAGAAGACTTTTTTGTGTGAAAATTCATCGATTCTCCTTTCCTGTTATCAGAATATTTTTGCTGTCTGTTTTCCGGATAGCGATCACAGCTCCCCGTATGGCATAGGCAGCCGGGTCTCCTAATGGGCTTACACCTACACATTCTACCAGTGTATTTTCAGTAAGGCCTATGTCAAGAAAGCGGCGGCGTATGCTTCCGCAGGAGGTAAGGCAGCAGACGCGGGCCTTTTCGCCGGGCTTAATATCATTCAGACAAAGAGGGGGATTCATGAAAATGTTACCTGCCTGGAAAAGTCTTTGTGGATATTATATGATACCAAGGGGAAAAAGGTTAAAATAACTGGAAAATGAAGTCAAAATAGGTTATACTATTAACAAACTAAGCGTGTAGAAAAAACTATGCGACTATACAACAGGAGAAGGCAGAAAGTTATGGAAGAAAATTATGTAGAATGGCTGGTAAAACGGAAAGATCCCGTTTATGCCTGGCCTGTAAAAGTATTGATGATCGTACTGTGTGCATTATCTGCATTTGCAGCCCTTCAGGTCATGTTCGGAGTATTGATCCTTGTGGCAGCAGGTGCTGCGACGTATTTTGTTTTTTTAAACCTCAGTGTAGAATATGAATACCTGTTTGCAGACGGTGGTTTCAGTGTAGACCGCATCCTAGGAAAGGCCAGAAGAAAAAAAGCTTTTGACTGCGAAAAAGAAGAAGTACAGGTGATCGCACCGGCAGATTCCTATGTATTAAAAGATTATGAAAAACAGGGAATGAAAGTTATAAACTGCACCAGTGGACAGGCCGGCGCAAAAGTTTACGCACTGATCAGCCAGAAGGGCTCTGTGACAACAAAAGTCTTATTTGAGCCTGGTGAGAAAATGGAAGGGGCTATGCGCAGAGTATTTCCGCGCAAGTTTATGAGGCAGTAAAGATTTTTTGTGAGTTCCGAGGCTGCGAAAAGTCCCTGGAACTGATAAGTTTTCCTCATGAAAAATCATAAGCAATTTCAATGAATATTTTACGGCAAATGGGTTTGACAATCCATATAAAATTTGCTAGTATTAGTTACTAATAAGAAGGCCAAAACGCCAGTGTCTGATAAAACCGATGTTTTTTAGCGCTGGCGTTATATTGAACCTTCAGATAAAAATTGATGAAGAAAGAGAGGAAAAAACGAATGGGTACAATTATCGGTGAAGGCATTACCTTTGATGATGTGCTTCTGGTTCCAGCTTATTCAGAAGTGATCCCAAATCAGGTAAACTTAAGCACAAACCTGACAAAGAAGATCCGTCTGAACATCCCGTTAATGAGTGCAGGTATGGATACAGTTACAGAGCATCGTATGGCGATTGCCATGGCTCGTCAGGGAGGAATCGGCATTATTCATAAGAATATGTCAATTGAGGCACAGGCTGAGGAGGTAGATCGTGTAAAACGTTCTGAGAACGGTGTTATCACTGATCCATTCTATCTTTCCCCAGAGCATACATTAAAGGATGCCAATGACCTGATGGCAAAATTCCGTATTTCCGGTGTGCCGATCACAGAAGGCAAGAAATTAGTTGGTATCATCACCAACCGTGACTTGAAATTCGAGGAAGATTTCAGCCGTCCGATCAGAGAATGCATGACTTCCAAGAATCTGGTCACAGCAAAGGAAGGCGTTACTTTAAAGGAAGCAAAAGCAATCCTTGCAAAGGCAAGAGTAGAGAAGCTGCCTATCGTTGATGATGATTTTAACCTGAAGGGACTTATCACCATTAAGGATATTGAAAAGCAGATCAAATATCCTCTGTCTGCAAAAGATGCTCAGGGACGTCTGTTATGTGGTGCAGCTATCGGTATCACAGCCAATGTTTTAGAGCGTGTAGAAGCACTGGTGAAGGCAAAGGTGGACGTTGTTGTTTTAGACTCTGCCCATGGTCATTCTGCAAATGTTATCCGCTGCGTAAAGATGATCAAAGAAGCATTTCCGGAGGTTCAGGTCATTGCAGGTAATGTGGCAACTGGTGATGCCACCAGAGCTCTGATCGAAGCTGGTGCTGATTGTGTTAAGGTTGGTATCGGACCTGGTTCTATCTGTACGACTCGTGTAGTTGCAGGTATCGGTGTTCCTCAGATCACCGCTGTTATGGACTGCTATGCAGTTGCAAAAGAATACGGTATCCCGATCATTGCTGATGGCGGTATCAAATATTCCGGTGATATTACAAAGGCGATCGCAGCAGGCGGAAGCGTTTGTATGATGGGAAGCATGCTTGCAGGCTGCGACGAGAGTCCAGGTGCTTTCGAGCTGTATCAGGGACGTAAGTACAAAGTATATCGCGGTATGGGCTCTATTGCAGCTATGGAAAACGGAAGCAAGGACCGTTACTTCCAGACTGATGCAAAGAAGCTGGTTCCAGAAGGCGTAGAAGGCCGTGTAGCTTATAAGGGTATGGTAGAGGATACTGTATTCCAGCTGTTAGGCGGTTTACGTTCCGGTATGGGATACTGTGGCGCAAAGGACATCCCGACTCTTCAGGAGACAGGAAGATTTGTCAAGATTTCTGCAGCATCCTTAAAAGAAAGCCATCCTCATGATATCCATATCACAAAGGAAGCTCCGAACTATTCAATTGAAGAATAATTTTTTACAGGCTATTTACGAAGATTCATGGGTCGCCGCATTTGCGGCGGCCTTTTTGTGCGAATGCTGCATATTTGCGTACTAAGGAAGAAAGCAGGGATATAAATTGGGAGAACGTTCAAAACTTACAACGCTGTGTTATATTGAAAAAGGTGACAGTTATCTGATGCTTCACAGAGTCAGCAAAAAACATGATGTAAATAAAGACAAGTGGATCGGCATCGGAGGTCATTTTGAAGAAAATGAAAGTCCAGAAGAATGCCTGCTCCGGGAAGCAAAAGAAGAGACCGGGCTTACACTTACATCCTGGAAATTCAGGGGGATCGTTACTTTTATTTCCGAAGGCTGGAATACGGAGTATATGTGTTTATATACAGCTGATGGATATGAGGGAGAAATCATTCCCTGCAATGAAGGGGTACTGGAATGGATCAGAAAAGAAGACCTGTTAAAGCTGAACCTGTGGGAAGGAGACAAGATCTTTTTAAAACTGCTTCAGGAAAACGCACCCTTCTTTTCCCTGAAACTGGCTTATAAGGGGGATGTTTTAACAGAGGCAGTGCTGGATGGAAAAAAATTAAAGAAATCGTAACAAAATAGGTTATTTTTTGTAACTTTGGTATATGGTATAATGAGTCCAGAGAAAAATAAGTTACAGCTGCCTGAACGGACATTTGTTTTTACAAGCCATTGACGAACAAAACCACTGGCACAGCAGGCAGCAGAGCATGTTAGAGCGTGTTCGCGAGTATAATCTGCTTCTAATACCATAGAGAGGATCTTTATTTCCAATGAAAAAAAATAAAACATATACATTTCTGGCAGTATGTACGGCTGCCATTCTCACATTGTCTGTACCTGCATGGGCCAGTCAGGTGACTATTACACCATTAGATAAAGGAACATCCATATCACAGAGCCAGGTTCAGGAGACACAACCAACTAAGGCATCAGGCGCCCAGAATACATCTGGTGAAAATACACCATCCCAGAAGGGTGATGTTTCTTCTATTACGAAACCCACTATTGCATCCCAGGGTGCAGTTTTGTTAAATGCTGCAGACGGAAGTGTATTATTTTCACAAAACGGCGAAACACAGTATTATCCAGCCAGCATTACCAAGCTGATGACAGCTCTTTTAGTAGCTGAAAACTGCAATCTGGATGATACAGTCACATTTTCATCAACAGCTACCACTAACCTTGAATCGGGTGCAGTTTCTATTGGCATGACGGAGGGAGATACCTTATCAGTACGCCAGTGTCTGTATGCGCTGTTATTAAAATCAGCAAACGAAGTGGGAAATGCCCTTGCAGAGCATGTGGCTGGCAGCAATGCCGCTTTTGCAGAGAAGATGAATGCCAAAGCAGCTTCTTTAGGCTGCACTAATACTCATTTTGCCAATCCACATGGTTTAAACGACCCGAACCATTATACTACACCTCATGATATGGCACTGATCGCAAGAGCTGCTTTTGCAAATGATATAGTAAAAACAGTGGCTTCCACCAGAACCTATACACTTCCGGCTACTAAAAAAAATCCGTCAGGTCTTACTGTGACTATGGGACATAAAATGTTAAATCCAAAAGATTCCAGATATTATCAGGGAATTATAGGCGGAAAGACTGGATATACATCAAAAGCCGGAAATACACTGGTAACAGCAGCAGAGCGAAACGGTGTCCGTCTGATCGCAGTTGTAATGAAGAGCCAGTCTACCCATTATACGGATACGAAGGCATTACTGGACTATGGCTTTAAACTGGCAGAGGCAGGTGCCCTGACAGGACAGAATACAAGCCAGAATACATCCCAGGCTCCAACACCTGGAAATAGCACAAATAACACAAACAGTGCGAATAATGCAAACAACACAAACAATACGAATAATACAAACAACACAAATAATTCGTCTAGTCAGGAAACAAAAGCCTCTGCCCCCACACAGCCGGAATCTGCAGATACCAATACCGGCGGTCCGGGCGCTGTAAAAGAGCGTGGCTGGGTAAAAGATAATAACGGCTGGTATTATGTAAAAGGTAATGGCATAAAAGCAGTGGGAGAATGGATCACAGATAATGGAGAGACCTACTGGATCCAGTCAGATCATTACATGGCAAAGGGCTGGAAAGAATTAGATGGAAAATGGTATTATTTCTGTTCTACAGGAAGTCTGGCAAAGAATGTTTGGAAGGCAGGGGCAAATGGAATCTGGTATTATCTGGGCCAGGACGGCGTCATGCTTACAAATACGACCACCCCGGATGGCTATAAAGTAGGGGCAGACGGAGCCTGGATCAGATAATACAGTTTATTTGTAGAAGTGCTCTACAAATTTTAAAAACTGCTTTACATAGGGTTTTAAGATCCTGTTTTTGTTGTATACGATATAAAAAGTGCGGACCTGCGCAGCATTCTCTAAAGGAAAAGTGAGAAGCTGGTGGGTCCTTTCCATATCTTTTACGCTGCGGGCAGAAAGAATGGAAATGCCAAGACCGGAAGCAATGGATTTTTTAATAGATTCCAGGTCATTCATCCGGGCAACAATATTTAACTCAGAAAGGGAGATCTGGTGCCGTTCTAAAAATAAGTCGATCTCCTTACGGGTGCCGGAACCATTGGCACGAAGGATAAAGGGATGGGAGAGAAAATGCTGCAGGGTAACTGGTTCATCCTTTATTAAGGTGTCAGCCAGCTCCAGATATTCAGGTGTTACCGGAGCTGCCAGGACCAGAGAGTCAGTACAGAAAGGGGAAAAACAGCAGTTCTCAGCATCGGTCACAGAGCCTGTAAGACCAAAGTCCACAGATCCCTGGATCACCTTTTCAATAGCGTCTGCGCTGTCTGACTGCCAGATATGAAAATGGATATCCGGCTGTATTTTGGAAAACTCCGATAACAGTTCCGGCAGAAGGTAGGATGAGGGAATGGTGGATGCACTGACGTCGATCAGTTTCCATTTATTTCCCGCAAATTCATCTATGATCTGATCCCGCATATTTAACATATGAACAGCACATTCATAGAGCTGCATTCCACGGTCCGTCACCTTCATCTGTTTGGTGGTACGGATCAGAAGTCGGGAATTCAGCTCTTTTTCTAATGCCTGTATATGGGAACTTATAGTTGGCTGGGTCAGGTAGAGGTGTTTGGCTGCCTCTGAAAAGCTTTTATAATCTACAACGGCTACGAAAGCCTCTAATTGTTTGAATTCCATATTTGAAGTCTCCTTGAAGAACCTTATATGATGATACCAGGGTCAAAAGGTCTAAAATCCGATGAGGGCTTGCATGAAGGAGGAT
>OMCD01001864.1_pt1 | contig 11414 bp, 9 predicted proteins | sample 1674171 | NCBI WGS metagenome assembly OMCD01 (sample SAMEA103958149, study PRJEB25191) | human gut metagenome | biome: human-associated habitat [ENVO:00009003]; feature: intestine environment [ENVO:2100002]; material: feces | place: Germany | collected 2013/2015
TTCATCAAACACTCCGGTAAAACTCCAGTTCTCACCTTGATCTTCAGATGTGAACACAAGGCCTTCCGTCTCGCCACTCTGCGTCATCACATGGATCGTGTAATTCTCTCCATCCTGCTGTGGCATTTCCAGATACTGATAATCTTCAAGCGTGAAGCCATATTCCTGCATATGCGGCGGATATTCCGTCACCGTATCCATCGGAAGTTCTATCTCCTTCAGTGTCTTTCCACCGTCTTTTGTAACATAAATAGATGAATGTGTCTGCGATGCCCCGCTTAGACCAATGAATCCAAACTGTTCGTCGAAGAATTGTATCCCTTCTCCTGCTCCGCCATTTCCGTCGAATGGATCTTCATTTACTGTTGTCCAGTTATATCCACTATCTGACGTAGTTTCCAGTTTGTAATAACGTGTTCCAAGAGCCGCATCAACAACTGAAAGTTTCCAGCCTTTCTGTTCGTTTAAGAAGAATCGGACAACACCGCTTCCGTCCGTATCGACCGTCCAGGTATTATTCTCTTTTCCCTGTTCTTTTGCCTGCGAATCTTTCTCTGCCTGCTCATTCTGACTAATTGTATCAGGACTGATATATTCTGGTTCCATCATATAACGCACCGGCGTCACAGATTCATCCTGTGGAAGATATAGAGACACTTCATATCCAAGTGCTTCTCCACCACGGTCGAGAGCTGTAAAATCAGTCATACCGCTGACTTCTCCATCACCATCCACATCTCCCGGAAGATAAATAAGACCTTCCGAAAAAGCGAAGGAGCGTTTTCCATAATACAGAATCTCATATTCCGGCGGATTATCTGCAAATGCGTAATTCAGATTCCATTGTGTCACCTGCATCTTACAATCTGATTTTTCCAGAATGGTAAACATAGGATCTAATTTCTTGTCATCATCATAATCTGCATTTGCATAACCTGCGATCTGCACAACAATTTTATCACTTTTATCGATATCATAATCAATCAGATAGGTCTTATCTTTTCCCTTTTCATTCTGTCCGTAGAGATAGGCCGACACGCGGGTTATCGTTCCATCTTTATCAAAGGACATCTCAAAACTATCTGTGATATATAACTCGTCCGGAAGTTTCAATTTCTTATTGATATCTTTTATCAGCCCTTCTGCGCCATCACGAAAGAAATTGTTATGTTCATACTCTATTTTCTTTGTCTTAAACAGGCTGTCTACCTTCCAGGACAATGCGCCATTATAAGGAATCGCAGTATATACGATATAAGAAATACATCCAACCGTAACTACAAGTAGAATCAAAAGTTCTGTACCAAACACTGTTTTCCTGAGTGTGCCTTTCATTTTTAAAGGATTTTCCTTTTCCGCGATCAGGCAGCCGATCCAGATACAAAGACTGAGTACCAGAAGGATACCTAAAGCCAAAAATGCAAACTTCAGCTGTCTGATGCTTCCGTACTTGCAAAGTACACAGGTCACGAGCAAAAACAAAATGTAATAGAGAATACTAAGCTTGCCAAATATAAATTTCAGTTTTTTCATTCAATCACATCCTAATAATACTTCCAGGTCTACTATTTCTAAGTATTCTACTCAAAAAAATTTTATATCGTTCATTTATTTTTACACTTTTTCTTGACCAAAATGTAAAAATTTCATGATCTTTTCTATATTCTCCTTTGTCCAGGCGGTAATCTCGAGCACTGCATCCGGTATCTCCTGATCTCCGGAATCCGGATTATGCATCCAGATACATGGCATCTTAGCCGCCTTAGCAGCCTTTCCTCCATTCGTTGAATCTTCGATTACAATACACTCATCTACCGGTACGCCCAGCTGCTTCGCTGCAAAGAGAAATGTATCCGGTGCCGGCTTTGGATTCTTCACTTCATCTCCACTTGTCACGACATCGAAATATTTCATCAGATCCAGCGTTTCCAGTGTCTCTGTGATTACAGGTTTTGGAGAAGAAGAGGCCACGGCCAGGCGATACCCCGCATCTTTCAGACAGCAAAGCATCTGCCCTACTCCCGGCATCTCAGGGAATCCGTCTCGCGCAATAATTTCATCTTTCTTCTCTTTCATAATCTGATTCATAACTTCAAGACTTTCAAATGTGATTCCGTAATTTTCTTTGATCAGATTCATGAAATGGAATCTTGTAGATCCAATGCATGGTTTATATACATCGTAATCTAAGTCAATTCCATATCGTTCTTTAAAAATCTCTACCCAACATTGATAATGAAGCGGTTCTGTATTGATCAAAACCCCATCCATATCAAAAATCACTGCTTTTATCATTCTTATATCCCAACTTTCTATAAAAGATCAATGTTAATGTGGTCGCTACGATCCAACCAAATGGCCATGCCATCCAGATTCCGGTGCTTCCAAAGCTTTTTGTCAAAACCAACGCAAATCCGATTCTCAAAATAAGATCCGGAACTGTTGCAACCACAAAATAGACCATCGCTCCGGAACCTCGGATAATTCCATCTGTCATCAGCTTAATTACAATCATAAAATACCACGGCGATACTATTTTCAAAAATGCCATTCCTGCGCTGATAGCCTCTACACTCTCTGCACCTAAGAATAGCCCCATCATCTGACGACTGAAAATGAAATACAGAATAACAAACGGTAATGCCGTAAGCTCTGACAATTTCACTCCGGTACGAAATCCCAATGGAATTCGTTCTTTCTTTCCCGCGCCGATATTCTGTGCCGTATAACTGGATAGACAGGAACCAAGTGTCATAAAGATATTAATGGCAAATGTATTCAGCTTAATTGCTCCCGAATATCCTGCAACAACTGCTGAACCGAATTGATTTACAATTCCCTGCACGAAAAGATTTCCTACACTCAATACGCTCTGCTGAAGAATGCTTGGAATTGCAATCGCCATGATCTGTCCGAATAATTTCTTATCAAACCACGGCTGCTTTTCTTTCCCGGCAAATTTCTGCAATCTTCCGAGAAGTGTTACTAATGCAAGCACGGCTGACACACCTTGCGCGATAAATGTTGCCCAGGCAACACCGCTCACACCCCACTGGAATTTTGCTACGAAGATGTAATCAAGAATAATATTTCCAGCTGAGGATCCAAGCAGAAAATATAACGGTGTCTTAGAATCCCCGAGTGCTGTAAATACTCCGGTACACACATTATAAAGCATCAGGAAGATAATTCCGAAAATGTAAATTTTCAAATATAAAACTCCATCTGCCATAATATTCTGTGGTGTGCGGATCCATCTCATCATCTGATGATTAAAGAAATACCCGAATAATGTCAGTATGATTCCCAGCACCATAGAACTAAGAAATGCTGTTGTAACCGCACGCTTCACACCGCCCCGGTCTTCCGCTCCGAACAGTCTTGATACGACTACGGATGCCCCCAGATTCATTCCCACGGCAAATGCCATGAAAATAATTGTGATCGGATAAGATGCGCCGACTGCTGCCAACGCATTTTCTCCTGCAAATCTTCCTGCAATCATACTATCTGCGATATTGTAAATCTGCTGGAACATCACGCTGAACAACATTGGCAGAAGGAACCGCCATAATGTCTTATTCGGATGTTCTTTCGTTAAATCTGTAACCATACTTTCCCCTCTCTCATTACAAACTCTACAATCCAATAATTCTATAAATTTCTTTCATATCCAGACTGGAACGAACGATATCTGCAAGCTTATCATACTGTTCTTCCTTATAAGACTTCCAGTCTACTGCCTGTACTGTCTCTGGATCATATCCTTTTTCTTTTAATAAAGCTGACAAGAAACCACCTGACATTTCCGGAGAATCAAAGATTCCATGCACATAACAGCCATAGACATTTTCCTTCTGTGAACCATCCGGATGTCCTTGTTGTAGCGTATCCGAATCATTTTCTATTGTTACAAGCCCGGATGCGTGCTCATCAAGAATCGTTTCTCCCATATGGATCTCGTATCCTTCGAAAGGAAGTCCCTCCATCTCTTTCAGGATTCCTTTCATCTCGCCAAATGTTCCATGTACTCTGGTTCTGTGTTTTTCCGGACGGAACACGGTCTTTGTATCCAAAAGTCCCATTCCCTGTACAGTTCCTCCGTACTCTTCTCCTGTTGGATCTGAGATCTCCATTCCAAGCATCTGATATCCGCCACAGATTCCAAAGACCGGTTTGTTCTGTGCGCTGTGTTTCAGAACTCTTGCTTCCAGTCCGTTCTGACGCATCCACAGAAGATCGCTGATCGTATTCTTTGTTCCCGGAAGGATCACCGCATCCGGATTTCCAAACTCAGCCGGAGATAAAACATAACGCACGCTCACCTCTTCCAATGCTTCTAAAGGTGCTAAGTCAGTAAAATTAGAGATCCTTGGGAATCGGATCACTGCCAGATCAATCAGTCCCGGTTTTTCTTTTTTCTGAAATCGTTCCGTCAGACTGTCTTCCTCATCCAGATCTAAATAAAAGTACGGAACTACTCCCGTTACCGGGATATCCGTCTTTTCTTCCAGCATCCGAAGGCCCGGCTCCAAAATGGATACATCTCCACGGAATTTATTAATGATCGTTCCTTTGATTCGCTCCTTCTCATCTTCGTCAAGCAGCATTACGGTTCCGGCGATCTGGGCAAATACTCCACCACGATCAATGTCTCCGACAAGAAGCACCGGTGCATCTGCAAGCTTTGCCATTCCCATATTTACAATATCATCTTTTTTCAGGTTGATTTCTGCCGGACTTCCGGCACCTTCAATTACAATGATATCATACTTTTTTTCTAACTCATGATATGCATCCATAATTGCCGGAATATATTCCTTCTTATGACGGTAATACTCTCTTGCAGCCATCACTCCGATTGGTTTACCATTGATAATCACCTGAGAGCCTGTATCGTTCGTCGGCTTAAGTAAAATTGGATTCATTATTGCTTCCGGTTCAATCCCTGCAGCTTCTGCCTGCATTACCTGGGCTCTTCCCATCTCCAGTCCTTCTTTTGTGATAAAAGAATTGAGTGCCATATTTTGGGATTTAAAAGGTGCAACTTTGTATCCATCCTGTTTCAGGACACGGCAAAGACCTGCTGCCAGTGCGCTCTTTCCGACATTTGACATCGTTCCCTGTATCATAATTGATTTCGCCATATTTTTCGCCTCCTTCACTGCTTTGACAGGATTGTTTCAAGTGCCCGTAAAAGAACATCATTTTCCTCTTTTGTCCGCACTGCAATCCGATACCAGCCTTTCTTCAACCCTCTATAGTTCTCACAATTTCGAATCAAAATCCCCTGCTCTAACAATCGTTCAAACAATGGGATTTCACTATATAATAAGAAGAAATTTGCCTTTGTTGGAATAAATCTAATCCCAAACTCACGCATTTTCTTTTCCATGCGCATTTTTTCTTCCACGATTTTGTTTCGTATTTTCTGAACTCTCTGCTCTTCTCTTTCTGTCAGCGCTTCTATCCCTGCTGCCTGCGCCGGAACCGACACACTCCACGGCTGACGGATCTGCTGCATCCGCTCTCTAAGTTCTCCGTCCGATGTCATTGCATATCCCAGTCTCAATCCCGGGATTCCATACATCTTCGTAAATGCCTGTACAAGAAAAAGGCACGCATGATCTGTCACCTTTTTCACCATGGTATACTTCTGCGCTTCTTCCAGAAATTCAATAAAACACTCGTCTAAAACAAGACGAATCTTCTTCTCTTCACATCGCGTAAGAATCTGTTTCATCAGCTCCGGTTCGATCACCTGACCTGACGGATTCGATGGGGAGCATAAAAATACAAGGTCAATATCCTCTGTCAGTTCTTCCAAAAAGCTTTCTGTCAATGCAAAGTTATTCTCTCTTTTCAACTCATGATAAATGATTTCGCAGTCTACCGTCCGAAGTGCCTGTTCATATTCTGCGAAAGCCGGAATCGGAAGCAATGCTTTCTTTGGTTTTTCTGCAAGAACGACAGAAAAGAACAGCTCCGCTGCTCCATTTCCGAAAAGGATATATTCTTCCGGCAGACTTTTTTTCTCTGCCAGTCTCTTTCTGAGCCGTCTGCATTGACTGTCCGGATAAAGACTCACTTCATCCATCGATCTTTTTGCCGCTTCAAGAACTTCTTCTGACGGACCGTAAGGATTTACATTAACTGAAAAATCCAGCACATCTCCATATGTATAAATGTCTCCTCCGTGTACATATTCCATGAATCATACTCCTACTTCTCTATGTGTTTCGTTTTTAACCTTAAAGTACTGCCTCCAGCTCCTCGCGATTCTCTTCCATCCATTTGATTGGCTTTGGATGTTTAATCTCCGGATCCAGAAGCTTTTCCATCCAGACCATATTATACCAGCGGTCAAATTTGTATCCGCAATGATAGAATTCTCCCACCATGCGGTACCCAAGATGTGCATGGAACTGTGCGCTGTTCTTTGTCAGATATTTATCTTCAATCTCCGGATATCCAATGCATGCATATAGATTGCAAATGTTCTGAGCGTGCAGTACTTTCTCCAGTGCCTCATACAGCTTTTTACCAACTCCGGTTTTCTGCCGGTCTTTTCTTATATAAATTGTTGTTTCCACTGCCCAGTCATATGCCGCACGACCTTTGAATGCCCCTGCACAACTATATCCAAGAATCTCGCCATTCTGTTCTGCGATCAGATACGGGTACTTTCTCATCGTCTGACGCATTCGATCTTTGAATTCTTCCAGTGACGGAACTTCATATTCGAATGTAATCACTGTATCCGTTACATATGGTGTATAGAGTGCAAGAAGTTCTTCTGCATCTTCCATTTTTGCAAATCGAATCAATAAATCCATAACAATAAACCTCCAAAGACAACCATCATCAGTATCGTTGTCATATACATTAATTTCCCGGCACGAAGAATATCCTCCGGTTCAATCTTACGGATTGCATCGCCGATATAATCCTTTTTATAGATTTTCCCGAAATAAACCGCATCCCCGGCTAACTGTACATCAAGCGCTCCGGCGCATACCGCCTCTGACTGGGCGGAATTCGGGCTTGCATGTTTCCTCTTATCCCGTAAGTAAATCTTCCATGCATTCTTTCCATCCATTCCTGTCAAAAATGCTGCAACAATCATAAACCACGCTGTCAACCTCGCCGGAATGTAATTAAACACATCATCCATCTTTGCCGGTATTCTTCCGAAATACAGATATTTTTCATTTTTGTATCCAAGCATGGAATCCATCGTATTCACTGCTTTGTATAAGAATCCAAGCGGTGCACCACCGATCAGAAGGAATAAAAGCGGAGCCGTCACGCCGTCGGAAGTATTCTCAGCCACTGTCTCTACCGCAGCTTTCGTCACACCTTCTGCTGTAAGGTTCTCTGTGTCTCTTCCGACAATCATGGATACAGCTCTTCTTGCACCAGGCAAGTCGTCTTCTTTTAATTTCTGATAAACCTTCCTACTTTCCCCTACAAGACACCGCGCCGCAAATATCTGGTAACACCAGCAGGTTTCCAAAAGAAACCGTACTGCCGGATGAACCTTTCCTGCAGCAAATAAGAGTACCGCCGGTACAAGAAAGGATAATGAAACTGTCAGAATCCATAAAATTCCACCTGCCAGAACTTCTCTTCTGTTTTTCTTCTCTTGTTCTGACGCATGAATCCGACTGCACAACAACTTCCGCAATCCTTTTTCCAACACACTGATCAGGTTTCCGATCACGCGTATCGGATGGTACATCCAGACCGGATCTCCGAAAATGCAGTCTAACAAAAATCCTATGATGCATGCCAGAATCGTCATCCTTCCATTCATTCTGTCACTCCTCCCAGTTTTTGAATTTTACGAAATCTATGAATACCTGACTTCCACTCATCTTCATTCACAAGCATTCTATATCCTCCGCCATTTTCCACCTGCCAGTGATAAAAATCTTTTTGGTCTTCTGCCAATTGTTCCAGCACCGCCATAATCGTTCCTCCATGAACGACAAAAGCTGCGCTTTCTACATTTTCTTTGCATAATCTATCCACCTGACAGAGCATGCCTCTCACACAACGTGAACGGAATTCCTTCTGTTCCTCCCCTTCCGGAAATGCAATCGTTCCACCGGAATCCAGCCATGCCTGATATTCTTCTCTATCTTTCAGTTCTTCATATGTCTTACCTTCAAAGATACCAAAATCACATTCTTTCAGCAACGATTCCTGTTGTATCTGCACCTCTGGATAAATCAACTCTGCCGTTTGAATACATCTCTTCATTGGGCTGACAATCACTTGCTGTACCTGTGGATAGCTATCTATTTTATATTTCTGTTTAAAGTTCAGTACTTCCTGTTCTGACAGTTCTTCGTCTGTACTTCCGATATATTGTCTCTTTTCATTGCCCGGTGTCTTCAAATGCCGGATCAAAATAAGTTCCATAAATCACTCCAAAAAAAACTATTTTATTTCATTTTCATTTCTATAATAAAGCATCTATCATAAAACATTTATATGCAATAACATTTCTAGAATAATGCAAGCACTGCCAGCATAAACAGTTCACATAACTGCAGGAAGTATCCGGCAAGATCTCCCGTAATACCTCCAAACTGTTTTCTGCTAAACTGATAATAATAAAAGAAAACAGCAAATCCGACAACTGCTGCTGCCACTCCGCATAATCCTGCTGTCAGATAGAATCCAACTCCGGCTGCCAATAGCCATATGATCAATACAATTCTTACATTTCTCTTCTGTGCACCGTCTTGAAATGTCCGAAGCAGTCCACTGTTCTTCGCTGCCTGAAACGTCACAACAGAAATTCCACTCAGCGAACGCGAGAACACAAACACGAGTGCTGTCGCAAACAGGCGTTCTATTCTCATTTCACTAAAAATCCCCACACACAGAAGGAAATAACAGCAAAGACTGATGATCGCAAATGCTCCCGTATGTGGGTCTTTCAGAATCTCCAGCTTCTTCTCCCGGTCTCCATAAGAACTTTTTGCGTCCATCGTATCTGCGAATCCATCCAGGTGAATCCCACCTGTTATAAAAACCGGAATCAAAGTCAATACAACTGCATAAAAGAAAGTTCCTTCTCCCTTCCATACTGTGATCAGATTCCCTGCAACTGCCTCTAGTACACCGATTATAACACCAACAAGAGGGAAAAAGCACATCGCATATCTCATATTTTTCTCATTCCAGTCAACCCGCGGCATCGGAATCTTAGAATACATTGCGATTGCAATGATCATTGCGTTCAATAACCACATTTTTCTTACTCCTCATCTTCACTTAAGTTCTTCATACTGCTCTACTTTAATCTCCTCAAAGGTACTCATCTTCCGATAAACATTCACACCCATCTCAAGAAGTGGAATTGCTGCAACTGCACCACTGCCTTCTCCAAGAGACATCTTCGCATCAATCAGATATGGAAGTTTCAGCTCTTCTAAGACCATTCGCCCCGCCGGCTCTCCGGAGCAATGTGATGCCAGGATATAATCCGCCGTCTCAGGAACCATACGCACTGCGCACAATGCTGCTGCAGAAGAGATGAACCCATCAATCAGAACCGGAATATGATAGATCGCACCTCCGAGAAATGCACCTGTCATTCCGGCAATATCAAGCCCTCCGACTTTGGACAAGACATCTAAAATATCTTCCTTGTCTGGCTGATTTTTCTCAATTGCCGTCTGGATTGCCTGAATCTTTCTGTTTAACCCTTCTGAACTAAGGCCTGCGCCTCTCCCTGTCACATTTTCTACACTTTCATCAAGCAGAACGGACACAACAGCACTGCTCGTCGTTGTATTTCCAATCCCCATCTCACCTGTTGCGATCAGATCATACCCTTGTTCTGCCAGCTCTTTGACCTTTCGTATGCCAATAAGAACGGCTTGTGCAGCCTGTTCTCTTGACATTGCAGGTTCCATCGCCATATTCTTTGTTCCGTACATCACTTTGTCTTTCGGATCTGTCACCGACGGAACATCTGTCACCATTCCAATATCGATTGGAAATAAATCCACTCCGGCGGTCTCTGCCATAATACATACGCTCGTCGCACATTTTGTAAAATTGTCCGCAACGATTGCTGTCACTTCCTGTCCGGTCTGGGTCACTCCTTCTGATACAACTCCATTATCCGCACAAAAGATCAGCAAGCCTTTCTTTTTAATCTCAAAATCCGCTTTTCTTCGAATTCCAGCCATCCAGATCACAGCATCTTCCAGTTTTCCTAAGCTAAACAGTGGTTTTGCAACTGTTTTCCATCGTCTTTTTGCCTGTTCTTCATAGGATTTCTCCACCGGTTTTATCATTTTGAATTTTTCAATCAATAATCTTTCATTTTCTTTCATCGACATCTTTTCATTTTTTGTCGTTTTTCTTTCATCATCTACCATTGTTATATCTGCTTTTCTTATTATTTTCTTCTGATCTATAGTTTGTCTTTCTAACTTCACAAGCCAGTTTTTTTCGCATTTTCTGGCATCATCCTCCTATTTTATCATAATTTTTTTCATTCTGATATATAAAAAAGCAACGGAATCTGTCATATTTTCCTTGTAATTTTTCATTTTTTGACATTTTTCTTTTTTCTTCTTGCATTTTTAATATGAAATCTTTCATTTTTCCCAGTTCTTTGTTAAAAAATTTACGGGATTTTTATTGATTTTCTTCACATAATATGTATAATTAAAAAAGGATATGAAAAGCTTGCATGAGCAGCATTTTATTCTATCATTAGAAAGAAAGAGGTATATGTAAGATGGCAAAAATTGATTTAAGTAAGTATGGCATTACTGGAACAACAGAAGTCGTATACAACCCTTCCTACGAATTATTATTCGAAGAAGAGACAAAACCGGAACTTGAAGGTTTTGAAAAAGGACAGGAAAGTGAACTCGGTGCTGTCAATGTTATGACAGGTGTTTACACAGGACGTTCTCCTAAAGATAAATTCATCGTTATGGATGAGAACTCCAAAGATACAGTTTGGTGGACATCTGATGAATACAAGAACGACAACCACCCGGCTACAGAAGAAGCTTGGGCAGCTGTTAAAGATATCGCAATCAAAGAGCTCTCTAACAAGAGACTTTTCGTTGTAGATGCATTCTGCGGTGCTAACAAAGATACTCGTATGGCAATCCGTTTTATCGTTGAAGTAGCTTGGCAGGCACATTTCGTAACAAATATGTTCATTCAGCCAACAGAGGAAGAACTTGAGAACTTCGAGCCAGATTTCGTTGTTTACAATGCTTCCAAAGCTAAAGTTGAGAACTACAAAGAGCTCGGACTTAACTCTGAGACAGCTGTACTTTTCAACATCACAAGCAAAGAGCAGGTTATCGTTAACACATGGTACGGCGGAGAGATGAAGAAAGGTATGTTCTCTATGATGAACTACTTCC
>OMCD01001880.1_pt1 | contig 11349 bp, 9 predicted proteins | sample 1674171 | NCBI WGS metagenome assembly OMCD01 (sample SAMEA103958149, study PRJEB25191) | human gut metagenome | biome: human-associated habitat [ENVO:00009003]; feature: intestine environment [ENVO:2100002]; material: feces | place: Germany | collected 2013/2015
ACTTAATAAATAAAAGAGGGTTGTAATGGACGATAGAGAAATAATTAAACTATATAATTGCCGATCCGAGGATGCATTGCTAGAAACAGAGAAGAAATATGGGAAACTTGTATCATTTATAATTGGCAGGCTGATAAAGAATCAGTTAGATGTTGAAGAATGTACAAATGATACATATTTAGGTGTCTGGTTTACGATTCCCCCAAAAACACCAGATAACTTGAAAGCTTATATTTTAAAAATTGCAAGGAATCAGGCGCTAAAAAAGTATGAACATATTCATGCGGCAAAAAGAGATATAGATATGTGTTTGCCATATGAGGAATTGAGTAATTATCTGGCGAAAGTGGGAGGAGAAAATTGGGAAAATAATGAATTGAAAGATATTGTTGAGGATTTTTTGGAATCGTTGCAAAAACCTCATCGACAAGTTTTTGTATTAAGATATTGGTACTTTATGTCGGTAAAAGAGATTATGAAATGTTGTAATATGAGCAAAAGCAAAGTCGAAACAATCTTATTTAGAACAAGAAAAAAGCTGAGAGAACAATTAGCGGAAAGGAAGTATTTATGAAAACTTTGAAATCAGATATTTTTTATGCAATGAATGAAATTAACGATAAATATATCCTAGAAGCTGCACAATGTTTAGAGCAAAAAAAGGAAAGCGATATTTCCTCACAAAAGAAGATCAAACTATTTAATGAAAGTAACGCACATAGCCGTAAATGGTTGGCTCGCGTTGTAACTGTAATGGCGGTAAGTATCATTCTTTTTACAACAGGAGGGATTGCCAATGCGGCGACAGGAGGAAAACTTGTTCAGTGGATTAATGGGCTGTTTTTTGGCATTGCGAAACCTTCAACTTCTGACGAAATTAAGACATCATATTTGAGAGGTACTTTTTCGATTGATTATAGCGATCTGAATGCAGTTGTAGGCGATGCTGATTATGTATTCGTTGGTACGGTCGCAAGTGAAGAAGGTACTGTTTATAAAGATGCTGTTACGGTTGAAACAGACGATGGAAAGACTCGTGAAGTTTCCGGCCCATACACAAATTATACTGTGAACGTCACAAAAAATATCAAAGGCAATTTAGTTACTGACACGGCTATCCCGATTCAAAAATCTGGCGGACTTTCGGAAGATGGCTCACAATATTTTGTTTATGAGGGTGATGAGCTTCCGGTTGTAGGAAATGAATATATCTTTTTTGCTTATGCCCAGCCGGACGGGTCATTGTTAATTTCCGGTCCTGTTTCTAACATGAGTGTATCTGACAATACAAGCGATATTGCTCCTTTTAGCGATTCAACGGAATATAGCGACATTGTAGATGCGTATAATAATCAAGTCGATTCTGGACGGACTAGGTTTACTTCTTCTTATGAGGCAAAATAAATTAAAATTGCAGGAAATGTAAGAATGCTTTCCGATAGCTATATGATACTTATAACTTCGGATCAATGCGATCCGAAGTTATTTTTAGGCGTTGAAGAAATGACTTGAACATGTTTATATTGCCCGATAGTATCTTAAAAGGCATATTTTGATATGCTTTTTGGATTCACTTTAGTAATCAGTGTAAAAAGATTGCAGTATGGGCGAATTTAACTCGGTCGCGGAAAAAATAGGGTTTATATTGAAATGAGCTTTGGAGAAAGATGCCAACTATTCCAGCACTTTAAGTTTCTCTGTCAAGTAAGAATATTTTCCAGTAACTATATAATACTTATTTTTTGGAGCATACATGTTTGGTATATGGTAATTAGAGTGATAGGGAAAAAAACAGGAGGGGTCAATATGATTAAGAAAGTCATTAGCGTGGTAATTGCAATATGTTTGATGTTTATTTCAACCATTGGAAGTTCTATTCAGCCGATATATGCAGCATCATCGGCTCGGATTAATCCGGATGATATGTTGACAGTGCTGAACGATATAACAGTAGCGGGACAGTCATGGGAGAATATTGGTTTTGATTCGGAGGATATTGCCAATATAATGCAGATGCAAAGGAAAGATGACTCATATTATGCGTCGTTGAACACGGACATAGCTAGATTATCAGTAGAAACAGTAGAAACAGTAGAAACAAAGGCATTAGAAAACGCAATAGCAGGGCAAGGGTATATTCAATCTTATGCACAGAACGGTAATCCGCCAGCAACCACACAAGAACAGAATGAAAGGATGCAATATGTTACACAAGTAGCATTAGAGAGATATGGTAATACATATAACACAGCAGATTTTAACAAATATGTACTTTATCTTTATATGTCCCATTATATAGACAATCCTAATTATACTAAAGAAAGTCCAGGATTTGATAATATATATGCTTATGTTATTACTTCAGATGATATTACAGCATATGAGAATTTTATAGCACAAAGTAAGTTTTCTATGTTCTCTACAAATCTGGTTAATTTTATGGATGAGTTCAAGTCTGCGGTAAATAATTCGTCAGACATTCTAACCGCGGTGGATGAGGGAAAAGTTATATCCATAAATACCGCAAATGCGATATATGGTTTATCTACGTTTGATCCGGAAAAACCGCATCAAGAGCAAAGTTAATTGTCACTTCATTTAAGGACCACTATGAGAGTACGGCTTCTGTAAATGAATTATTAAATGCAATGTATGTAGATTTGGAGCCGGAGGATGTCAGCCAACAGTATATTGATGCATGTGTTACGGGATTTTTAGGAGTATTGGCAGGAACAACATTATTTGGCTTTGGTATGTCAATATCGCTATGTTATTATAACGTGTATGCAAATTTGTACGATAAGGCAAAGCTAACAGCATTGCATTATTCATTGTCAGGAAGAGTGGCTATCAGGCTTGATGAACTGATTGGGGGCTAAGTTATGAACGACGACAATGAAAATGTGTTGATTATTGCATATAACTTGTTCTGCACCATACTAATACCAGCAGTAATAGTATTGACAGGAATTTGGTCTTTGGAGTCGGAGAGCGATTTCACACATGGACGAACAGGAGGATTGCCGATGGGGGCATTGACTGTATTCGTTCCAGAGGTTATATTGGGTTTGAAGTGGAAAATGAAAAGGGCGTTTACAATTCCATGCTGTATTGCGTGGTGTATCTTCCTTCTTAAGATGGCACATTATTTCTTTGCTGTGGTTACAAATGCACCAATTACATATTATGGAACGGTGTGCATTGTGCTGTCTGGATTAATGTGGAGTATAGTCATGGAATTGAAGCAGGAATTAAAAGAATACCTTTTGGGGTTTCCGCAGGAATATTGGCTTGTTCCGTGTTCTAATAGTTCGAGATATAACAAGGTGTTTCGCTTTATATGGTTAGTAGGCGTCGTTTTAGGAACGATATTTTTATTAATGATTAAATGGGGATGAGTCTTTGATAAAAGTTATATTTTATTTTTTGCTTGTAAGTATAGGAGCAGGTTTGGTGCAGATGAAAATACCGCTGTTTGGTCGTCATAGCAAGCGGTGGGAAGAACAAAATTATGCACAGCGGTTTGGCGGTATCTTTTTTCCGACATTCATTGCGCTTGTAGTTATCTTTTTATTTAATGAGTATAAGACGGCTCAATTACCCACTTTGAATGAAGAAATGCTGATGAATGGAGCGGAGTATTGTTTGGTAACTGATCTGAATGAGATAGGAGATGCGGATTATGCTTATGAGATAAAAAGCGGAAGCTCACAAGAGGAGATTTGCGGAATTATATCAAGTATATGTATAGACTTAAAAAGGGAAGATGATTTTGTAAATGTCAGATATGAAAACGGAGAATATATTATCATCAACAATGGCATAACAATAGGACGGGCTGTCATAAATGACAAAGCAACAACAGATTTGTTGAAAATATACTTTTGCAACTAAAAGTGGATGAGCGTTTCAGTGTAACCTTTAGGCGAGAATATCAAAAAATACAAAAAAATACAATTTATTCGGTTGACCAAATGATACTTTTGTCATATAATCTAATCAAAAATAGTAATAATTACTAATTTAACTGGAGATTATTAGCAGGAGGTACCTATCATGGACAAGAAGATTACAGACAGCATTATTTACATCGGTGTGGACGACAAGGACATTGATTTATTTGAGAGCCAGTATGTTGTTCCAAACGGTGTTTCATACAACTCATATGTGATTATGGATGACAAAATTGCAATCATGGATACAGCAGATGCAAGAGTTACGGATAAGTGGTTTGCCAATTTGAGAGAGGCGCTCGGCGACAGAAAGCCGGATTATCTCGTTGTTTCCCATTTGGAGCCGGACCATGCTTCCAATATCCAGAAGGTTGCAGAGGCATATCCTGATATGCAGATTGTAGGTAATGCAAAGACCTTTAACATGATGGGACAGTTTTTCGATATAGACTTAACGGACAGAAAGGTTGTAGTGGTAGAGGGAGATAAGCTTTCTCTTGGAAAGCATGAGCTTACATTCGTCATGGCTCCTATGGTTCACTGGCCGGAGGTTATGATGGAGTACGAGTCAACAGACAAGGTGCTTTTCTCAGCAGACGGCTTTGGTAAGTTTGGTGCGCTCGATACTGATGAGGACTGGACATGTGAGGCAAGACGCTATTACTTCAATATTGTTGGAAAGTATGGTGCTCAGGTGCAGGCAGTTCTTAAAAAGGCAGCAGGGCTTGACATTGAAAAGATTTGTCCTCTTCACGGACCGATTCTCACAGAGAACCTTGGCTTCTACATAGATAAATACAATACATGGAGCAGCTATCAGCCTGAGGATGAGGGAATCCTTGTGGCATGTGCTTCTATTCACGGTAATACAAAGAAGGCAGCAGAGCTTTTAGCAGAAAAGCTCAAGGCTACAGGTGTAAAGGTTGCATTTACAGACCTTTGCAGGGATGATATGGCAGAGGCTGTTGAGGATGCGTTCAGATACGACAGGCTTGTGCTCTGCGCATGCACATATGATGGAGGCATTTTCCCACCAATGGAGGATTTCTTACATCATCTCAAGGCAAAGGCTTATCAGAATCGTAAGATTGCATTCGTGGAAAACGGTTCATGGGCACCTACAGCAGCACGCCAGATGAAGGCTATTGTTGAGGGCTTCAAGAATATTGAGTGTGTTGAGCCGGTTGTTACAATTAAATCTACTCTCAATGAGGCATCTGAAAAGCAGATGGATGAGCTTGTTGCAGCACTTACCAAATAGAATAATTCATGTGGCATGGATTAGATGATATATACTAGATGATATATGCTAGATGACATGGATTAGATGACATAGATTAGACATAGTTTAATACGGCATAGTATATATGGATCAATGAAGACCCGGGCGTTTGTCCGGGGCTTTATATTAAAGGTAACTATTCGGAATCACCCCCAAGCACATTCGTAAAACCGCACGATACTCGTGCTTTGTTTACAAAAGTATATATAAATGTGGTATCATACAATTAAAGAAAAAAGCCATAATAGTACAATGTCAAATGAGGTAAACTATATGCAGCAGCGAATTACCATAAATCTTAACACAGATAGCAAAACAACCGACAAAACCACTATTCTTGAATACTGCCGCAGTCACGGCATTGCAGGGATAGAAACACCGTGCGGTGGAAAAGGCACCTGCGGTAAATGCAAGGTGACGGTGACAAAACCATACTATAAGGACGTGCTGGCCTGTCAGACGAAGATTTGTGACGGTATGGAAATTATTGTTGGGAGAAAAGAAAGCACCGGAACCAAAGAAGACAGCATGGTTGTTCTGACAAATGGAGGAAATGTATCGGAAAAATTTAATGAGCATGTAAATGAGCATGTGAATAGGAATGTTGTCTTGAAGGAAGAGACCGCAAATGAATCTGAAAAAGTCGAATCAAATGAAGACACCCTGGCAGCCTGTGATATCGGAACCACAACAGTAGTCTGTTATCTGATTGATAAAGAGACAGGGCAGATTATCTCAACCAGAAGCGGTGCCAATCCACAGCGCAGCTTTGGAGCAGATGTACTTTCCAGAATTGATGCGGCAGCGAGGGCGGATGATAACGATAAAGCGAATGGCGGCCTGCAGATGATGCAGACACAGATAGTGTCCCTGCTTAACAGCTGGATATCAGAAATGCTCACGGAATGTGGTAGAACTAAAGTAAGCCGGTTTTCAGTTGCTGGAAACACGGTTATGTGCCATCTGCTTATGGGAATTTCACCGGAAAAGCTTGGCAAGGCACCTTTCCTGCCGGATGAATATTTTGGAAGAGTATTTAATCCTTTGGATATAGGACTTGAGAATTGTCAAACCATGATTATATTTCCGGCTGTATCAGGCTTTGTAGGCGGAGATATTACAGCGGGTATGATGGAGACAGTGAACTGCAACGAGCTGACGCTATATCTGGACATCGGAACAAACGGTGAGATGGCGCTTGGAAAAGGCGACAGATATGTGTGCTGTGCCACCGCGGCAGGACCGGCTTTTGAGGGTGCGCAGATTGAGCTGGGCATGCCGGCGTCTAAGGGAGCCGTAGATAAGGTATGGCTGGAAGGGCGCAGAATTAAGTATTCGGTTATCGGAAATGACAGACCTGTGGGACTGTGCGGTTCGGGGCTTATCGATGCGCTTGCCGTTCTTCTGAAAGCCGGAATCATAGATGAAAACGGCACGATTTTAAGCGGACAGGAGCTTCCTATACTGTTTAGGTCGTATGTGTTTGAGGTGGAAGCGGAGGAGGCTGTACAGAGCACAGAGCCCTCTCTCGCCGTTCATATTGCACCGGGAGTCTACATTACGCAGGAGGATATCAGGAAGCTGCAGCTTGCGAAGGGCGCGATAGCCGCCGGAATAGAAGTATTGTTTAAGGAATATGGCTGTACGCCTTGTAATATTGATGTTCTCACATTTGCAGGAGGCTTTGGAAACTACATTGACAAAGCAAGTGCGGCGGCAATAGGATTGTTTCCACAGGAGCTTTTGGACAAGGCAAAAGAAGTGGGAAATGCGGCAGGAAACGGAGCTGTTTCGGCAGCTTTATCGCAGGAAGCCTGGGAAAGAGCACTGGAGATAAGCGGGAACATGCGTTACATCGAGTTGGCATCGTATCCGCATTTCGATGAAATGTATGTGGAGCATATGAATTTTTAAATAATTGAAAAAAATATATTTTTACTTTATTGTTGAAGAAAATTGTCATATAATGACTTCGGGTGAGATTATATTTTAAAAGAAAAGCTGATAGGGTGATCAGCATCAGGAGGAATATTAATGCGTAAAACAAAAATTATCTGTACTATTGGACCGGCCAGTGAACATGAGGATGTCCTCACCAGGATGATAAAGGCAGGTATGGATGTTGCCAGATTGAATTTTTCTCATGGCTCACATGAGGAGCATCAGGGCAAAATAGATTTAATCAAGAAGGTAAGACAGAAGCTTCATATGCCAATCGCAATCATGCTTGACACAAAGGGACCTGAGTATCGTATCAAGACCTTTGAGAATGGCAAAATAGAGCTCAAGGATGGAGATACTTTCACACTTACCACTGACGATATTGTAGGAAATCAGAAGAGAGTATCAGTTAATTACGAGAATCTGATTAAGGATTTAAAGGTTGGTGACCGTGTGCTTGTTGCGAACGGAATCATCATTCTGCAGGTTAGAGAGCTTAAAGGAAACGATGCAATCTGTGATGTTATCGCAGGAGGTACACTTTCAGACAGAAAGAGCATGAACTTCCCGAACAAGGTCATGAAGCATGCATATTTAAGCAAGCAGGACAAGGATGATCTGCTTTTTGGTATAAAAAACGAGGTGGATTATGTTGCCGCATCATTCGTTTCTACAAAGCAGGATGTAGCTGATCTGAGAAGCTTTTTGGATGAAAACGGTGGAGAGGACATCGAAATCATCGCAAAGATTGAGAACCGCTCAGGTGTAGACCATGTGGAGGAAATCTGTGAGATAGCAAATGGAATCATGATAGCCAGAGGAGATCTCGGTGTTGAGATTCCGGGAGTTGAGGTGCCGGCAATACAGAAGTATCTTATCAACAAGTGCCGTATGCTTGGTACACGCGTAATCACAGCAACAGAGATGCTTGAGTCCATGATTCACAATCCGCGTCCTACAAGAGCTGAGCTTTCGGATGTAGCCAATGCGGTATACGACGGCTCATCAGCTATCATGCTTTCGGGAGAGTCTGCAGCAGGTAAATATCCTGTAGAGGCTGTAAAAAATATGGCAGAGACAGCAGAGTATACAGAAAAGCAGATAAACTACGGCAAGAGATTTGCCAATGCGGATTTCCAGACAAAAAGCATAGTTGACGCTATTTCACATGCTACATGTGCCATGGCAATAGATGTGGATGCGAAATGTATCGTAGTCAGCTCACTGACAGGACGTACAGTGCGCATGGTCAGCCGTTTCCGCTGCCCTGTTGATATAATAGGCATGACAACCTCTGAAAAGGCATGGCGCAAGCTTAACCTGAGCTGGGGTGTAAAGCCGGTTCTGTGCGAGGAATACAACTCAATGGAGGTTATGTTCTACAATGCGATGAACGAGGCAAAGAGTGTCATGAAGCTCAAAAAAGGTGATCATATAGTGCTCACAGGAGGTCTCATCAACGGTAAGACAGGCAACACCAATGTGATTAAGGTTGAGACAGTTTAGTACATTTATACTATTGATTAAATCGTATATATGTCATATAATTCTTAACGGTTAATAAAAACAATAAATTTAAAATAAACAATTTCGAGATGAAGTTTGCAGGAAAACGGCAGCGATTTTACCTTATCAAAGCCTACCGAAGGAGTAAAACTCTCAGGTGCCGCAGCAGGCGGTGCAACTGTAAATGGATCGACTCTCTGGAGACACCCGCTTGGCGGGGGCCGAAGGTGCAACGTACGAATAGGAAGCAGTAGGAGTGCAGTGACTATGAATATATCATGGCACAGGCTGCTTCTCGTACGAATCTCTCAGGCAACAGGACGGAGAAGATATTGGACAGATATTCTTAAGATAATCTTCTTAATCCCATGTATCAGACTGTATATGCAGCGTATATGGGGTTTTTTATTTCAATTCACGTAAGTGCTGCTAAGCCTGCTTTTTCAATTGTTTCCGGATGAAATTATTTATATCAATAGTATTTGCTCAAAACACAAAGACTTTGTGTTTAGATAAAAAAGAGAGGCAGGAGTATTTCAATGTGGAACACAATCAACAATTTTCTTAGTGCAGTGGACAATTTCGTCTGGGGAGTGCCGCTCATGGTGCTCATCATGGCAGGAGGTATAATGCTCACAGTTCGTCTGGGGCTTCTTCAGATGAGAAAGCTTCCTCTGGCACTAAAGTGGATGGTCAAAAATGAAGAGGGCGGCGATGGCGAGATTACGAGCTTTGGCGCACTCTGTACCGCGCTTAGCGCAACAATCGGAACCGGCAACATAGTCGGTGTAGCAACTGCAGTCGGTGCAGGAGGACCGGGAGCACTTTTCTGGATGGTGCTTGCAGCCTTCTTTGGCATGGCAACAAAGTATTCAGAGGGACTTTTGGCTGTAAAATATCGTGTCATCGGCAAGGACGGACATAGTCTCGGCGGACCATTCTACTACATAGAGCAGGGAATGGGTGCAAAATGGAAATGGCTTGCAAAGATATTTGCATTTTTCGGCGTATGCGTTGGACTTTTCGGAATAGGAACATTCAGCCAGGTAAACGGAATATCAAGTGCTGTAAACAACTTTTTTGACCCTAAAAACCAGCATACAGTAAAGGTTTTACCGTTCCTTGGTGAGTATTCATGGTCAGTTGTCATTGCTTCGCTTGTACTGGCATTCTGCGTGGCAGCAGTGCTTATCGGCGGAGTAAAGCGTATTGCAAGTGTCAGCCAGATAATAGTTCCTTTTATGGCTGTTATATATATTGTATTTGTGCTCGTGCTTGTGGTATGCAATATCACAGCGGTTCCGGCAGCGTTTGCTACAATAGTAAAGGCAGCGTTTTCACCGAAGGCCATAACAGGCGGTGCCGTGGGAAGCTTTCTTGTTGCAATGCAAAAGGGTGTTGCCAGAGGAATCTTTTCAAACGAGGCAGGACTTGGTAGTGCCCCGATTGCAGCGGCAGCAGCCCAGACAAAGGAGCCTGTACGTCAGGGACTTGTCAGCATGACAGGAACCTTCATTGATACAATAGTTATATGTACACTTACAGGACTTTCCATCGTGCTCACAGGCGCATGGCAGGTTGACGGACTCGAGGGCGTGCAGGTTACTACATACGCATTCCAGAATGGTCTTCCTTTACCGAAAGAGCTATCAGCATTTGTACTTATGCTGTGTCTTGTATTTTTTGCCTTTACAACTATACTCGGTTGGGATTATTATAGTGAGCGGTGCTTAGAGTATTTGAGTGGCGGAAGGATGAAATATGTAAAGGTTTATCGCTGGATATATATACTTGCAGTTTTCATCGGACCTTATATGACTGTAAGTGCGGTGTGGACTATCGCTGATATCTTCAACGGTCTCATGGCTCTGCCAAATATGATAGCGCTGTTTGCTCTTAGTGGTGTTGTTGTTAAGGAGACAAAGCATTTCTTCGAGCGACATAGAAATGGAGAAATCGAGGATTAATTATGTTTTATATTTTGCGACATGGAAGAACAGATTGGAATGAGGAGCACAGACTGCAGGGGGAGGTGGATATCCCACTCAACGAAACCGGCAGGCAGATGGCTTACGATGCCGCAGAAAAATATAAGGATATAGACTTTGACATATGCTACTGCTCCCCGCTTAAGAGAGCACAGGAGACGGCAAGGATTTTTCTTGCAGACAGAAACCCTGCAGTAGAGATTATCACTGACAACAGGCTTCACGAGATGTGCTTCGGTGATTATGAGGGAGTGAAGAACATCAGGCAAAAGCCCGAATGCCCTGTATACCTGCTCTTTGAGGATCCGGAAAAATATGTGGCAAAGGACGGCGCAGAGAGCTTTGAGGAGCTATATCACAGAACAGGTGAGTTTATAGAGCAGGTGCTAAGACCGCAGCTTGAGGCAGGCAAAAATGTGCTTGTCGTGGGACACGGTGCAATGAACTGCAGCATAGTCAATCAGTTTCGCGGCACACCTATAAAGGATTTCTGGAAGGATATGCAGGGAAACTGCGAGCTGCTTAGGGTTGAATAAATTTAGATTATTCTGAATAGTTATATCGTTTGTAATAGATAGGGCATACCGGTTATGGGGTGCCCTATTGCTGTCAGAAACTAATTTCAATAGCATTTATTTATAAGTAAATGGATATTATATTATAAGTAATACTAAATTGA
>OMCD01001902.1_pt1 | contig 11239 bp, 7 predicted proteins | sample 1674171 | NCBI WGS metagenome assembly OMCD01 (sample SAMEA103958149, study PRJEB25191) | human gut metagenome | biome: human-associated habitat [ENVO:00009003]; feature: intestine environment [ENVO:2100002]; material: feces | place: Germany | collected 2013/2015
ATTTTTTTTTCTTCTTTTCAAGCGAGGAAATCTCTTTCTCAATACGCTTCAATTTTTCTGTACTGTCGTCTTTGGATAATGTTTCTTCCACTGATGACAACACAGATTCAAGTACATCATCAAAATTCTCTGCAAGCAACTTAAACATCTCAAGAAACGCATTTTCGATAACCACTTCATCTACGGCTTTGCTATGTGGGCAGTTTGCAATTCCCTTATTCGTTGCCGTCCGGCATTTCCATACCGGCTTTTTATGCTTTGTATCCTGATTATGAGAACGTCTGGTGAGATTAGTTCCACAGAAACCACACTGACACATACTGCTAAAAGCGTATTTTCTTGCAAACTTGATTCTCTCCGCATCTGATACATTTTCATTAGTACGATATCTGCTTTTTAAAATATCCTGAACTTTATCCCACTCTTCCTCTGAAATAATGGCTTCATGATGATTCTTCGTATAATATTTATTGGATTCACCGTGATTATCCAGACGCCTCTTTGATATCGGGTCTACTGTGTAAGTTTTTCCCATAAGCAAATCGCCCTTGTACTTTTCATTCTTAAGAATTCCCCTAACACCGCTGTCTGTCCACTTAACATTGCCCTTTTTATTGACCTTACCAAGCCTCGTAAGCTCCTTCGCAATTCTATATGCACCATATCCCTGCAGATACAAATCATAAATCAGGCGAACTGTCTCTGCTTCTGCTTCATTGATAGTTATACTCTTATCCTCCGGGTTATAATCATATCCGAGACATCCGTTAAATCCCATCAGCTCTCCTCTGGACATTTTCATCTGCACACCCATTGTCACATTCTGGGATAAAGACTCAACCTCATTCTGTGCAAGAGCAGATAAAAGTGATAACTGCATCTCACTTTCCATCTTTGATGTGTCAATATTCTCTTTTTCAAAAATTACTGTAACTCCCTTTACCTTTAGCATTCTTGTATATTGCAGTGTATCAACAAGATTTCGTGAAAATCTTGATACTGACTTCGTAATTACAATATCTATAAGGCCATTCATACAATCATCAATCATCTTAAGAAACTGCTCTCTTTTCGTTGTTTTGGTTCCTGTGATACCCTCATCAGCGTATATCCCAACCATAACCCACTCTTTATTGGAATCTATCTTATCCTGATAGTACTGCTTCTGTGAATTAAAGCTCTGTATCTGCTCTTCTCCATTCGTGCTGACACGGACATATGCTGCTACTCTTTTTCTTGTAATAGTAAGTGGTTTTCCCATCTTTCTGCGGTCTCTGATAACAGGACCATCCACTTTCTTTATTACTTCTACCTGTTTTTCATCCATAGAAAACGCTCCTTTCCTAAAATCTGTCTGTATAAAATAAATTGGCAGTAACATCATTTCTGCTACTGCCTACACTATAATTCAAAATATAAATGTTAACGAATGTGCGGCTATGCTGTCATAAAAGTTATAACATCATATTCACTCATAATATGAATTCTTGTTCTACTGTACTCATCTTCGGTAATCAGTCCCTTGCGGAAAATCCACCCAAGTACAGCCAGTTTCTTGGCTAATTCTAATTCTTTTGCCATGTGTAAACACCCCCTTCTTAAAATACTAAACATATCACCTTCTTTTACCGAAATCTCAATTGTGATAATCATACCGTTGAAAGATACTTCATTTGGCTTTCTGCATATCACATGTTGTCAGTCTCACAGCTGACCTTTAGTCCCCCGAATCGCTTCGCGACCTGTGGGCTACTCCTGTTCGAGTCCGTTTCCCACCCTTGACGGAAGTGTCTTCACCCGCTCCGTTTCCTACCGGAAACATCTTCGCTGGTTCTGTTGGCATATGATAAAGCTCATTTAGTTTTCAATGTACAAAAAAGTTGTAGAACATATGTTTGTTATATGTTATAATATTTATAGCCATTTCAGATATCTTCTGCTGTCTGCTGGCTATGTTTTGTTGTGATAATGATAGTAAATTTTGAGAATGAAACACATTGACGACATGTTGACTGGAAGTTGACATAGACATGGAGAAAGTATGAAAAATCAATTGACATTTGCACATGTGACAGGTGCATTACTTGACAATAAAATAAAGACTTACCCACAGCACCGGCTTGTGCGTGACCTGTTTTCGCTCTGCCTGTTGGATGAAGCCTCTGACTATAGTGAAGCTTCAGATTATAACATCACATTCAGCCGCTGGTGTAATGGAGCAAGACCTGTTCCTGTAGATATTCTGAATGAATACAAAAATGATACCGGGCGTAATCAGATGATTACGGACTTTAAGAACAAGATTATTCCTAATCTTATAAATGTTTCTAATACCAGATATTTGTTGGAAGATATGATTAATAACAGCCGAAAAATAATTGGCATTACCAAAGCTGATGAATTAATTGCCATTGATGATAATGCCACTTTTTTTACAGATGTTATGCTTTACGCCATATTATCTGACCATAAAAGAAAGAACCTGTATTCACCGGAGCTTACTGACATTCTGCTAAGTAATCGTTTGCCGGCTGTTGTAAAAGAATTCATCGGAAGAAATGATGAGATAAAAGAATGTGGCAGACTGCTTGCTTCTGAATCCGTTGTTTTCATAAATGGAATCGCAGGAATAGGAAAAAGTGAACTGGCAAAATATTATGCCAGCAGGAATAAAAAGAAATATACCAATATCATCTACCTGTTTTATTCCGACAGCCTGCGAAAAGACATTGCAGCCATGGAATTTTCAGATGATACATCAGATATGGATGAGGATGCTCTATTTGACTCACATTACCGACTGCTACGCTCCCTGCATCAGGACAGCCTTGTGATACTGGATAACTTTAATGCACTTCCTAAGGATGATGCTTTTTTCAAAGAATTTGTAAAGAATGATTTTGAATTGCTTGTCACGACACGCTGTGAAGTAAAACAATATGCTTCGATTAAGATTAAAGAGATAGCATCTGAAAAAGACCTTTTACAGCTTTTTGCTTCGCATTGTCCTTATTCGGATGATGATACTGAAACAGTTAAACAGATAATAAGAGAAGTTCATTCCCACACCCTGACTGTCGTATTATCAGCTCTTTCACTTGCAGCAGGCGGTCTTGAGCCTGATGAATTACTGCATGAATTAAAGCAGTGTGGGCTTAATATCACAGATAGTGAAAATGTGGAATTATATAAAGATGGGGATTATTATGATGGGCTTATGATTGAACATTTGCGTATTCTTATGCAGATCAGCCGGCTTAACTCTTCTCAAACCGATATACTTAAGAACCTGTCAATCCTTCCGGTATCCGGCGTGTATAAGAATCATTTCAGGAACTGGCTGCAGCTCGCCTCTTTACATGATGTTAATTATCTTGCCCGATATGGTTTTATAACAGATGACATAGAGAATAAGAAAATAAACCTGCATCCTCTGATACAGGAAATCATATATGAGGAATTAAATCCTTGCATTTCCAATTGTCAGACACTTGTAAACAGTCTTCACTCAATCTGCTTGATGCATGGCTTAGAAGTCCGAAAGCCCGATAATACGATACAGGCTATGATAAGTGTTGTAGAAAACATCATCAATGATAATTCTGCCTGTTATCTGCTATTCCTTCAGGATATGTTTCCATATCTTGAAAAATACTCTGTCAGGGATTATATGTCAAAACTGGCTGACCGAATATCATACCTTATGGAACAGGAGCATATCGATTCTGTCTGTGACAGAGCATTACTTTTAGACTACAAAGCAGAGCTTTCATACATGAGAAAGGATTATGATGTGGCTGTAAAGAAACGTGAAAAAGCTATACACCTGCTTGAAAATGAAGATGACACTATGAACACCATGAATCAGAAGCGCTATATCAATCTACTCTCAAATCTTTATAACAATCTGTCCAATGTATATCTTGCACTTAAAAAAACTGATAAAGCAACCGAAGCCTTACACAAGGCATTTGAGATAAGGATTTCATATGCTGACACCGGCATAATTGAAACGCATGATATGCTCCAACAGATGCTTAATCTTGTAAATATGCTGATACTTGCTGGTGATTTAGAGCTTGCACGGCTTGTCCTTAATCAATATGATGCTCTTGTAACAGATAACGAAGGCTACAACACTTTAGATTATGGCTGTTGCCGGCTTGCTTCCGGAATAATTGCATTAAAGGAAGGTAAACCAGTAGAAGCCGAAAAGAATCTACTGGCAGCAGAGAGTATTATCAATGCTGCTATGGATACCAGTGATTCTGATTTAGCTTCATCTGATACTGCTGTTTCAGCATTTGATAATTATGTTTCTAAGAATAACTATCTGAAATCTGTATACGGATATCTGAATAATCTATATGCCAGATGGCACAAGCCTGAGAAAGCACTGGAATATAAAGAAAAATGGCTGAATGCCAAGAATGAACAAAATAAGAATATCACACACAGAAACGCATAAACTATTAATGCCACTAAAAAAATACTGTTTGACATCGCCAGATATCAATGGTATATTATTTGTAGTGGTTGTGCTACGGAAACTTGCGATGCCCGTAGCCGGTGGAGTTCCATGCGTGGGCTCCACTTTTTTTATGCCTGTTTCAGAAAGGAAATACTATATGGCAAAAAACTTTCTCACCTATGAGCAGCAGCTACATATTCTTGAATATGACAAGCAACTTGCTATTCCTAATCACGAATATGCCACTAAAAAACTGGAAGAACTCAGCTACTATTCTCTAATAGGTGGATACAAATCTCTTTTCAAACACGCTCCGTCAAATAAATATATTCATGGCGTTACTTTTGATGAATTAGTTTCTTTCTACTACTTTGATGAAGAGCTACGCACTTTGTTTCTGAAATACATTCTTCATGTAGAACGCCATATAAAATCCATGTTTTCCTATCACTTCTGTGAAAAATATGGTGAACAGCAGTCCATGTATCTTGATATAAATAATTATAATCACACCAGAAAGAACCATCGTGAACTGCTTCGCCTGACTCATTCATTACAAAAAGTTATTGCTACACCTAGCAAATATGCCTATATTGAGCATTCAGTCAATACATATCACAATGTACCATTATGGGTTGCAACAAATGCTTTAACATTTGGGCAGATTTCCAAAATGTATCAATATGCAACTACTGATATTAGAACCAAAATCAGCAAAAACTTTCAGAATGTTTCAGAAAAACAATTGCATCAGTTTATCAACATTATAGGCAAATGCCGTAATGTATGTGCCCATGGGGAGCGTCTGTTTTCATTCAGAATAAACGAGACAATTCCTGATACCCTGCTACACCAAAAGCTTCAAATCAATCAAAACAATAATCACTATGTATACGGCAAGCAGGATTTATTCGCAGTTGTAATTGCCCTACGCTACCTGATAAATAATGATGAATTCAGACTCTTTAAAACTGCTCTTTCAAAACTTATAAAAACTGTAATTAAGCAGTGTCCTCATCTTACAGAGAAACAATTGCTTGATAATATGGGATTTCCTGCTAACTGGGATAAAATCAGCCGATACAGGAAAATATAATTCAATATCTAACATGAGTTTATTGACATACACATCTTGTAATGTTAATGTACATATGGTTGCGCTACGGAAACTTGCGATGCCCGTAGCCGGTGGAGTTCCATGCGTGGGCTCCACTTTTTTATTTTCCACGAAGGTACCTTAAACTTACTACTTGTATCAATAATTTGCATTATGAGAAGTTCCAGGACGGAACTGTAAAATGTATTGAGAACGAGATACCATTTGAAGTGCCGGAGGGGTGGAGTTGGTGTAGATTAAGAGACTTATTAAATGTATGTTCAAGTAAACGAGTTCTTCAATCTGATTGGAAAAACGAAGGGATTCCGTTTTATAGGGCACGAGAAATTGTAAAATTATCTGAGAATGATTTTGTTGAGAATGATTTATTTATTTCTAAAGAGAATTATCTTGAATTAGAAAAAAACTATGGTATACCACAATCAGGTGACTTGATGGTTTCTGGCGTAGGTACAATAGGAAAAGTTTATATAGTAAAGCCAGAGGACCAGTTTTATTATAAAGATGCTAGTGTTCTCTGCTTTGAAAACAGAAATAAAATGCTTGTTTCTAAATTTGCCAAAATCTTATTGGAATCAAGCTTTGTTCAATCGCAAATGAGAGAAAATTCTAAAGGTACAACTGTTGACACAATTACAATTTCTGCTGCAATGAATTATCTATGTATTGTTCCACCCCAAAATGAACAAGTACTCATAGTTGCTGCTGTTCAACAAGCCATTGTAAAAGTAAATGAGATTCAATTTAATAAAGATAACTTACACTCAACTATTACAATTTTAAAAGCTAAAATCCTCGACCTCGCCATCCGTGGCAAACTTGTCCCACAAGACCCGAATGACGAGCCGGCTTCTGTTCTTCTTGAGCGTATCCGTGCTGAAAAAGAAGAACTTATTAAACATGGAAAAATCAAGCGTGATAAGAAGGAATCTGTTATCTTTAAAGGTGATGATAACTCTTATTATGAGAAGATTGATGGTGAGGTGTCTTGCATTGATGAAGAAATACCATATGATATTCCAGATACTTGGACATGGATGCGCTTAGAAAATTGCTGTGTTAAAGAAATTCGTCGAGGAAAATCTCCAAAATATGCAGAAATCAGCAATGTTATTGTATTTGCTCAGAAATGCAACACCAAATACAACGGCATAGATATTAGTTTGGCTCAATATCTTGACGAGACCACAATAAAACGTTATCCGACTGATGAACATATGCAAGATGGAGATATAGTAATTAACTCAACCGGAACAGGTACTCTTGGACGAGTCGGAATTTATAGAAATACCGATAATGCTACAGGTCTCTTAATTGTTCCTGATTCCCATGTTACGGTAATTCGTAGCTTTAGTTGCATCAGCTCACATTACCTATATGCTTTCATGAAGGCACATCAAACCGAACTTGAAAAGAAAGGCGAAGGATCAACAAATCAAAAGGAATTAAAGCCACTTACATTAAAAGAAATGCTCATCGCAGTTCCTCCGTTATCTGAACAGAAACGCATTGATAAATCTATAAATGTTGCATTTAGCCACCTAGCTATAATCGAAAAGTGCCTCAATTGAGGCTCTTCTCAATATGCTCTATTGCTGAAAAAGTTACTTTGAGCTTGTTGCAAATATTTTCTTGCTCTTTGGTTGGTGGAATAGGTATAACCAAGTTAAGAATATCTTCACGAGATATTCCCGGAATAAGTCCCTTGGCAGCTTGTTTGATTTTCGTCATTGAATATTCAATGCATAATGCCAGAAAATCAACATTAAGGCTATAGATATTGCGAATAGCCATAATTTGACGTGCAATGTGAGCTTCCCCAAAGTTATTATGTGCGATTTACCCGATAGTTCCTTTGCAAGTCAGAAGTAAGTCTCCCCTCCGAGTAATAACTTGCGGAACGGGAGTCCAACGAACTAAGCTAATATGACCATTTTTAAAATTGCTTGCACCTGTAATATATGGAATTCCATCATTTTTATTGTTATATTCTGATGGAGACAAATCTCTTCCAGATATGAGTTCCCATGCAGTATTTAGACGAATAAAAGCCCAACCTTCTGGTAATTCAAATGAGATTTTTTCATCAATGCAATTTACGTTATTGCCCACCTTCTCATAATAAGAGTTATCATCACCTTTAAAGATAACAGATTCCTTCTTATCACGCTTGATTTTGCCTTGTTTAATCAGTTCTTCTTTCTCTGTACGAATACGCTCCAATATCACAGATGCTGGTTCGTCATTCGGGTCTTGTGGAACAAGTTTACCACGGATGGCGAGGTCAAGGATTTTGGATTTTGCTTTCGAAACAAGTTCGTTAATATCTACTTTCCCGATTTCAATATTATCAACCGTATACATCACTTCATTAAGGTGTTGACTCATATGTTTTTGCTCACTATATGGGGGTAACGGAATAAGAATAGAATTCATATTATCCTGCGTCATTTTTGGTTGAGCAGAACCGGTTACATATTTTTCCAGACTAATTGCATTGATATAAGAGCAAAGGTATTCCAAAATAAATTTGTCAGTAGCATCAATGCAATGGGCATGATTGTTAACCCAATATTGTCCTTCAGCAAAAAATGCAATCGGTTTATTGCGTGTCACAAGATTTGCTCCATCTTCACCTATAAGCAAAAGTCGTTCATTGAAAATGTATTTATCAATTTTATCAATCTTGCCTGAAGCTCCATAATAATCATAGATTTTAGCAACATCCGTTCGTTGAGATGACGATATAGGTTTTCGCTCGCTATCGCGATTAATTGTTATGGCAGAGAATCTCGTCCACGCCCACCCCTCCGGCACTTCAAACGGTATCTCATCTTCAATACATTTTACAGTTCCATCCTGCAACTTCTCATAATGCAAATTATCCTCACCTTTAAAGATAATTGTATCATTCTTAATATCCTTTTTCTTGAGCTTACCTTCCTTGAACATCTGCTGCTTCTGCTCTCTGATGCGTTCCAACAATACCTCTGCTGGTTCATCATTTGGATCCTGCGGAACAAGTTTGCCACGGATAGCAAGATCAAGTATTTTTTGTCTTAATGCTTTTGTATCCATTACTCCTCCACTTCTCCAATCAGTTGTTCCAATTCTGAAACTGCCTTGGCAATATTCTGAGATTTTTCTTTAATCTGATCTAATAATTCCGCAAGTGTATAATTATCTGTATCAGATTCTGTCTTCATCCATGTAATATCAAGACTTGTTTTATCTCTTGCAAGAATATCCTGAATTGAGAATTTACGCCATCTTCCATTTGGATTTTCTTCACTATATGTTTCTTTTCGTTTGCTTAAGTCTCCATCTGCATAGCATGCTATAAAGTCATCAAAGTGCTCTGGCTTTAAAGGATTAGTTTTTCCAAATGATGGCATATCATTTCTAAGATCATAAATCCAGACTTCTTTTGTATTTCCCTTGTCTGTTTTTCCACGAGTAAAGAAAAGTACATTTGTCTTAACACCCTGTGCATAGAATATTCCGGTAGGAAGACGCAGAATTGTATGTAGATTACATTTATCTAATAAATCCCGTCTAATTTTCTCGCCATCACCATCCGCAAATAACACATTATCCGGCAATACAACAGCAGCTCTTGCTTTTCCGTTGTTTTTAAGACTTCGATAAATATGCTGTAAAAAGTTTAACTGTTTGTTACTTGTAGGATAAGTAAAATCATCACGTGTAGCACGTTCTCCGCCTTTCTTAGTTCCAAATGGTGGATTTGTCAGAACCAAATCGTAATCATGCATTGATTTTCCTATATTTGAAAGCGTATCGCCTAATGTAATAGGAGCTTCGATATCATGGAGCATAGCATTCATCAATGCCAACCGGTGTGTATCATGTACAAGCTCACAGCCTGTAAATGCTTCCTCCCTCTCAAATCTCGCCATATCTGCATCTTCAATATCAAAAAAATTATCTGTATGCTCTGCAACATATTGATGAGCAGCAATCATAAAACCAAATGTTCCACAGGCAGGGTCGTTACATCTCTCTCCTACTTGGGGTTTCATAAGTTTTGTCATAACATCAATCAAAACACGTGGAGTAAAATACTGACCTGCACCCGATTTCTTTTCATTAGCATTTTTCTCAAGTAATCCTTCATATAAATTTCCAAGTCCTTCTTCTCTCGCAGAATACCAATCAAGACTGTCTATCGTAGCTATAATTTTCTCAAGATTCTTAGGCTCATCAATATTTGTCGCTGCACCCTGATATATTTCACGAATTCTGCCTGTACCATTATCCCCTAGTTCTGATAACAGTTCCTTGTAAAATTTTTTTAATTCTACTCCGCTTTTAGCCTTCAATTCATCCCAACGATATTTCTCTGGAATCTGTTCTTCTGTTCCAGTTTCCTTCGCCATTTTTAAAAACAAAATATATGTTAATTCTGTAACATACTGATGATATGTGATGCCATCATCTCTTAATACATTACATAAATTCCATAATTTTGATACAATTTCTTGTGTTGTCATGCAACATTTCCTCCGTCATCATACAAATATTCATTTAATTCAAGCACAATGCTTTCAAGGTTATTCTGAAATACTTTATTTATCTTTTTGAAGCCTCCATAGCTTGCGAATCTGCTGTCTTCATCAAATACCTTGATATTCATTACAGATTCCCCCAGCAGATATTTTTCAATGCGGGATATCCAGCTCTGTTCCTGCTTTGAGAAATTATGTTTTTTTCTAAGTTTCTCAACAGCTCTGTGAATACGTGCTTCATGACTAATAAGCGTTGATCCAATTGCATAGCGTCGAATCAAGCTTATAATATCTGCCATTATCTCTTCATTAGTCAATTCATAAAGTGCAGTATTCAACTGCTGTGTAGTAAATCCTTCTCTGTCAAGTGTTAATCTTAAATCCTTCAAATCTTTTCTTGTCAAATCCTTAGGTCTGGTACAAATAATATTCAATGCTGCAATTTCATTTCGATTGCTCTGAATATATCGTGAAAATGCATTCAGGTAATCTTCTGGTTTTTCTGCATTTCCATATCCACGTGAATGTTCTGTTAATACATCCTCTGCATCTGAAACTACAACAGGACGAGAACCATTTGCTTTCGTTTCTTGTAGCATTTTGAATACATCACGATATTTAAGCAGACGATTCTTAGCCTCCTGCACATCTGACTTTTCAATTTCCATAATAAGCTGTGATGGGTCTTTTCCATCAGTCATGCTAATGAAATAGTCCATCATTTTAGGCGACATATTTCGTTTCTTTCTCTGCAATTTGGCAATTATCTGATTAATCTGCTGCTCTACCTGTTTATCATCATTTATTTCAGACAGACCATCTAATAACTGAGTAAAGCTTGTTGTTGGATTAACCACTACTGGTTTCATCGTATTCACATCATTCAAAGAATCATATACCCCTACAGGATCGTATATTTCAAAATGCGTCTTATGTATTTTCGGACATAATCTAGTAGCACGCCCCAACATCTGCTCAAATAAAATACGTGATTTCACACGACGCATAAACACTAATGTTGTAATTTCCGGCACATCAATTCCTGTAGTCAACAAATCCACTGTTACTGCAATGCTTGGGTAACTCTCATTCTTGAAACGTTTTATAGCCTCCTGCACTTTCTTA
>OMCD01001903.1_pt1 | contig 11234 bp, 8 predicted proteins | sample 1674171 | NCBI WGS metagenome assembly OMCD01 (sample SAMEA103958149, study PRJEB25191) | human gut metagenome | biome: human-associated habitat [ENVO:00009003]; feature: intestine environment [ENVO:2100002]; material: feces | place: Germany | collected 2013/2015
CTATCCGGATAACCCGCAGAACTATCAGATTTCCCAGTTGTATCTCCCGATTGCCAGAGATGGATATGTAGAGATCGAGAGTGGTTCGGGAAAGAAGAAAGTAAGAATCCATGAGATGCATATGGAAGAAGATGCAGGTAAGCTGGTTCATGATGAGTGGGACGATACTTCACTTGTCGATTATAACCGAAGCGGTGTGCCACTTGTAGAGATCGTATCTGAACCGGATATGCGTTCCGCGGAGGAAGTTATTGCTTATCTTGAAAAACTGCGTATGATCGTGCAGTATTTAGGAGCATCTGATTGTAAGCTTCAGGAAGGTTCTATGCGTGCAGATGTCAACCTGTCTGTTCGTGAAGTCGGATCCGATCAGTTTGGTACAAGAACAGAGATGAAGAACCTGAACTCATTTAAGGCAATCGCACATGCAATTGAAGGCGAACGTCAGAGACAGATTGAGTTGATCGAAGAAGGAAAACAGGTTGTACAGGAGACAAGACGCTGGGATGACAACAAAGAGCATTCTTATGCAATGCGTTCCAAAGAGGATGCACAGGATTATCGTTATTTCCCGGAACCGGACCTTGTTCCGATCGTGATCAGTGATGAATGGATCGAGAAAATCAAATCTCAGCAGCCGGAACTTCGTACGGAGAAGCTGGAGCGTTACAAGGAACAGTTTGATATTCCGCAGTATGACGCAGAGATCATCACAGGTTCTAAGAAAATGGCCGATCTTTTTGAGGCAACAACAGCAATCTGTGAGAAACCGAAGAAAGTTGCAAACTGGCTGATCGGAGAGACCTTCCGTCTGATGAAAGACAATGGAATGGAGCCGGAAGATTTAACATTCTCTCCGGAGAACCTGGCAAAATTAATTGATCTTGCGGAGGCAGGAACCATTAACAGTTCTGTGGCAAAAGATGTATTCAAGCAGATTTTCCATGAGGATATAGATCCTGAGAAATATGTCGAAGAACACGGGCTTAAGATGGTGAACGATGAAGGTGCACTCCGTGAGACAGCTGCTAAAGTGATCGCAGACAACCCACAGGCAGTCGCAGACTTCAAAGGCGGTAAAGAGAAAGCAATCGGAGCACTGCTTGGACAGACAATGCGCGCCATGAAGGGGAAAGCAAACCCAGGAATGGTGAATCAGGTGTTGCGGGAGTTGTTAAAATAAAATTTGATTTGTCTGTTAGGATTCTTGTAAATGGAACAGATACATTTATTGACTAAGAGCCAGAGCAGTTACCGTGAGTGGTGCCTGTCTGGCTCTTACTAACATACGGAACAAAGTGTATTCGGAACGCTCCTGCCTTATATGTGTCCTCAACAATAAAGAGACAAAAGCACTTGGTTATTCAAACGAGAAGTGATAGTTCAATAGTGACGGAGCCAACCAGACAAATCTAATTTGTTGTATTGACAGTTTGAAAAATGTCTGCTATATTACAAATAGAACAGATAGATATAATAAACTATGTATGTTCAAAACAACAAGAGATTCGGAAGGATGTGGAAAGAATGAAACGAGATTATTATGAAGTGCTTGGGCTGTCAAAGGGCGCAGAGGATAAAGAAATAAAGAGAGCATATCGTAAGCTGGCGAAGAAGTATCATCCGGACACGAATCCTGGGGATAAAGAAGCGGAGAAGAAATTCAAAGAAGTGACGGAGGCGTACTCTGTACTGAGTGATCCGGAGAAGAAGAAACTGTATGACCAGTTCGGTCACGCTGCATTTGACCAGAGTGGTTCCGCAGGTTCCGGATATGGAAATGCAGGTGCAGGTGGCTTTGGAGGATTCGGCGGAAACGGTGGATTCAGAGGCGGTACTTACCGTAGTTATGGCGGACCGGGAAGCGGATATCAGGAGTATCATTTCGAAGGTGGCGACATGGATGACATGTTTGGTGACATTTTCGGAAATATGTTCCATGGAGGAAGTACTTCAGGACGCAGTAGAAGGACATCAGGATTTACCGGAGGATTTGGAGGTGAAAGCTTTAAATCAAAAGGTTCTGATATCAAGGCAGGTATCACTGTAGGATTTGACGAGGCTGCATTTGGTGGAGATAAGGTTATTACCCTGAGTAATCCGGAGAATCCGGGACAACCGGGACAGTCACTGAAGGTTCATATTCCGGCAGGTATTGATAACGGAAAGTCAATCCGCTTAAGAGGAAAGGGAATGCCGGGAACCGGTGGTGGTGAAGCCGGAGATCTTCTGTTGAAAGTAACAGTTGCTCCGAAACCTGGATATGAGCGGAAAGGTATGGATGTATATACAACCGTATCTGTTCCATATACAACAGCTGTATTCGGAGGAGAGACACTGGTACACACCTTGTACGGAGATGTTATGTGCAAGATCAAAGAGGGAACACAGTCAGGTTCCAAGATCCGTCTGAGAGGCAAGGGAATCGTTTCGATGAAAGATTCATCCGTTCACGGAGATCAGTATGTAACCATTCAGATCGAAGTGCCAAGAAACTTAAGTCCGCAGGCAAGACAGAAATTAAAAGAGTTTGAAGAAATCTGTCAGGGGAGTTCAAGAACAGCATAAATAAATGAAAAGACCAGAGGCTTGTTTTACAAATTGAAACAAGAACCTCTGGTCTTTTCTGCTGTTTAGAATATTGTTGTAGCTGTTTTGCAGTTACTGTGAGCAGTAACGTTTTGTACAGGTACAATTTATAGCCACTGACTTAGAAAATGGAAGCCAGTAACAAACGAATTATAAGGGGAACCCTAGTCACGTTCCCAACGACCGGAAGCTCCACAAGGGAGAACCAGTCCTGAATCTGTAACAGGAAGTCCGATCTCCTGAGAATCTACATGTCCGTTCCAAGGTTTTAATTCAGTTGAGATCATGTAGGTAAGTACGGCAGGAGCAAGTCCTGTTGTATAAGAATTCACAAGGAAGAACAGTGCATCCTTGGAAAGAATCTTTGTACAAAGCTTGATGAGTGGATGGATCATATCTTCAATCTTCCAGATCTCACCCTTAGGTCCGCGTCCGTAAGACGGCGGATCCATGATGATGGCATCGTAGTGATTGCCACGTCTTATTTCTCTCTCAACGAACTTAACACAATCATCAACTATCCAGCGGATAGGTTTGTCAATAAGACCGGAAGATGTGGCATTTTCCTTAGCCCATGCAATGATACCTTTAGATGCATCAACGTGTGTTACATGTGCACCGGCTGCAGCGCATGCAAGAGTTGCACCACCGGTATATGCAAAAAGATTAAGAACCTTTATCTGTCTATTGGCATCCTTTTCCTTAGCTTTCTTTATTATGCCTGAAAACCAGTCCCAGTTAGCAGCCTGCTCTGGAAATATACCTGTATGCTTGAAGCTGAAAGGTTTTAAGTTAAAAGTAAGAGGCACATCAAGAGAAGGACTCTGATAGTTAATAGTCCAGCTCTGTGGAAGATCAAAGAACTCCCATTCACCGCCGCCTTTTGAGCTTCTGTGATAATGACCATTCATGTGTTTCCATCTTTTATCGTTTTTAGGGGTATCCCATATGACCTGTGGGTCTGGACGTACAAGGATATAATCTCCCCATCGTTCAAGTTTTTCACCACATGATGTATCTATAACTTCATAGTCTTTCCAGTTATCTGCAATAAACATATATTGTGTAATCCTTTCTTTGTTATATGTGATATGAGCATAAAAGTGGGATGATAATCCTATGATATGCTAATATTAGGTAGGGTGCTATGTGCCAGTGACACATGTTTAGCACGGACCGAAGCGTAGCGTAGACGTTGGAGTGCGTAGCACAGAACAATCCATAGATATCAAAGTTGGTGGCTTTTGCCCCCGACATCATACTTATATAAGTATATAACATTCCATATGATAAGGGCAAGGAAATGTTTTTATTAGAGGTATGCAGGCATTTTTATGTACACCTTGTTATTTTCAGAGTCAGTTGCCAAAATGCTGTAAATAGTTCTTTACAGTGACGTATTGTTAAGATAAATTTTATTGAAAAATCCATATTTTTACTGTAACATATAACAGATAAAAAATATAAATTGTGATATGGTATTAGTGTTAAAAGTAACTATTGATAATTACATTATGTATATAAGGAAAGGAAAATGCACATTTGAAAAATATATCTTTTAAAACAGCAAAGAACGATATTATAGCAGGTATTATTGTGGCACTTGTATCTATTCCTATATCTATGGGGTATGCACAGATAGCGGGATTGCCAGCGGCGTATGGGTTATATGGTTCATTACTTCCTGTACTTGTGTATGCATTTACAACAAGTTCACCACAGTTTGTGTTTGGTGTAGATGCCACTCCTGCAGTGCTGGTTGGAGGGACACTTGCAGCACTTGGAGTAACAACAGGTTCAGATGAAGCGATGCGGCTTGTACCAGCTATAACGCTTGTAGTTGCAGCATGGCTTTTAATATTCAGCCTTATAAAAGCTGGCAGAATAGTGAACTACATATCCACCCCAGTCATGGGCGGTTTCATAAGTGGGATAGGAATTACTATTATACTTATGCAGGTGCCTAAGCTGTTTGGAGGCACGGCAGGTACAGGCGAGCTTATAGAGCTTATTCTGCATATAACAGACCAGTTGAAATATTTTAATGTATTGTCGGCAGTTCTGGGATTCGGAACAGTTGTGATTATTCTTGTCTGTAAAAAATATATGCCGAAGTTTCCAATGTCGGTTGTACTTATGGTACTTGGAGCTATGGCAACAGCATTTTTACATATAGACAGGTTCGGTGTAAAACATCTTCCACATGTAGATGCGGGATTTCCGAAGCTTTCTATTCCGGATGTTACATTACTTCGTGATAATACATCAGAGATAGTTGTTCTAGGACTTACATGTGCACTTGTTATTATGGCACAGACTTTGCTGGCAACGAACAATTATGCAAACAGATATGGTTATAAGGTTGACAATAACAGAGAAGTTCTTGCATATTCTCTTGCAAATGTGGCATCGGCAGTATCAGGAAGCTGTCCACTGAATGGAAGTGTGTCAAGAACAGGCATTGCAGACCAGTTTGGATGTAAGACACAGCTTATGTCAGTGACAGCAGCAGTAACCATGCTTGTTGTTGTTTTGTTTGCAACACCGCTTCTTGAATATCTTCCTGTGCCAATACTTACTGGTATCGTTGTGGCAGCACTTATAGGTATAGTGGAGTACAAGCTGGCAGATAAGTTAAGAAAGGTTAACAGAGCTGAGTTTTTCATTTTTCTTGCTGCTATGTTCGGAGTGCTTTTATTCGGAACAATATATGGTGTAATAATAGGTGTTATTCTTTCATTTATAGCAGTGATTATAAGAGCGGTTGTTCCACCAAGATCACTTCTTGGATGTATACCAGGTCATGAAGGCTTCTATAATCTTAACCGTAACAGGAATGCGCTTGAGATACAACATGTTGTGATGTATAGATTCAGTGGCAATCTTTTCTTTGCAAATGTGTCTACATTTTTACAGGATATAGAAAATGCGATAAAAGATGATACAAAAGTTGTTATAGTTGATGCAAGTGGTATAGGAAGCATAGACATAACCGCAGCCGACAGACTTGTTTCGTTTAATAAGATTCTTAAAGATAAAGGTCTACGTTTTTATATAACAGAGCATGTTGGTAATGTTAACGATCAGCTAAGAAAGCTAGGTGCTGGATGTCTTGTGGAAGAGGGTGTCACACGAAGAACTATATCACTTGCGTTAAGAGATGCTGGCGTTGACAGACCTTATCCACTTGCAGGTACACTAGAACAGACAGAGGCACATAATGATTTTATAGAGGACAATGAAAGACTTGCAGAGATAGAGTGGGCATTTGGCGAGGATGCATCGGAATGGCTTGATAAGTTTGCAGTGCAGATGACAGATGATATCACACATATGGATGAAAATAATGAGCATATTCAGGATAATGTACTTGCAGAGGCTGAAAGTAAGAATACATGGGGACGTATTGGTCTGTTTGATGAGGATGAGCTTCTTGAGAGAGTTGAGATGCATTTATCAGAGCTTACACAAAACAATAGCAATGCAGAAGAGTTAGAAGAAAGAATCGAAGAGCGAAGATTAAGACTTGAGGCAAAGATTGCAAAGCTTAATCCGGATGCACTTGCACACCTAAGACAGCACAGAAGAGAGGTTATGCTGCATTTTAAGGAGAATAATCCTGAGGCATATAAGCATATGATGGAACGCAGAATGGAGCATATAAGTAAGCTTGAGAAGGAAAATCCGGAGCTGGCTGCCAAGATGAAGAAACTTTATAAGCTGGATGATATTGCAGGTGATTACAGTAGTGTTAAAGAAAGGTAATTGTTGTGAATATATTAAATGTAGAAAAAGTGAGTAAAACATTTGGCGAGAAGGTACTACTTGATAAGGTTACACTTGGAATAAACAAGGGTGATAAGGTTGGTGTCATAGGTGTCAATGGTACTGGAAAGTCAACATTGCTTAAGATAATAGCTGGTATTGAAGAGCCTGATGAAGGAAATGTTATAAAGGGAAGGAATGTTACAGTAACATACCTTGCACAGTCACCTGACTATGCGAAGAATGAGACGGTTCTTTCCTATGTGCTGAGAGGAAAAGCTAATGCCAGTGAGGCCAAGGCAAAGGAGATTCTTAACAAGCTTGGGATAGGAGCATTTGATGCTTCTATGGATATGCTTTCAGGAGGACAGAAGAAAAGAGTGGCGCTTGCAAAGGCATTGGTTGAACCTACAGAGGTGCTTATACTTGATGAGCCGACTAACCATCTTGATAATGATATGGTTGTGTGGCTTGAACAGTATATAAAGGCTTTCAAGGGCGAACTTCTTATGGTAACGCATGACAGGTATTTCCTTGACAATGTAACTAACAAGATAGTTGAGATAGACCATGCGGCGCTTTATAGTTATGATTCCAACTATTCAGGCTTTCTTGAATTAAAGACTGAAAGAGAACAGATGGAAAGAGCTACAGAGGCTAAAAGACAGAACACATTAAGAAGAGAACTTGAGTGGATAAGAAGAGGATGCCAGGCGCGTTCAACAAAACAGCAGGCAAGAATAGACCGTTTTGAGGATATGAAGGAAGCATCCCGTGAGGCAAGGGCTAAATTTGACAAGAGCCTTATGGATATGAGCTCTGTAAGCAGAAGATTAGGTAAAAAGACGATAGAGCTTAACAACATAACCAAAGCATATGACGGTCATACTTATATCAATGATTTTTCATACATTTTTCTAAGAGATGACCGTATAGGTATAATAGGAAGCAATGGATGTGGTAAGTCAACACTTATGAAGATAATAACAGGACAGATACAGCCGGATAGTGGAAGCGTTGAGATAGGTGACACTGTACATATAGGTTATTTTATGCAGGAAAATGAACCGCTGGATGAGAATCAGACAGTGCTTGAGTTTGTAAGAAGTATAGGCGAGTATGTGCAGACAGTAGATGGCAAGGCAACAGCGAGCCAGATGTGTGAAAAGTTTCTCTTTTCACCAAAACAGCAGTGGACACCAATAAGAAAGCTGTCTGGAGGAGAAAAGAGAAGACTGTATCTTTTAAGTGTGCTTATGAGTGCGCCTAATGTACTTATACTTGATGAGCCTACCAATGATCTTGATATTGAAACGCTTGAAGTACTTGAGGATTATCTGGATGGATTTGCAGGGATTATCATAACAGTTTCACATGACAGATACTTTCTTGACAGAACGGTTGACAGAATATTTGCATTTGAGGCGGTGGGTCACCTTACCCAGTATGAAGGAGGCTATTCAGACTACAAAGAAAAATGCGTTTCTTCTATATATATTGTGCCAGGAAATGGAATATCTAAAGGTACAGCATTATCAGGTAATGGTCTGGTATCAGGCAGCGGTGTGGCAGCAGGAAGTAACGGTGATAAATCAGCAGATGGTACACAGAAGGTTACAGCGGGCAATAAGACGCTTACAAGTAAGGAATATAATAAATCAAGAAGTGAGCGCCTTAAGTTTACTTACAAGGAACAGAAAGAATATGAGAGTATTGATGATGATATAGCTGCATTAGAAAGCAATATAGAAAGAATAGACAGTGAAATGGCTAAGTGTGCAACTGACTATGGTAAGTTAAATGACCTGTCTAAGGAAAAGGCTGAAAAAGAAAAACAGCTTGAGGAAAAGATGGACAGGTGGGTATATCTTAACGACCTTGCGGAAAGAATAGCAAACCAGTAAAGATGTGTGCAAACAAAGCGGAAATGTTTATAAATATTCATCAAATAATGCATATTTGTGGATAAATAATAACAAAAATGGATAATAATTAAACCAGAGAAATATCATAGAATTGTACTTAAAAAAATACAATAAAATAATATTTTTCTGGTTGATTTTATATTAAGTGTAGTGTATATTAATACTTGCTGTGACATTGATAGCGTAGAAGCGTGAGGTTGCTGCTCATAAGAGCAGGTTTTCCGTGGAGCGAATGTCAAGGCCGGTAAGAGACCGGCGAAGAATCTGGCGACAAGTCACTGTACCTAATATCATCTGCAAGATGCAGAAATGACACGTTGGTAATCGGGATAATCCAACAGGTGATTCTCGATACACGTGGGAGTGTGTACAGTCACCGCTTGTCGTACTTAAACAATAAAGTGCGAAGGAGGCGACTTTTTTTATGGCAAATCAGGTAATAAGAATTACACTGAAAGCTTATGATCATCAGTTAATCGATCAGTCAGCTAAGAAAATCATCGAAACTGCTAAGAAGACAGGAGCAAATGTGAGTGGTCCAGTACCTCTTCCAACAAAGAAGGAAGTAGTTACAATCCTTAGAGCTGTTCACAAGTATAAGGATTCAAGAGAACAGTTTGAACAGAGAACTCACAAGAGACTCATCGATGTATTATCACCATCACAGAAGACTGTAGATGCATTATCTAAGTTAGAGATGCCAGCTGGTGTATTCATCAACCTTAAGGTAATGAACTAATCATTACACAATTTTTCATTATTATTTAAGAGCAATAATCCTAAGGGTTTAATATAGAAGTAACGTACACAAAAGTGTAGCACAGTGGTGCAGGTTCCACTTATATTAGCTGTTCTAGGATGACAGGATGCGCTTATGACGTATAAAATATTATTACAATATAATATAGAAACTTCCGGACTAAAGTCGGAAGAAAATCCGCTAGGATTTTGCTTCCAGATGATTACGCCGGAAACGGCATAATCATCTTGTCCGCTGTAGATTAAACAGGAGGAATATCAATGAAGAAGGCAATTTTAGCTACAAAAGTCGGAATGACTCAAATCTTCAACGAAGACGGTGTTTTAACACCTGTAACTGTTCTTCAGGCTGGTCCTTGTGTTGTTACACAAGTTAAGACAGTAGAAAACGACGGTTACGATGCAGTTCAGGTTGGTTTTGCTGACATTAGAGAAAAGTTAGTAAACAAGCCTGTTAAAGGACATTTTGATAAGGCAGAGGTTCCTTACAAGAGATTTTTAAGAGAATTCAAGTTTGAAAACGCTTCAGAATACTCAGTAAAGGATGAAATCAAAGCTGATATCTTCGCAGCAGGCGATAAGGTAGATGCAACTGCTATTTCAAAGGGTAAAGGTTTCCAGGGCGCAATCAAGAGATTAGGCCAGTCAAGAGGACCTATGGCTCATGGTTCTAAGTTCCACAGACATCAGGGTTCAAACGGATCAGCAACAACACCTGGTAGAGTATTCAAGGGAAAAGGAATGCCTGGACATATGGGTTCTAAGAGAATCACAATCCAGAATCTTGAAGTAGTAAGAGTTGATGTTGAAAACAACGTAATCTTAGTTAAGGGTGCTGTACCTGGACCTAAGAAATCATTAGTAACACTGAAAGAAACAGTAAAGGCTAGCAAGTAGTTTTTGCTAAGGAAGGAGGACCACACAGATGGCAAACGTATCTGTTTACAATATTGAAGGCAAGGAAGTTGGCTCAATCGAATTAAACGATGCAGTGTTTGGTGTTGAAGTTAATGAACATCTTGTACACATGGCAGTAGTTAACCAGCTTGCAAATAATCGTCAGGGAACACAGAGCGCTAAGACACGTTCAGAAGTTTCTGGTGGCGGAAGAAAACCTTGGAGACAGAAGGGAACTGGTCATGCAAGACAGGGTTCTACAAGAGCTCCACAGTGGACAGGCGGCGGTATCGTATTCGCACCAAAGCCAAGAGATTATTCATTCAAGATGAATAAGAAAGAAAAGAGAATCGCTCTTAAGTCAGCTTTGACATCAAGAGTTAACGAAGGAAAATTAATCGTAGTTGACGAACTTAAGTTTGAAGCTCCTAAGACAAAGGAATTTGCTAAGGTTATGGCAAACTTAAATACAAAGAAAGCATTAGTTGTATTAAACGAAAACGATGCTAACACAGTTAAGTCAGCAAAGAATATTCCTACAGTAAAGACTGCTTTAACAAACACTATCAACGTATATGATATTCTTAAATATGATACAGTAGTAGTTGAAAAGGCAGCTGTAGCAACAATTGAGGAGGTGTATGCATAATGGCAGACCTTAAATATTATGACGTTATTCTTGCTCCAGTAATTACTGAAAAGAGCATGAACGCTATGGCAGATAAGAAATACACATTCTACGTACACACAGATGCTACTAAGACTCAGGTTAAAGAAGCAGTTGAAAGAATGTTTGAAGGAACAAAGGTTGCTAAGGTTAACACAATGAACTTAGACGGCAAGACACGTAGAAGAGGATATGTTACAGGAAAGACAGCTAAGAGAAAGAAAGCTATCGTTCAGTTAACAGCAGACAGTGCAGATATCGAAATCTTCGCTGGTTTATAAAATATAGAATTTTAGTATGTAAGCATTAAGCGCTCCGCTTTAAATGCTTACGCGAGAAGATATTTGAAAGGAGAAAGAAAATGGGAATTAAGACATTTAACCCATATACACCTTCAAGAAGAGCTATGACTCAGCTTGATAATGCAGAGATCACAAAGTCTACACCAGAGAAGTCTTTAACAGTATCTCTCAACAAAACAGCTGGTCGTAACAATCAGGGTAAAATAACAGTTAGACACCATGGTGGTGGTTCTAGAAGAAAATATAGAATTATCGACTTTAAGAGAAACAAAGTTGATGTACCTGCAACAGTTAAGAGTATCGAATATGATCCAAACAGAACAGCAAACA
>OMCD01001915.1_pt1 | contig 11135 bp, 8 predicted proteins | sample 1674171 | NCBI WGS metagenome assembly OMCD01 (sample SAMEA103958149, study PRJEB25191) | human gut metagenome | biome: human-associated habitat [ENVO:00009003]; feature: intestine environment [ENVO:2100002]; material: feces | place: Germany | collected 2013/2015
ATCCCACAAATTGTGACGCACATCTTGCAGAAAGCCTTTTTCAGACACGCTCTAGTACATCGTTTTAAATGACGTTCGGACAAAATATTCTACCTTATTATATCATTAATTACAATGCCTGTGTAAAATTTATATGATAGTATGTTAACAGTGTGTTACTGTTCGGGAGTTTGACAGTAACCAGTGTTATTAAACAGTAACAGGATTACCCTAATATTCAAAAAAATACTTGACACAGTGAATTTTGTGACCTTATAATGAATCCGCATAGTTAAATAAATGATATGTCCACAAAAACGTTGATGGAGAGAGTAACTGCAGGGGAAAGCAGACAGCGAACCGGGGAGGGTGTGAGCCCGGTGGTGAGTAAATGCAGTGAAGATCACTCCGGAGTTGCAGCTCTGAAGGGTGTACAGACAGGTAAGAGCTGACGGAAATCCCCGTTAAAAGATTCATGTATCGGCAGAGGATGCCCGTACAATGTAACAGGTGGTATAGCGAACGTCAATAAACCTTCGTCCTTTTACAAAAGGGCGATTTTTTTATGGGCTTATTTTCGTTCTTAAAGGACACCGGAAATATTTTTCAGTGTATATAAACGTCCTGCATATTTTCAGGTGTCTGATACAAATAATTTAAACAGGAGGTAAATTACTGTGTACCAGAAAGTTGATACGAACTTAAACTTTGTAGACCGTGAGAAAAAAGTAGAAGAATTCTGGAAAGAAAACCATATCTTTGAGAAAAGTATGGAGAACAGAAAAGAAGGAGAAACCTATACATTCTATGATGGACCGCCCACTGCAAACGGCAAACCGCACATCGGCCATGTACTTACCCGTGTAATCAAGGATATGATTCCGAGATACCGTACAATGAAGGGCTACATGGTTCCGCGTAAAGCAGGATGGGATACTCACGGACTTCCGGTAGAGCTGGAAGTAGAGAAGAAACTTGGTCTGGATGGCAAAGAGCAGATCGAAGAATACGGTATGGAGCCATTCATTAAACAGTGTAAGGAAAGCGTCTGGAAATATAAAGGAATGTGGGAGGATTTCTCCTCTACTGTTGGTTTCTGGGCTGATATGGAACATCCATACGTAACTTACTATGACGATTATATTGAATCCGAATGGTGGGCATTAAAAGAAATCTGGAACAAGAAGCTTCTGTATAAAGGCTTCAAGATCGTTCCTTACTGTCCAAGATGCGGTACCCCTCTTTCCGCACAGGAAGTATCCCAGGGATACAAAACTGTAAAAGAGCGCTCCGCAGTTGTAAGATTCAAGGTTGTTGATGAAGATGCATACTTCCTTGCATGGACAACAACACCATGGACACTTCCGTCCAACGTTGCACTCTGCGTAAACCCGGATGAGACTTACTGCAAAGTAAAGGCAGCAGACGGATATACCTATTATATGGCAGAAGCACTCCTTGACAAAGTCCTTGGCAAACTTGTAAAAGAAGAAGGCGAGAAAGCATATGAAGTTCTGGAAACCTACAAAGGAACAGACCTGGAATACAAAGCATACGAGCCGCTTTTTGCATGTGCAGGAGAGGCAGCAGCAAAACAGAAAAAGAAAGCTCATTTCGTAACCTGTGATAACTACGTTACTATGAGTGATGGTACAGGTATCGTTCACATCGCACCTGCATTCGGTGAAGACGACAGCAGAATCGGACGTAACTATGAACTGCCATTCGTACAGTTCGTAGACGGACAGGGTAACCTGACAAAAGAGACACCATACGCAGGTGTTTTCGTAAAGAAAGCAGATCCTATGGTCCTCACAGATCTGGACAAAGAAGGCAAGCTCTTCGATGCTCCGAAATTCGAGCATGATTATCCACACTGCTGGAGATGTGACACACCACTGATCTACTATGCAAGAGAATCCTGGTTCATCAAGATGACAGCAGTTAAGGATGACCTGATCAGAAATAACAATACAATCAACTGGATCCCTGAGAGCATCGGTAAAGGACGTTTCGGCGACTGGCTTGAAAACGTTCAGGACTGGGGTATCAGCCGTAACCGTTACTGGGGAACTCCACTGAACATCTGGCAGTGTGAATGCGGACATATGCATTCCATCGGAAGCCGTCAGGAGTTATTCGAGATGAGCGGTGATGAGAGAGCCAAGACAGTAGAGCTTCACCGCCCATACATCGATGAGATCACACTGAAGTGTCCGGAGTGCGGTGGAGAAATGCATCGTGTACCGGAGGTTATTGACTGCTGGTTCGACTCAGGAGCAATGCCTTTCGCACAGCATCATTATCCATTTGAAAACAAAGAATTATTTGAGCAGCAGTTCCCTGCAAACTTTATCTCCGAGGCAGTAGACCAGACTCGTGGATGGTTCTACTCACTCCTTGCAGAATCCACACTGCTCTTCAATAAAGCACCATACAAGAACGTAATCGTTCTGGGACATGTCCAGGATGAGAACGGACAGAAGATGAGTAAGTCCAAAGGAAATGCAGTTGATCCATTCGATGCACTGAACAAATACGGCGCAGATGCCATCAGATGGTACTTCTACATCAACAGTGCTCCATGGCTTCCGAACCGTTTCCATGGCAAGGCAGTTGTGGAAGGACAGCGTAAATTCATGAGTACACTGTGGAATACTTACGCATTCTTCGTATTATATGCAGACATCGACAACTTCGACCCGACCAAATATGAACTGAACTATGACCAGCTTCCTGTAATGGACAAATGGCTCCTCAGCAGATTAAACACAACTGTTCAGGCTGTAGACAATGATCTGGCTAACTACAAGATCCCGGAAGCAGCAAGAGCACTTCAGGAATTCGTAGATGAAATGAGTAACTGGTATGTAAGAAGAAGCCGCGAACGTTTCTGGGCAAAGGGAATGGAGCAGGATAAGATCAATGCTTACATGACTCTGTACACAGCTCTTGTTACAGTATCTAAGGCAGCAGCTCCGATGATCCCGTTCATGACAGAAGAGATTTATCAGAACCTGGTTCGTAGCATTGATAAGGATGCTCCGGAAAGTATTCATCTTTGTGACTTCCCAGAAGTTCATGAAGATCAGATTGACAAAGAACTTGAAAATAACATGGAACATGTTCTTGACCTTGTTGTTATGGGACGTGCATGCCGTAATGCATCCAACATCAAGAACCGTCAGCCGATCGGAAAGATGTTTGTGAAAGCAGACTTTGATCTTCCGGAATTCTATCAGGAGATCGTTGCAGACGAGCTGAATGTTAAAAATGTTAAATTTACAGATGATGTAAGAGACTTTACTTCTTATAGTTTTAAACCACAATTAAAGACAGTCGGACCGAAATATGGTAAGATGTTAGGTGGTATCAAAGCGGCGCTTAACGACATCGATGGAAATGCAGCAATGGATGAGCTCAACGCTACAGGTGCACTCAAACTGGATGTAAACGGACAGGAAATTGAACTTTTCAAGGAAGATCTTCTGATCGATACAGCACAGATTGAAGGATATGAATCTGTAAATGACAACGGAATCACAGTTGTTCTCGATACAAACCTGTCACCAGAGCTGCTGGAAGAGGGATTTGTACGTGAGATCATCAGCAAGATCCAGACAATGAGAAAAGAAGCTGATTTCGAAGTTATGGACAGAATCAAAGTTACATACGAGGGTAGTGAAAAGGCAGAAGCTGTCTTCGAAAAGAACAATACACTGATCGCAGGTGAGGTACTTGCAGATGAAGTTGTAAAAGCACAGCCGGCTGGATACGTGAAAGAATGGAAGATCAACGGCGAAGCAGTTACAATGGGTGTTGAGAAAAAAGGAGAGTAATAAACATGTTCAGTAAAAGATTCGAGAAAAAGGCTTTTAAAGCGGCAGTAAAGGATAACGTTAAGACACTTTACAGAAAGACAATCGATGAGGCTACACCGCAGCAGTTATTCCAGGCGGTTTCTTATGCAGTGAAAGATGTTATCATTGATGACTGGATCGAGACACAGAAAAGATATGATGAGACAGATGCCAAGACAGTATACTACATGTCAATGGAGTTCCTTATGGGACGTGCACTTGGCAACAACCTCATCAATATGACAGCATATAAAGATGTAAAAGAAGCACTGGAAGAGATGAATATTGATCTGAACGTGATTGAAGACCAGGAGCCGGATGCGGCTCTTGGAAATGGTGGTCTTGGACGTCTTGCAGCATGTTTCCTTGATTCTCTTGCAACACTGAACTATCCGGCATACGGATGTGGAATCCGTTACCGTTATGGAATGTTCAAACAGAAAATCAAAGATGGATATCAGGTGGAGGTTCCGGACAACTGGCTGAAAGAAGGAAATCCATTTGAAATTCGCCGTGAAGAGTACGCAAAAGAAGTACGCTTTGGCGGAAATATCCGTTTTGAGAAAGACCCTGCAACAGGTAAAGATATATTTATTCAGGAGAATTACGAGTCTGTTATGGCAGTTCCATATGATATGCCGATCGTTGGATATGGTAATCATGTAGTAAATACACTGCGTGTATGGGATGCAAAACCGATTACAGACTTCAAACTTGATGAGTTTGACAGAGGTAATTATCACAAAGCAGTAGAGCAGGAGAACCTTGCGAAATTGATTGTTGATGTCCTTTATCCAAACGATAACCATTATTCAGGAAAAGAGCTTCGTTTGAAACAGCAGTATTTCTTTATTTCTGCAAGTCTTCAGGCTCTGATCGAGAAGTATAAGAAGAAACATGGAGATATCAGAAAACTGCACGAGAAAGTTGTTATCCAGATGAACGATACACATCCGACAGTTGCAGTTCCGGAACTGATGCGTCTTTTGATCGATGTAGAAGGATTAAGCTGGGAAGATGCATGGGAAGTTACAAGCAAGACCTGTGCTTATACAAACCATACAATCATGGCAGAGGCACTTGAGAAATGGCCAATCGACCTGTTCTCTAAATTGCTTCCACGTATTTACCAGATTGTACAGGAGATCGATCGTCGTTTCCTGATTAAGGTTCGTGAGATGTATCCGGGAAATGAAGAGAAAGTCCGCAAAATGGCAATCCTTATGAATGGACAGGTCCGTATGGCGAATATGGCAATCGTTGCAGGATTCTCTGTAAATGGTGTTGCACAGCTTCATACAGAGATCCTTGAGAAACAGGAACTGAAAGATTTCTATCAGATGATGCCTGAGAAATTCAACAATAAGACAAACGGAATCACACAGAGACGTTTCCTCGCACATGGAAACCCACTTCTTGCTGATTGGATCACAGATAAGATCGGTGACGGATGGATCACAGATCTGTCTCAGATCGCAAAACTGAAACCACTTGTTGAAGACGAAGACGCAAGACGTGAATTTATGGAAATTAAATACCGGAATAAAGTTCGCCTTGCGAAATATATCAAAGAGCATAACGGAATCGATGTAGATCCTCGCTCTATCTTTGATATTCAGGTAAAACGTCTGCATGAGTACAAACGTCAGCTGTTAAATATCCTGCATATCATGTATCTGTACAATCAGATCAAAGAGCATCCGGAGATGTCCTTCTACCCAAGAACATTTATCTTCGGAGCAAAGGCAGCAGCAGGATACCTTCGTGCGAAAGAGACGATCAAACTGATCAACTCCGTAGCAGATGTTGTAAATAATGACAGAAGCATCAACGGAAAACTGAAAGTTGTATTTATCGAAGACTACAGAGTATCCAATGCAGAGATTCTTTTCGCAGCAGCAGATGTCAGCGAACAGATCTCAACAGCTTCCAAAGAGGCATCCGGTACAGGTAATATGAAGTTCATGTTGAACGGTGCACCGACACTCGGAACAATGGACGGAGCAAATGTAGAGATCGTTCATGAAGTTGGAGAGGAAAATGCATTCATCTTTGGTCTGAGTTCACAGGAAGTAATCAATTACGAGAACAATGGCGGATACAACCCGACAGATATCTATTTCAATGATTGGGAAGTTAAACGTGTTGTAGATCAGCTGATGGATGGAACATATTCTAACGGTGATCACAACATGTATATCAACCTGTATAACTCACTGCTCAATACACAGTGTACAGACAAAGCAGATACTTACTTCATTCTGAAAGACTTCCGTTCTTATGCAGATGCACAGAAGAGAGTAGAAGAAGCTTACAGAGATCAGCAGAGATGGTCTAAGATGGCAATGATGAACACAGCATGCAGCGGTAAGTTCACATCAGACAGAACAATTGAAGAATATGTGCGTGATATCTGGCATCTGGAGAAGGTTGAAGTTCCATCAGGACAGGACCTTTTCGAATAAGCAATTACACGGAGAATGAACCAGATAAGTTCTAAAATAGGACAGCCTTCCATACAATAGAGTATGGAGGGCTGTTTTTATGCGTGATACAATTAGAAATAAAATAAAGTTATTTTTTGCATTTCTTATCATACTGTTTTTACTTCCTTACATCATTTCTGTTTTTATAAACGGAAAAAATGCGGTGCAGGGAGCTGACAGCGATAATGCATCTGTGTATCTCGCAGAAATGCTCGCAGGAGAAACAGATGGTGGATGTGAAATAGAAGCATTGAAGGCACAGGCGGTTGTTCTACGTACAGAGTTGTACAGAACAGAGAAAGAAAAGCAGACTCTTTTGGATAAATGTCTGACGCAGACTCAGATGAAGAAAAAGTGGGGGATAAAATACGAAGAGAATTTGAAAAAATGTCAACAGGCAGCACAGGAAACAAAAGGAATTGTATTGTGGTATCATGAGACCTTTGCATGGGCACCGTTTCATCAATCCAGTAATGGAAAGACCAGAGACGTGCAGGAGGTACTTGGAAATGCAGATTATCCGTACATCACAGCAAAAGAATGTCCGCTTGACAAGGCGGCAGAAGATGAAATTCAGGTACATTTGATAGAATATAAAGAGATACAAAAGAGATGTAGAGAATTCCTTGTGGCAGAGGAACAGAAAAAAGCAGAAAATGGGTATGGATACGAAGATTTTGAAATTCAGGAATGGGATTCTTCCGGTTATGTCAGAAAAATGAGGATTGGAGAGACGATATGTACAGGAGATCAGTTCCGTGATGCACTGAAACTTCCTTCGAGTTCATTTTCTTTTTATGAAAGTCCACACGGGTTGAAGATTGCAACTGTTGGAAAAGGGCACGGATTCGGAATGAGTCAGTGGACTGCACAGGAAATGGCAAAGGATGGAAAAAATTATGAAGAGATCCTGCAATATTTTTATGAAGGAACAGAACTACACCACATAGATGAATAAGAACAATCATTTCAGGCAATGCTATAGCCAGAGGTGATGATTATGAATAAAAATGAAAGACCGGCCTTTTTAAAAGGAAAGGGAGCTGCAGTTGGCGCAGTACTTTGTTTTGTTGCGGTAATTACAATGGTTGGAAGCTACACATACAATCATTACAAAAAAGACATGGAGCAGCAGATCAAAGATGCGCAAACAACAGCAGAACAGCTTACAGAAGATGATAGTACATTGGCGAATACAGATGATATTCTTCCTACAGACACAGATTCAGAAGAGGATAATGAAGAAAACCAGGAATCCCAAAAGGATGTTCAGCAAGAGAATGAAAACAGTATGGAGAATGGAAATACATCCACAGAGGAAATTCAAAGCACAGCATCTTCAAATACGCAGGATGTATGGTTTACTCAGGAAAGTACACTTGACTGGCCGGCAAGCGGAGCAACACTTTTGAGTTTTAGTATGGATCATACAGTATATTTTCCAACATTGGAGCAGTATAAATATAATCCTGCACTGATTATTGGTGGAACGCAGGGAGAAGTGATTCACGCGGCGGCAGCAGGAGTGGTAGAGAGTATTGATCTGACTGCTCAGACAGGAACTACTGTGACACTCGATATGGGAAATGGATATACTGCGATTTATGGCCAGCTGGATGAAGTGGCGGCAGCAGTCGGAGATTATATCGCAGCAGGAGAAGAAGTGGGAACACTGAATTCACCGACGAAATATTATAGTGTCGAAGGACCAAATTTATATTTTGAAATTATGAAAGACGGAGAGCCGGTTGACCCAATGAATTTTATGGAGTAAAGTTGTATTTGTCTGGATAAAATGATGAAATCAGAAGTTTGATTACGGGTGCAGGACCAATACTATACTATATTGTATTGGATACAGGAAAAAGTTTAAGAAAAGTTTTCCTGATAATATAGTATTGGTCTTGGATAAGGGATTCATGATATAGTAAATAACATGCATCGAAAGAGTAATGCGGGAGATAGCAGAGGTGATGAGTTTTTGAATTATACATATATGCTAAAATGTAGTGACGGAACGTTATACACGGGCTGGACAAATGATCTGGACAAACGTGTGGAGGCGCACAATTCCGGGAAAGGCGCAAAATATACGAAGGCACGGAGACCTGTTGAATTGGCTTATTATGAGGAATTTGAGACAAAAGAACAGGCAATGAAGCGGGAATATGCAATTAAGCAGTTAGGGAGAAAAGAGAAACAGAAACTCATTGCCGGCAAAAAAGTTAAATTATCAGATGAAAGAAAAGAGAAAGAAGATTAAAAAACTGCCCATCAGGAATGTTACATTCCTGATGGGCAGTTCTATCACAGCAGAAGCGATCGCTTCTGCTGATAAGGTTTGTTTAAATTAGCCGAAGTATCTCTTAAGCAGTCCTTCGAAAGCTTTTCCGTGTCTAGCTTCGTCGCGAGCCATCTCGTGTACTGTGTCGTGGATTGCATCCAGGTTAGCAGCTTTAGCTCTCTTTGCAAGATCGAATTTACCTTCTGTAGCACCGTGCTCGGCATCAACTCTCATCTCAAGGTTTTTCTTTGTGCTGTCTGTTACAACTTCACCAAGAAGTTCAGCGAATTTTGCAGCATGCTCTGCTTCTTCGTAAGCAGCTTTTTCCCAGTAAAGTCCGATTTCCGGATATCCTTCTCTGTGAGCAACTCTTGCCATTGCAAGGTACATTCCTACTTCAGAGCATTCTCCTGCGAAGTTTGCACGAAGATCTGCAAGAATATCTTCGCTGACACCCTGCGCAACACCTACAACGTGCTCAGCAGCCCATACTTTGTCTCCTTCCTGCTCTTTAAACTTGGAAGCTGGTGCGTGACAGACTGGACATTCAGCCGGTGCAGCATCTCCTTCGTGAACATAACCACATACTGTACATACAAATTTTTTCATAATGATAATCTCCTTTTTCTTATTAATTTTTTTATAACTTAAGACTTCCTAATGCAGTCACTGCATTCCCCATAAAACAAAGTGGAACTTGAAGTGATGATTCCATCGAAATTCTCTCCGGCCAGCCGGTTCACTTCTTCAATACTCTTCATATCCAGTTCCAGATCCAGTAACCGTCCACAGCTTGTACAGAGAAAATGATTGTGGGGAATAACATTCCCGTCAAATCGATCTCCGCCGTCAGGTGTAGGGATCTTGATTGCTTCGCCGATATCTGTCAGCAGATTCAAATTCCGGTAAACAGTACCAAGACTGATATTAGGAAAATACTCTTTGACATGCAGATAAACAGTGTCGGCAGTGGGATGCTCTTTTGTTGAAGCAAGATAATGCTTGATAGCTTCTCGTTGTCGGCTATATTTAATTGCAGCCATAGATTCACCTCTTTCTAAAATTGAATCAATAACGATAACGATTACTGTAATTAGAATATAACTTATATTTTTAAAATTGTCAAGAGAAAAAAATAAGTTTTTTTTATTTCTCCTGACAAAATATTACAAAATAATTAACAAAAAGGACGTTAAGATTAATAAAAAAGGGGAATAATTACAAATGGTGGAGGTTGATAATTATGAAAAAACTATTAAAACGGTTGACATATCTATGGTTGATTGATAAAATTACGGCGTAACAAAAATTAACAATTATGTAACAATTAGAACTTCCCACAAAAGATAAGGCTGGAAATAAAGGAGGTTTTATATGAGTAACATGCGGATGAAACATAAGCTTATCATGTCAATGATGGCAGGGGCGATCATGATTCCGGGGAGTGTAGTCAGAACACAGGCGGCAGAAACTGGTGACAGTGAGAAGAGTCTGGTTCCGGTTACAGGAATTGAAAATATTTTGGAAGCATCATATCAGACAGAAATAAAGAACAACATCAATCTGTATCTGGTGCCGACAGAAGAGGGAGAGTATTTGAATATAGCGTTTTCTAATACGGGGGATTATACCTATATTAGAAGCGAAGCAGATGAAAACAGTGAATGGGTTGGAAAATTATATTCTGATTCAGCGGCAGTTGTGCTGGAATATCTAGATGGATGGACAAAAATCCGGTCGGGAAATGCAGAGGGGTATGTTCCGACGGAAACATTGTTCACAGGGGAGGAAGCCCGTTCGAGGTCAGATGAGTATACAAATGAGAATGTAACAGTCACAGCGGATTGTCTGAATGTCAGAGAAGGACATGGGACAGATACTACCGTATTAACCCAGATTAATCAGGGAGAAGAATATCTTGTGACAGAAGATCCTGTAGAGGGCTGGTATCCGATACAGGTCGGTGAAGTTAATGGCTGGGTGTGCGGTGATTATGTTACAGAGGAAAGTTCTTATTCTTACGGGGAGACAAAAGAGGAAGAACAAAAACGAATGGAAGCAGAAGAAGCTGCGGCTGCGAAGGCGGAAGCAGAAGCCCAGGCTGCAGAAGCAGCGGCTCAGTCAGTTGCGTCAGGGCAGGAAGTTATTGATTATGCCTGTCAGTTTATTGGGAATCCATATGTGTGGGGCGGTACAAGTTTAACAGATGGAGCAGATTGTTCGGGATTTGTCCAGTCTGTGTATGCACATTTTGGTATAAGTCTTCCACGAACTTCTTATGAACAGCGAAGTGCGGGATATGAAGTGAGTTATGAAGACGCACAGCCGGGAGATCTTATCTTATATGAAGGACATGTTGGTCTATATATAGGAAATGATCAGATTGTAAATGCAATGAACGAAGATCAGGGAATTGGTATCAGCAGTGCAACGTATACAAATATCGTGGCTGTCAGACGGATTTATTAAAGAATAAATGAGCAGATCGGAAGAGCGGTTCAGCAGGAATGCCGAGACCGATCTCGT